>Ga0114958_10000300_pt1 | contig 42706 bp, 42 predicted proteins | sample C_130208_EF_Meta_FD_89577 | JGI IMG/M metagenome (GOLD analysis project Ga0114958, IMG submission 89577) | Freshwater microbial communities from Lake Croche, Canada to study carbon cycling - C_130208_EF_MetaG | ecosystem: Environmental > Aquatic > Freshwater > Lake | place: Lake Croche, Canada... | reverse complement strand
TTATTTATTCAATATGCACACCCTACCACCACTTAAACCAAAGGCACCCTCAGCCATGGCTATGTCTCTTAAATCTATGCCCCTCAAATCAACAGCACTGCAACGCGGCTTAACCTTAGTCGAATTAGTCGCTGTGCTCGCCATTATTGGCATAATTACCAGCATTGCCGTGCCTCAATATAACAACTACATCATCAAATCGAGTATCCATGCTGCGCAAAAAATACTCACTGACCAATCACTGCTCGTAGCAGATTATTATCAACAAAAAAATACTTACTCGGGCGGATGTTCGGTCCTTACATTCACTGGAAATAAAGATTGGTCGGTTTATTGTGACCCAGATGTGTTTCATAAATCAACATATGCGATCGTCCTTTTCGGAAGAAAGGATACTGTTTTTTCTAAGGATACCGATCCTAAAGTAGACGCATCTCATACAGTTTCGTTACTTATTACCAACCTTAGCCAGAGTTTCAATCACGGCGAAGTAATTGGCTGGACCTCTAATACGCTAAACTGCTGGCCAACCAGTAAAGATCAAAAAACTTGCGCAGGCACAGGCAGTTAATCCATCCCATGTATTACATCACATCATCAACAACTCACCACTCCTACACACTTGACGCTAAGGGTCATGCGATGACACACCTTAAACCACACCCCTATAGTCCTCATCTAGAGCGCGGGCTTAGCTTGGTCGAGCTAGTTAGTGTATTGGCTATTATTGGCATATTAATGGCGGTGGGTTCATCCCAATACAATCAATATATTGAAAAAAGCATACTGGCGGAAGCGCATGCGGAGCTGAGCGAGCATCAAGCCCGTGCAGAACAATATTTTCAGATGAATCACAAGTACACTGACATGTGTGCAACAGGTAAATTACTCACAAGCCCGATCACTGTAACCGATGGGATGATCGCCAGCGGAGCTACCACAGACTATTACGCGGCCAGCAGCAACTTTACCTATAAGTGCACTGCAGATGCCACAACTTACACGCTCACTGCCATCGGCCGCAAAGATCGCAACATGAATGATTTTGAATTCCGAGTCAATCAATTGAATCAGCGCACCACCTACGGCGTACCCACCAATTGGGAAATCCTAGGGGGTAAACACTTTCCCTGTTGGGTGCTGACTAAACCTGGTGAGTGTACTTCGACCAGTTCGTGACGAGTTTCTGCATGATGATTATCATGACCTACTGTTACTGAAATTCTGTTGCAGCTTATGACTGAATGAATTTATTTTTAAAAGGTTATTTTTATTTTAAATTGCAGTTCTAACCCATAGTCATTCTCAGCGCTTTTACCTACAACCGATCGCCATCACAACCCATGCCCTTTAATGCGCACCGCCTTCATCAGCATCACAATCACCCAGCATCGGGTGCGTTTGGGTTTAGCATGCTCGAGATGATGATCGCCATGGCGGTGTTTGCCTCGTTAATCGTTTATGGTAAACCGCATTTTAATGACTTTCAAAAAAATAGCGCCATTCGTGACGCCGCCACCGCCATAGAGGCCGATCTACGGCACACCCGCATGACTGCGATTATTCACAATTCCAAAGCGCGGTATTCGTTTTCTGCCAGTAACACTTACACATTGAATAACGTTATACCCGACATTAGCATTATCGGCCCATATCGTTACATCGACTACGGAAATAGCACTCCCTATACCTTAACCGACACCATCACACCCACCGATCGAGATGTAACCTTTGTAGCAGATAGTGGCCAAATCATATTCACCCGCTTCGGCACTAATGAAGCTGGCGCAACCCAAATCATTACCATCGGCTATAGCGGTATCGACTGCGCAGTATTAAATAACCCCTGCATCCAAGTGCAAGTCGCAGTCAATGGCACCATCTCACAGATCAAATAACCATGACTGCTCACCCCATACCCCATAACAGCCACAGCCAATCTAGGGCGCGCTCTGGCCCCAACGCACGCACGCGCGACCGCCATTGTGGCGCGGTGCTACTAGAGTCTGTGATCGCGATTGTGGTGTTTTCGTTTGGTTTGCTTGCGATTGTGGGCTTACAAGCCAAAGCGATCACCACCCTCGCCCATGATGAATTACAAACGCGCGCACTCGATCTTGCTCAAGATTATCTAGACATCGTGCAAATCTCAGTCGCCCGCACAGGCGGGGTTGTGACAATTAGCGGGACCACTAAAAGCCTAGACAAATTCACTTACAATCCAACAAAAACTAGTGACTGCAATTACAGCGGTGGTTTCATTACAAGCACCGCTACCACATTTAGCGACACTCTTAGAACTACATGGCTGACTAATTACACGTCATCATTGCCTGGCGCTAGCAACTCTACAGCTCAAGTCACTATCGACACCACCAATAATCTAGTCACCGTACGCTTGTGCTGGAAAACCCCCAAAGATAATCAAAATCAAATCACCACACGCACCGCCTATGTCTACTAAAACCACTACACCCAGACGTAACCCAACACGCACACGCGATTACCTGGGCACACGCGCATTGGGGTTTAGCTTGGTTGAATTAATCGTTGGCATGAGTATTGCGGTGCTGTGCATTGGTGTGATCTACCAAACCATGGCGAACTCCAGTCGCACTGTGTCGTTTGCCGCGGGCGCTACCGATGCCGACACCTCGGCAAAAATCACCCTCTACATGCTAGAAGAACAAATCAATCGCGCAGGCTTTGGGTTTACGGGCTTTGGTAGTATTGCGACCGACCGCTACGGCTGTACTATTACAAATAATACAGACACAGCCCTACCCACTATATTTGCACCCGCCAGCATTACCTCGGGCTCCAGTAATGACACCCTACAACTTATGGCTTCGGGGTTCGACTACCCTGTTTCCAGACAATTCGTAGGGGTTGCTCCAGCAGGTACTACATGGCCAACCGGTCAGATTCTACTTGGTACCAACTACGGCATTACCACTGGTGATCTATTATTATTAATATCGTATTTTAGTACTGATAATTGCGGAAAGTTATATCAAGTGAGATCAGTTTCATCTCATACGCTCGCCCATGATGGCAGTCCTACCGACACGGTCACCCTCGACAATACAGTTTCTTTCAGCGGCCGCCTCTATCATATGGGCTCAACAGCCAAAGCAGGGAAACTCAGCCAGCAACCGTTCTCAACGACCTGGCAAGTCGATAAAGATGGTCTTTATGTTACCAACCACACCAAAACTGGCACACCGGCAACACCCACTGAAATTTATCGCGACCGCAACACCGTTGGCTTTAAAGTTGAATATGGTGTAGATACCGACGCCGACACCACAGTCGATGCATGGCAGAACGGCAGCACCACCCCGACGTGGGCGAATGTTGTTGCGATTCGCGTTGGCTTACTGGTGCGCAATTCCAATTACGAAAAAACAGCAGACAGCACCACCTACGGTTGGGCTGGCGGCGATTTTACGATGCGACACTTAGATGGCACCGATGGTTCCGGTAACCATGTAGACCCGACTAAGGATTGGAAACACTATCGCTACCGTACATACCAACGAATTTATTTGCTACGCAATGTGGTGTTAGGTCAAGATTAATCAATCACTGTCTAGATAACCCATGCCTAAGTATTCAATGCTCAACCAACCACAGACCTTTTCACAGCAGCCCGCACGCGCATTCCACAGGCGCCAGCGCACCCACTTACCATCGGGCAGTCTCACACACAACCCCCTCTCTAAAGCCCACTCACCCGCCTCAAGGCAGCACGGTATCGTATTGATGGTGAGCTTATTTGCACTCATGGTGATGGCGTTTACCGCACTCACTGTGTGGCGTAGCATGCAAGACCAAATCATGCTCTCTAAAAATATCGCAATAGGTCAATACGTAGACGCGCAAACCAACCTCGGGATAGAGAAAGCGCGTGCATGGCTTGCCAGTACGATAGATACCACCCTATCTAATACTGATTGTAGCAAGGGCTACCACTCTTCTAAAATTGATCCGATGTCGGATCCTGCTTTTAAATGGGAAGGCGGCAGCGACGACTGTAAAAAGGGGTTCAAAGTCAGTGGAACACCCGCTGATGTGGGTGTACACTACGTGATTGAGCGCCTATGTTTAGAGAAAGACAAAAGCCCTTATGAGAATATAGCTCCCACACAGCGCTGTATTTACTCAGACCTTAATGGTAGCACCCTAATTGCAACAGATTATCGAGTTACGGTTCGCGTATCAGGTCCTAACAATACCATCTCGTATACTCAGATTGGCTTTCATAAAAACGACACCCTAATTAAAGCATTTAGTTGGCAAAAAATACGGTAACATTGACATTGCTCAAAACGCTATGAGCACCTGGTGATGATTGCCCAGCAGTCCATGAATCCCTAGGCGCCAAGCACCGCTCATATAATTCATGTAGTCCGTGACGTTTATTCTTTTTTAATTTCTATGTCGCCTACATCGGTCTACATCGTTTGCGCAATACCCGTGAGCTCTTTGGGCACTTGAAACGTAATGCTTTCCTCTACGCCCATGAGTTGATCCACTCGCGTGATACCCAGTTGCTGTAAGCGCACCAGCACCCCATCGACCAAGATATCAGGGGCAGAGGCGCCAGCGGTCACACCAATGCTGTGCTTGCCGTCTAACCAAGCGGTATCTATCTCGTTGGCATCATTAATCAAGTACGCATTCACCCCGAGTTGATTCGCCACCTCACGCAAGCGATTCGAGTTAGAACTGTTCTGCGCGCCGACCACCAACACCACATCGCACTCAGCCGCCAATGCGCTCACGGCATCTTGGCGGTTTTGGGTGGCGTAACAAATGTCGTCTTTCTTTGGGCCGACAATCTGCGGGTAGCGGGCGCGTAACGCGCTGATAATCCGCGAAGTATCATCGACCGACAACGTGGTTTGGGTGACATAAGCCAAGCGCGTAGGGTCTTGCACTTTCAAGGTTGCGATATCGTCAACAGTCTCGACTAAATACAGGCCACTAGTCACTTGCCCCATGGTGCCTTCCACTTCGGGATGACCGCGATGACCAATCATCACTACTTCATATCCGCGCTCGCACATTTTGACAACTTCTACATGCACCTTAGTCACCAATGGGCATGTGGCATCAAAGACCCGCTGCCCCAACGCGGCTGCTTGGAGTCGTACCGCTTGCGATACTCCATGTGCGCTAAAAATTACCACTGCCCCGGTGGGTGCATCGGTCAGCTCTTTAATAAAAATTGCCCCTTTATTGCGCAGATCATTGACTACAAATTGGTTATGCACAATTTCATGACGCACGTAGATCGGGGCACCAAATTGACGCAAGGCGCGCTCAACAATGTCAATCGCGCGCACCACGCCCGCGCAAAATCCACGGGGATTAGCCAGCACGACGCGCCGCGTTTTTGTTACTGTGGTCATTCTCATTCCCCCTAATTAGAATCAAATCAAAATCACGTAGCGGTGATCATGCTAGCAGTGAATCTTCTCATTAAATCAAATTATTCAATCAAATTATGGAATCAACTCAATGAATAATCTGCACGCGTCAATTCAATAGGTTAATGAAATCAATCAACCACGTCAGTCAACCCACTAAATCAGCTCACTCATTCAACTCAATCAGCAAACTCGGCAAGCTCACTCAGTAAGCCAACTCAGTCAGTCAACCGGGTGCTTTATCTTGACGCCGCAAGCTATCGATAATCAATAAACCCGCCCCCACACAGATCGCACTGTCTGCAATATTAAATGCGGGCCAATGCCAACCGTACGCATGTACATCTAAAAAATCTACTACTGCACCGATCCGTATGCGATCGATCACATTACCCACCGCACCCCCTAAAATACTACTCAAGCCCCAACACAACAGACGTTGTTGGGGTTGTTGGTAGATCATCACCACCAACCATACTGCAGCTACAATTGCCAAGCCGCTTAATAGATGGCGCTGCCACCCCCCCGCATCGGCTAACACACTAAAAGCCGCACCCGTGTTATAGGCCAACACCAAATTAAAGTGGGCGTTCACCACCAGCGGTAGTTGCGCTGAGAGTTGTGCTACGGCCCAAGCCTTACTGAGCTGATCAAGCACCACAATGACCACTGCAAACCCATACCAATGTAGTGGCTTTCTCAACATCTGACTAAACGAATTTAGCTGCATACTCATGCGTGGTGACGGATCTCACCCGCGCCATAGAGGTTGGCGTGGCATCTGCCACATAACTGCGGGTGGTCACTATTGCTACCAACATCGGCGCGATAATGCCAGCACCGCTCGCACTTGGTGTGACTGCTCGGGTTCACTTGCACCCACACATTGGGCAGTGTTGTCGCTTGCGCATCAGCCGGAGCTGCTGAGGCATGCACGGTGGCACGCGAGGTAATAAACACAAAGCGCAAATCATCAGCGACATGTTGTAGGCGCTGTAGAGCGTCACCTGCGGCATACACATCGAGTTCGGCCGCCAATGAAGACCCAATTTTGCCAGCCGTGCGCAGCGCTTCGAGTTGGCGCATGACTTCAGCACGGATATGACGCAGCTCGCCCCAGCGCTCGCGCAACTGCGCGGCATCTGCAGGCTCGGTAATGGGTAACCAGGTATGCTCAAACACGCTATCTGATTGATCCGACAACAAGCTCCATACTTCTTCAGCGGTGAACGATAAAATAGGCGCCATCAGTCGAGTCAGTGCGTGGGTCATGGTGTATAAGGCATTTTGTGCTGAGCGCCGTGCCAGTGAATTCTCGGGTGCGGTATAGAGCCGGTCTTTTAAAATATCTAGGTAAAAGCCGCCTAAGTCCTCAGAGCAAAACGCTTGCAGTCGTTGTACGACTTGATGAAATTCATACTCACCATAATATCCTACAGAGGCGCTTCGTTTATCTCCTGGTGTTGCTGGCGTAAGCGCGCTTTGTAAGTCGCTCAACATCACTAGCGCATAGCGATCAATCTCTAGCCATTGCGCTACCGGTAGGGCGTGTTGTTGCGGATTGTAGTCCGCAATATTTGCAAGCAAAAAGCGTAAGGTGTTACGAATACGCCGATAGGATTCAACCACGCGCTTGAGAATTTCTTTAGAGATCGACAACTCTCCAGAGTAATCGGTGCTCGCCACCCATAGGCGCAGAATGTCTGCACCAAATTCATTCATGATCTGTTGCGGCGCGATGACGTTGCCTTTGGATTTACTCATCTTGCGACCCTGACCATCGACCACAAAGCCGTGGGTGAGCAAAGCCTTATACGGTGCGTGGCCATCGATCATGGCAGCAGTGAGTAACGAGGAGTGAAACCATCCGCGATGTTGATCTGAGCCTTCAAGGTATAGATCAGCCGGATAGGCACTTTGCGCAGCATGTGAGCCGCGTAGCACGGTGTAGTGGGTGGTGCCTGAGTCAAACCACACATCTAAGGTGTCTTTGATTTTGACGTAGTCTTGAGCATCTGCCCCCAGCAATTCGGCTGCATCGAGTGCTTGCCATACTTCTAGTCCTCCCACCGCAACGCGCGCAGCCACTTGTTCGATCAGTTCACTGGTGCGCGGATGGAGTGCGCCGGTTTCTTTGTGCACAAACAGGGGCATAGGCACACCCCATTGACGTTGGCGTGACAGCGTCCAATCAGGACGATTGGCAATCATGCCGTGTAAGCGCGCCTTACCCCACGCCGGATAGAACGTGGTGGCATCGACTGCACGTAGCGCCGTATCTCTGAGGCTGGGGGTGTTCTGGCTGAGAGGCTGCTTGCCCACCGGATGCCCGCTCTTCACCCCATCCATAGATGCAAACCACTGATTTGTCGCTCGCAGAATGATCGGTGTTTTATGGCGCCAACAATGCATGTAACTATGCAGATAGGCTTCACTTGCAAACAATGCGCCACAGGCCTCGAGATGCGCCACAATTTTGGGGTTTGCCTTCCAGATCATCTCACCACCAAAGAGCGGCAGTGATTGGGCATACTTACCATCGCCTAATACCGGTGTCAGAATGGCATCGTCGGCCATGCCATGTTGGCGGCAGGATTGAAAGTCCTCTACTCCATAGGCTGGCGCCGAATGCACAATGCCGGTGCCAGTGTCTAGCGTGACGTAGTCACCTAAATAAACTGGTGAGACGCGGTCATAGAAGGGGTGTTGAAATGCAATGCCTGCGAGTTGTTCGCCACGGCACACTGCCAGCGTGCGGCCTTCTAAACCATAGCGGGCGAGACAGGACTCTTGGCGCTCGGCAGCCAGTATGAGCATGCCGCGGCTAGTAGCTACTAAGTGATATTCAAATTCGGGATGCAGATTGAGCGCTTGATTAGCGGGTAGCGTCCAGGGTGTTGTAGTCCAGATCACTGCATAGCCTGGGCCTTCTGGCAGAGTAGCCAGACCAAAAGCCTGCGCCAGTGGCTGGCGCAGGCTGTCTATAAAGCCAAAGCCCACATCTACAGTGGTATCTTTACGGTCTTCGTACTCCACCTCGGCCTCAGCCAAAGCAGAGCCGCAATCGAAGCACCAATTCACGGGCTTCAAACCACGGTATACAAAGCCCTTGTCGATCAACAGCCCAAGGGCGCGAATCTCGGCCGCTTCGGTGGCCGGTGTCATCGTGAGATAGGGGTTGTCCCATTCGCCCAATACACCCAAACGCTGAAAGTCTAGCTTCTGACGCTCAACTTGCGCAGCAGCATAATCGCGGCAGAGTTGCTGGGTTTGTGCCGCAGGTAGATGCTTGCCGTGGAGCTTCTCGATCTGCACTTCAATCGGCATGCCGTGACAATCCCAACCCGGCACATACGGCGCATCAAAGCCGGAGAGCGATTTCGATTTGACGATAATGTCTTTGAGGATTTTATTCACGGCGTGACCGATGTGAATATCGCCATTGGCATAGGGTGGGCCATCGTGCAGCACAAAGCGCGGCCGACCGGCACTGGCCTGGCGTATTCGTTTGTACCATCCTCGAGCCTGCCACTGCGCGAGCATTGTCGGTTCGCGCTTAGCTAAATCACCGCGCATAGGAAATGGCGTATCAGGGAGGTTAAGGGTTTGTTTATATTCAGTCATGGGACTTCAGTCAGGTGAGTGTTTGCTGATTCTGGTGGAGTATACGGTTTAGCGTTACGGATTAGCGATTAGGTTTAACGATTGCCTGTGGGGTTGCTGATGCGATTGTTTTGTAATTATTTAGAGATTATTGATGTGATTATTGGTCTCATTGTTTGTGCGATTGTTGATGTGATTATTTGTCTGATTGTGTGTGATTGTTTGTGCGATGACCTGAGAGATGCACCCACCGTCTACGCGGTCACGCCATCGGCGGCGACTTGCGCGAAGTAGGCACGCGCGGCGCTGACATCCAGAGCAATTTGCTGCTTTAGCGTGTCGAGGTCGACATATTTGGCCTCGTCTCGGAATTTATGCCAAAACGCGACATGCACCCGCTCACCATAAATATCTTCATTAAAATCAAATAGATAGACCTCTAACACGGGCGCTGCCCCGCGTGCTTTGACGGTTGGGCGCACACCTAAGCTGGCCACTCCTTGCAAGGGTTTGCCATCGGGCCGGGTCAGCGTCACGGCAAATATGCCATACAGCGCCGGACGTGCATCGGGGATATGAATATTGGCGGTGGGGTAGCCCAGTTGCCGCCCCAGTTGATCACCGCGAACCACCTTGCCACTGATGCTGTAGCGCCGGCCGAGCAGTTGCTGGGCGTGTGTCATGCGGCCGGCAGTCAGTGCCGTGCGCACTGCGGTGCTCGAGGCACGTTCATCGCCCACTAACACTGTGGGCATGGACTCTACGGTGTAATCAAACTCAAGGCCTGCACGTTTTAATAAGGCCAGATCACCAGCGCGCCGCGCACCAAAGCGAAAATCATCCCCCACTTGTAGCCAACGCACGCCGAGACCGCGCACCAAAATGCGCTCGATAAAATCTTGGGCAGTGACTTGGGCTAGTGCAAAGTTAAAGCGACACAGTTGAACGCGGTCTACGCCATGGGCGGCCAGTAGTTCGAGTTTTTCGCGCAGACTGGTGAGTCGCGCTGGGGCTTGATCGGGAGCGAAGAATTCACGCGGATGTGGCTCAAAAGTCATCACGCACGCCGGCAGGCCACGTGCTTTTGCGGCAGCACGCAGCTTGGAGAGCATGGCCTGATGACCTAAATGTAGCCCGTCGAAATTGCCAATGGTCAGCGCGACGGGACTGTTGGCAACGTCTGGAACGCTGCGGAATATTTGCATGACACCCGAATTAACACGCTAAAAGTCTGAATTTTAGCGTGTTTTGCGGATCGGGGCGAGACGTGTTGTGCCCACGCGAGACGAAAGCACGCCCAACCCATGCGCTTGATCCAGTTCAGCCGCCTGCGTGCGTGCTTGTTCGAGCACCCGGCCAATGATGATTAAGGCTGGCCCGGTGAGCGCTTGCTGCGCTACCGCCACTAAACTAGCCACTGTGCACCAGGTCTCGCGGCGCGTGGGGAGCGTGGCGTTTTCAATGACAACTACGGGGGTGTGACCGATGACACCTCGTGCCAAGAGTTGCTCGACCACTTCGGGCGCTTTGCCCATGCCCATATACACCACCACAGTGTTACCCGCGTCAATGCCAGCCGCCCATTCGCCTGCAGGTTCGTCCACACCAACCCTTGGAGTGGTGAGCACCACATTACGGGCAACACCGCGTTGGGTGAGTGATACGCCAAGCTCTGCACTGGCAGCAAGTGCCGCCGTAATACCAGGCACTACCGCATAGGGCACACCAGCGGCATCAAGTGCGGCGATTTCTTCTTGGGCGCGCCCAAATAACATGGGGTCACCACCCTTGAGGCGTACCACTACGGGGTAGCGGGCGGCGGCCGCGATCAGTTGTTTATTGATAAAGCGTTGCGCCGTTGAGTGCCGACCACAGCGCTTACCCACGGCAATGCGCTGTGCCCGCGGGGCATAGTCCAGAATCACCGGGTCGATCAAGGCATCATGAAATACCACGTCAGCTTGCGCTAACAGCTTTAAGGCGCGCAGCGTTAGTAAGTCAGCGGCACCAGGTCCCGCGCCCACCAAATACACTGTGCCTAGTGTTTGAGGCTGACCTTCCGTTTGCAGCCGGGGGGGCTTGCTCATGCTGCTGCAGTGGGATTGAGTGGGCGCCGCCGAAACAATGGTTGTGGACGAGCAACCGAGTTCTGGTAGGCTTCGCTAAAGTCGGCGGCAGCAGTTAGCGCCACTTGCAAAGCACGGTCTTCGTCTTGGGTAGTGGTCGTGCGCAACAAAAACGCATCAAATCCGCATTGCGCCAGATAATAGAGCTGGTCGCGCTGCACATCACCCATCGCCCGCAACTCGCCTCGCCAACCATAGCGCTCGCGCAAGAGTCGACCAATCGAGTAGCCACGACCGTCGGTGAATTGCGGAAACTCTACTGCAATCAGACTGAGTACTTCAAAGTCCTCAGCAATCTGTGCAGGATCATCCGCAGGCGCTAAGCACACACCCACGCGCCCGCTCGGACGCCCGATGAGTGCAGCGCGCGCAGCTTGCCACAGCGGCAAAGACACCAACACATCACCACTGGGCAATGACGGCACTGGGACTAGTGTTTCGCCCGTGTTTTCAATACTAAGCAGTTGCCACAGATTCTCGGCGCGTTTGGCGTTTTTGATGAGCAGTGCCATAGACGGTCTCCTTAAAGGGGTCAGTACCAATGCGGCGCACTAAGTCGATGAATCGCTCGACTTCGCTATCGCGCAAGGCTAAGTAAGTGTGGATAATTTTCTCAATAATTTCAGGCACTTCTTCTTGGGAGACAGAAGGGCCAATGACTTTACCCAAGGCCGCTTGAACGCCTTGATCGCCACCGATCGAGATTTGGTAGAACTCGGCACCGTGCTTGTCTACGCCCAAGATCCCAATGTGTCCGACATGATGATGACCACAGGAGTTCATACAGCCAGAGATATTTAAATCTAATTCACCGATATCAAACTGATAATCTAAGTCATCAAAGCGCCGCGCAATGGCCTCTGCTACCGGAATTGATTTGGCATTAGCCAAGGAGCAGAAATCACCGCCAGGGCAAGCAATGATGTTGGTGAGTAGCCCTACATTTGGGGTGGCTAAGTCGAGTGCCACCGCCTCTTGCCACAACTGATGCAGTTCACTGTGCCGCACATCGGCCAAGATCAAGTTTTGTTCGTGCGAGACGCGCAACTCACCGAAGCTGTAGCGGTCAGCCAAGTCGGCAATTGCGTCCATTTGCGCGGCCGTCACATCGCCTGGTGGCACACCGGTTTTCTTCAGCGACAAGGTCACTGCAGCGTAGCCAGCAACCTTGTGGGGATGCACGTTGCGACGGGCCCATCGTCCAAACGCGGGCTCGCGCGCCAAGGCTTGAGTGTATTGGACCGGCAGAGACTCAAGGTGTTGGTATTGAGGGCGAGTAAAGCGCGCTGTGACGCGCTCGACTTCTTGCGCAGTCAAGGTGGCTGGGCCATCGCGCAAGTGCGCCCACTCTGCACTCACCTGTTCGGCAAACACCGCCGGCTTGAGTTCGCGTACCAATATTTTAATGCGCGCTTTATACTTGTTATCACGCCGACCGTAGCGGTTGTAGACGCGCAAAATAGCCTCTAAATACGATAGCAAATGTTGCCACGGCAAAAACTCGTGAATCACCACACCAATGACTGGGGTGCGTCCAAGTCCGCCGCCGACCAACACTTTAAAACCAATCTCACCGTGAGTATTTTTGAGTACTTGTAATCCAATGTCGTGGACTTGGATTGCGGCCCGATCTTGAGTTGCACCAGACACGGCAATTTTAAATTTACGCGGTAAGTAGGCAAACTCGGGATGCAGCGTCGACCATTGACGGATCAACTCACACCATACCAACGGATCCACAATTTCATCAGCCGCCACACCGGCAAAATGATCAGTGGTGGTGTTGCGAATACAATTCCCGCTGGTTTGAATAGCGTGCATTTGTACTGTTGCTAAGTACGCCAAGATCTCCGGCACATCTTCTAACTTAGGCCAATTAAATTGGATGTTTTGGCGAGTGCTGAAGTGGCCATAACCACGATCCCAGCGCCGCGCAATCTCGGCCAAGGCGCGCATCTGGCGAGAGGCCAATAATCCGTAGGGAATCGCCACCCGCAACATGGGGGCGAAGCGTTGCACGTACAAGCCGTTTTGGAGGCGCAAGGGACGGTAGTCGTCCTCGGCCAACTCACCAGCTAAGAATCGCTGGGTTTGGTCGCGAAATTGCGCTACCCGCTCATCCACAATGCCCTGATCTATTGCGTCGTAAATATACATAAATTGTTCTCTACTCTAATTCACAGATGAAGTGATTCGATGATATAGTGCTTTCTTTATATCTCCAATCAATAAATTATTAGTTCTTTAGAAGATTTAGTTATATGATTATTCAAATTTCAGCGTAACCAAGAGCGGCGATTGACCGCATCAGCAACTAACATCCTGAGCACCAGATCTCATTAGCCACCCCATAACCGCCCCCATAACCGCTCCCATAACCACCCCGTTACCGATTAAATACCCAATTAAAACTAATTAACCCCTATGGAAGCACCCCTTCAGATGAGCATCCGTCATCATCAAAATTAAGGTCACTAGTTTTAAGGTAACCAATTGAATTTAAAGCAATTAAAATATCTACGTGAAATTGCTCACAACGGCTTAAACCTATCGAGTGCGGCCGAGACGCTGTTTACTTCGCAACCCGGCATCAGCAAGCAACTGCAACTGCTGGAAGAAGAGCTGGGTGTGACCATCTTGGTGCGCAACGGTAAACGCGTCACCGACCTAACCGAGCCTGGACAGATTATTTTGCGCATTGCCGAGCGCATGCTGCAAGACGCCGAGAACTTGCGCGCTGTAGGCCAAGAGTTCAACGAAAGCAACACCGGTAATTTGGTGATCGCTACTACCCATACCCAAGCCCGCTACGCCTTGCCGCCGGTTGTCGCACGGTTTACCCAACGCCATCCGCAAATCCGCCTGACCCTACGCGAAGGCAGCCCACAGCAAATTGCCGAACTCCTGCTCTCTGGCAGCGCTGATCTGGGGATTGCGACAGAATCGGACGCGAGTTTTAGCGCGCTCGTGACCCTACCTTGTGCACAGTGGACACGCAGTGTCATCACCCCGCTCAAACACCCTTTGCTCGAGGCCGGACCATTGACCCTAGAGGGCATTGCCGCCTACCCGCTGATTACCTACGATTTTGCATTCACCGCCGACTCACCGATTAAGATGGCCTTCGATGCCGCTGGCATCCAACCCAATGTCGTGCTAACCGCCATTGCTGCAGACGTCATCAAAGCCTATGTCGAACAAGGTATGGGAATTGGTATTTTGGCGAAAATGGCGTTTGATCCAGCGCGCGATCAAGGGGTGCGCTTAATTAACGCAGATCACTTATTCGCCCCTAGCACCACTCGCATCGCGCTTCGTCGCAACACCTATTTAAGAAGATATCTTATTGATTTTATTGAGCTATTTTCACCGCAACTGAAACGCGCTGCGATTTTTGAAGCGCTTCAAAACGCACCCGAAGCAGACGAGTCCCTCGAATCCCCTTGAGCGCTATACATCACGAGCCTACCCCTAACTGGCACGCCGACTAAAGTCGTTCAGGCGGAAACCGAGTGTAAACAAGGTCAGAAAATACACTGCACTCCCAGCCACCACCAATAGCATCAACCACAACACCCGATACAGACCAGAGGCTGCAAACCACGCAGCTGGTGCCCCCATTAGCGCCCACAACACCGCTGCCATTACCATCACCGCTAGCAAGAGCTTGAGACTAAAGCTCATCCACCCGGGTTGCGGCTGATAGACCCCGCGCTGGCGCAAGCCGCGCAGAAGCATCAGCGCATTCAAGGTCGCGCCCAAGCTAATCGCTAGCGCCAAACCGGCATGCTGCAAATGTCCGATCAAGACCAAGTTCAGTAACTGCGTGAAGACTAAAGTAATCAAGCCCATTTTCACTGGTGTGCGAATATCTTGACGCGCATAATAGCCCGGGGCTAGTACTTTTACCGCAATCAAGCCCACCAGACCTACGGCGTAGGCCGTCACCGCATTACAAGTTTGAGTGACATCGTTTGCGGTAAACGCTCCGTAATAGAACAGCGTCGTCACCAAAGGCACTGACAATACCGCAAGGGCAACAGCGGAAGGAATGGCTAATAACAAGGTCAGGCGCAAACCCCAATCGAGTAGCGCTGAGTAGGTTTGCAGATTTTCATCGGCATAACTTTTTGCCAAGCTCGGCAATAAGATGGTACCCAAGGCCACACCCAACATGCCAGACGGGAACTCCATCAACCGATCAGCAAAATACAACCAACTCACGCTCCCTGTGATCAGAAAAGACGCAAAAATATTATTAATCACCAAGCTAATTTGACCGACCGACACACCAAAAGCCGCCGGCGCCATTTGACGCAGCACCCGTCGCACGCCAGCATCGTGCCAATCCAAACAAAACCGCGGCAACATACCAATTTTGGCCAAAAACGGAATTTGCAGCGCCAATTGCAGTAATCCTCCCAAACACACTGCCCATGCAAGTGCTTTCACTGGTGGGTCAAACCAAGGGGCAGCAACTACCGCACCAAAAATAAACGACAGGTTTAACAGCACCGGGGTGACCGCAGGGACTGCAAAACGACTCCAGGTATTTAAAATACTGCCTCCGCAAGCGGTTAGCGCAATAAAAAATATATACGGAAAAACAATCCGCAACAGTTCAACGGTGAGGGCGAATTTTTCAGGTTGCGCCTTAAAACCTGGCGCCGTGAGTCCAACAATCCATGGTGCTGCCAGCACGCCAAGTAGGGTCACCACCACCAAGGCCAGTGTGAGTAGCGTCGCCACACGGTCGATCAAGGCACGAGTGTCCTGCTCCCCTTGCCGATTTTTATATTCAGCCAGAATCGGCACAAAAGCCTGCGAAAAAGCGCCTTCGGCAAATAGACGTCGCAGTAAATTAGGGATTTTAAAGGCCACAAAGAACGCATCGGTCATGATTCCGACCCCAAAAACCCGCGCAATTACCGCATCGCGCACAAATCCTAAGACCCGGGAGATCAGGGTCATACTACTAACCATCGCTAACGCTTTGAGAAGATTCATATTTTTCTTAAATTGTGGCGAAATCGCCAAACATCATTGTACTTGCAGAAACGGCCAAGTTTCATTATGATTACCCCCTTTTTCTGCACAAAACTCGGAGTTTACATGGCCAATACTGCTTCAGCCAAAAAAGCCGCTCGTCAGGCCGTCAAACGCCGCGCTCGCAACGTTGCGCAACGCTCTGCGCTACGCACTGCCATTAAGGATGTTCGTAAAGCCATCGCCGCTGGCGATAAGGTCGCTGCGCGCTCGGTATTTCAAAATTCTGTGAGCAAAATCGACTCAATCGCTGACAAAGACATTATGAGCAAGAACACTGCCGCTCGCCACAAAAGCCGCTTGTCGGCTGCTGTAAAGGCAATGGCCTAATACTGCCAGCGTTGTTTGGGGCTGGCACCACTCCACCAGCCCAGATTGTTCAGATTGCCCCAGCGCATTGCGCTCAGCATCCTTGAATGTGCAGAGAATATGCTGAATATGGCACTGTGTTGGGTTCGATTGCGTAGAACATCAGTGATTAGATCATGGGTGCTTTGATTTGATAATGAGTGCCTGAATCACGACCAGAACACAGCTTGAATCAAATGTAGTCACATTAGCCGTTGAGCGACTCCTTGGTGACTCGATCAAGAAGCTACACTAAAGAAGCTAATGGCGCCCAAAGCGGCAACGTTGACAGCAACTGTCTCATAAATTTCACTTGCCAAGTAAAAGCACCTTGGCTGAGAATAGTTTTTTGCGGCGGCTAGGGTCGCCGTCTGTTTTTGTGGAGAGCTTGAATCATGTCGCATGTAATGAATACCTATGCGCGTCTACCCGTGAGTTTTACTCGGGGTGAAGGCGTTTGGCTGTGGGATACCGAAGGTAAGCGCTATCTTGACGCCCTCTCGGGCATCGCGGTCTGTGGCTTAGGTCACTGCCACCCGCGCTTCACGGCCGAGCTCCAGGCCCAGGTTGCGACCTTGGTGCACACCTCCAACCTGTACGGCATTCCGCATCAAGAAACCCTGGCTGATCGACTCGCCACGCTCTCTGGTATGGATCGTGTGTTTTTCTGCAACTCGGGCTGCGAAGCCAATGAAGCCGCCATCAAGTTGGCGCGCTACTACGGACACCAAAAGAGTATCGACTCACCAGCCATTGTAGTGATGGAACATGCGTTCCATGGGCGCACCATGGCCACGCTATCTGCCACCGGCAGTCGCAAAGTACAAGCAGGATTTGAGCCTCTAGTCTCCGGTTTTGTGCGCGTCCCCTACGATGATCTCGAGGCCGTGCGTCGTGTGGCCGAGAGCAACCGCCAAGTGGTTGCTGTACTGGTAGAACTGATCCAAGGCGAAGGCGGCATTCACGTCTGCAGCGAAGGCTATCTCAAAGGGTTGCGCGAAATATGCGATACCCATGGCTGGTTACTCATGCTCGACGAAGTACAAAGCGGAATGGGCAGAACTGGTCAGTGGTTTGCCTTTCAACATGCCGGCATTAAACCCGATGTCATGACCTTGGCCAAGGGTCTGGCCAATGGGGTGCCGATTGGCGCTTGCTTGACTGCAGGCCATGCCGCTGAGTTATTTAAGCCTGGTAACCACGGCTCGACCTTCGGTGGTAACCCCCTCGCTTGCGCGGCAGCATTGTCTAATCTCGCGATCATCGAAGACGAACGCTTAATGGCTAACGCCTCGACCGTGGGCGACTACATTCGCGACCAGTTACGTCAACGTTTTACTGGCGTCAATGGTGTGCGCAGCGTGCGCGGGCGCGGCCTGATGATTGGTGTTGAATTAGACCGGCCTTGCAAAGGAATTGTCGAGACTGCGCTTGCTGCAGGTTTATTGCTCAATGTGACAGCTGACACCGTGATACGACTCTTGCCACCTTTGATTTTTAGCCACAAAGATGCTGACCACTTGTTAGAAATAATCATTCCATTAATTCAACAAGTGCTGGCTACACCACAACCAGTAGCCGCTTAAACTAAAGCCCGCATCGCACCACCCCTGTCCAAACAAAGCCAACCGTTCTCAGATATCCACCCGTCTCCTCCCGTTCGCATTACTTTCTCTGGAATTGCATATGTCTTTGCGCCACTACTTACAGTTTAATGATTTTAGTGCTGAGGAATATCACCATTTATTTGAGCGGGCTGCCATCATTAAAGCGCGCTTTAAACGCTATGAGCCTTATCTGCCACTGCATGATCGCACGCTGGCAATGATCTTTGAGAAGCAATCAACCCGCACCCGTGTCTCGTTTGAGGCCGGCATGTTGCAGATGGGCGGCTCAGTGATTAATTTAGCTTCGCACGAAACACAAATTAGCCGTGGCGAGCCGATTGAAGACGTCGCACGCGTGATTACCCGCATGGTTGATTTGGTGATGATACGCACCTATGAACAAACTATTATCGAACGCTTTGCAGAGCACTCTCGGGTGCCGGTAATTAACGGTCTCACTAACGAATATCATCCTTGCCAAATCTTGGCAGATATCTTCACCTTTATCGAGCATCGCGGCAGTATCAGCGGTAAAACCGTAGCTTGGATTGGCGACTCAAATAACGTCTGCAATACTTGGCTGCAAGCCGCTGAAGTGCTGAACTTCAATGTCCACGTCTCCACCCCTCCAGACTACGCAGTCGAACCCGAGCGTGCTGGTCTATATGGTCGACTGCACTACGAAGAGTTTAGCGACCCCATGGATGCAGTGCGTAATGCCGACCTTGTGACTACCGATGTCTGGACTAGCATGGGATTTGAGGCCGAGAACGAAGAGCGCAAGCGTGACTTCGAAGACTGGTGCGTAGATGCCGAGATGATGCGAGCAGCTAAACCTGACGCCCTATTCATGCACTGCTTACCTGCCCATCGCGGCGAAGAAGTCACTGCAGAGGTGATCGATGGCCCTCGCAGCGTCGTCTGGGATGAGGCTGAGAATCGCCTACACGCCCAAAAAGCATTGATGGAGATGTTACTCCTTGGGCGCATCAACGATTAATCGGCAGTCGAAACCGACCCGACTTTGCTCTACAATATCGCCTGTTTATAATCTAATATTTTTATCGGTTTTCTTATTGTTACTCTGCCTCTTAATCTAACTCTTACACTTACTCTATTACTCTAGTTTTCTTTATTACTTATTACTCATTATTCATTACGCATTGACAGCAACCGAGCGCGGCGCGCTGTCGTCTTCACTGGAAATACATTATGAAAAAATCAAACAAAATAAATAAAGTAGTGCTAGCTTACTCCGGCGGCTTAGATACTTCAGTAATCCTGAAGTGGCTCCAAGATGTCTACGACTGCGAGGTGATCACCTTCACAGCAGATATTGGTCAAGGTGAAGAAGTCGCGCCAGCTCGTAAAAAAGCCAAGCTATTAGGTGTGAAGCAAATCTTTATCGAAGACTTGCGAGAAGAATTTGTACGTGATTATGTATTCCCCATGTTTCGTGCCAATGCTGTCTACGAAGGCGAATACTTGCTCGGCACCTCGATTGCCCGCCCCTTAATTGCCAAGCGCATGATTGAGATCGCACGCAAAACTGGCGCTGATGCGGTATCTCATGGCGCTACCGGTAAAGGCAACGATCAAGTGCGCTTTGAGCTAGGCGCTTATGCCTTAATGCCTGATGTGAAAATCATTGCGCCGTGGCGCGAGTGGGATTTGCTCTCACGTGAAAAACTCTTAGCTTATGCCGATAAAAACGGCATCCCAGTTGATTATAAAAAACGTAAAGGTGGCGCACCTTATTCCATGGACGCCAACTTGCTACATATCTCCTATGAAGGTGGCATTCTCGAAGACCCCAATTTTGAGCCTGAGGTCTCAATGTGGCGGATCACCAACTCCCCAGAAAAAGCACCAGGGCGTGCTGAATATATTGAACTCGGTTACCGCCATGGCGATATTGTTAGTATTAATGGCAAAGCATTAAGCCCAGCGCAAGTACTCACAAAGCTTAACCAAATCGGTGGCAAGCACGGCATTGGTCGACTCGACTTAGTAGAGAATCGCTATGTTGGCATGAAGTCGCGCGGGTGCTACGAGACCCCTGGTGGCACCATCATGTTACGCGCCCATCGTGCAATGGAATCACTCACGCTGGATCGCGAAGTGCTCGCCCTCAAAGATGATTTAATGCCACGCTATGCCCGCCTAATCTACAACGGTTATTGGTTTAGCCCTGAGCGTGAACTCATCCAATCGCTGATTGATCAATCACAACGCAATGTCAATGGAAGCGTACGCTTGAAGCTTTATAAAGGCACGGTCACCACGGTTGGTCGTGTCTCCAAATCAGATTCGCTGTTCGATGCAACAATCTCGACCTTTGAAGATGACAAAGGTGCATACAACCAAGCCGATGCGGCTGGATTCATTCGTCTCAACGCGCTACGTCTGCGAATTGCAGCACGCCGTCGGAAGCCACGCTAAACTATAAGGATTTTAATATGCCTCAATTTGATCAAGTCTCCGTCGTCAAAAAAGCAAATGTGTTCTTTGACGGTCGCTGCGTGAGTCATACCGTGATTTTGGCTGATGGCTCACGCAAATCAATCGGGGTGATTATGCCTAGCACCTTAACCTTTAATACCGCCGCTGCTGAACGTATGGAAATCATCGCAGGCACTGGGCGCTATCAATTACCTGGTGGCGCTTGGCAATCGATCAGTGCTGGCCAGCACTTTGATGTGCCAGCAGACTCACAATTTGAAATTGAAGCGACTGAGCCGCTACACTACGTATGTCACTTTGCTTAAATTTATTCTGAAACAACGCGCTGGTTGTTATAAAAAAATGTCAGCGTACTTTTCACAATTAATCCATTCAAACATTACCAAAAAATAATCTCATTGAATTTGATTAATTTATTTTATTTTATTTTATCTTCTATAATCATCTATACACTACGCGCTTAATCAAATTTCGCTTAATTTCAACCTCAGCCCCGCCTCATGGTGTCTGGTAACGCGTATAATACAACCTTGTTGTTACTGTTAGGATTGTTACCATGCCTTCATTCGATATAGTTTCCGAAGTCAATCAAGTCGAAGTGCATAACGCTGTCGACCAAGCGAACAAAGAAGTGTCTACTCGATTCGACTTCAAAGGCTCTGATGCGCGAATCGAGATCAACGACAAGGATAAAATATTGACCTTATTTGGTGATGATGATTTCAAGTTATCCCAAGTACGTGACGTGCTTACCGCTAAACTCGCTAAACGTGGTGTAGATACCCGTTGCCTAAAGTTTGATAATGGCGAATCAATTAGCGGTAACAAAATGAAGCAACCGGTGACTGTCCGCGAAGGCATTGAACAAGACCTCGCTAAAAAAATTATCAAGCTACTCAAAGACAGTAAAATGAAAGTGCAAGGTAGCATTCAAGGTGATGTGGTGCGTGTCACTGGCGCCAAAAAAGATTTGCTGCAAGAGGCGATTGCATTGATTCGCAAATCAATCAATGATTTTCCACTGCAATATAAAAACTTCCGTGATTAAACGAGCGGTCTAAGCGCTGACGCTGTGTGGTGGTTGCCGCGCAGTGGTTGCTGCGAAATAGTTGCAGAGCCTTAATATTCGGGCAGTAGTAGCCGACCAGCAGCAAGCCGGTAATCAGCTGCGATTAATTGTAGGCTTTGATAACCATCGCAATTAAATTACGCGACTATTCGTCGCGGGCGCGAGACCTACTTCCGCGGAAGCTCTTCGACAGCACCGCCAACCATCGATAACAAATGGCCAAACTTGCTGCGTTTAGTCTCTAAATAATATCGATTAGCTTGGCGCGGTGCCACTTCAACCGAGACCCGTTCGACCACTTGCAAACCAAAGTCCTCGAGTGCGGCAACCTTTTCTGGGTTGTTGGTCATCAAGCGTAAATGGCGCACGCCAAGGTCAAACAAGATATGCGCCCCTGCACGATAGTCGCGCATATCAGCCGCAAACCCCAGCGCATGATTAGCCTCTACCGTATCGTGACCTTGATCTTGCAGTGCATAAGCACGAATCTTATTTAACAGGCCAATACCGCGCCCCTCATCAAACATATAGACCAGCACACCACTACCCGCGTCCTCAATCATTTTCATTGCGGCATCGAGTTGCTCGCCGCAATCGCAACGCTCAGAGCCAAACACATCACCAGTGAGGCATTGCGAATGCATACGTACCAAAACGGGTTGCTCAGGCTTAATCTCACCCTTAACTAGAGCAACATACAAATTCGATTCTAAATGATCCGCATAGATAATCATTTGAAACTCCCCAGCCTTGCTAGTGGGCAAGACTGTTTGCGCACGTCGCCGAATCATGCGTTCATTGTTACGATATGCCACCAGATCACTAATTTGGAGTATTTGAATACCATGGGTTGCTGCAAACTGTTCGAGATCAGGCAAGCGTGCCATCGTACCGTCGGCGTTCATAATTTCACACAATACGCCAGCCGGTTTTAAACCCGCTAAACGCGCCAAGTCAACCGCAGCTTCAGTGTGACCGCGCCGCACCAACACACCACCATCTAGCGCGCGTAATGTTTGCAAGCGGCCCGGACGAATTAAATCATTTGCTTGGGTATCGTCTGCAATCGCCACTGCTATGGTATGTGCTCTATCGTACGCAGACATACCAGAACCAACCCCTTGGCGAGCATCGATTGGCGTGGCAAAAGCAGTGCCAAATTTAGTTTGATTGCCAGTGTCGTCGGTAATCAACGACAAGCCTAAGTGACGCATACGCTCTTCAGTGAGCGCCAGTGAAATCAAACCTCGCGCAGAACTGGCCATAAAGTTAATTGCGGGCGCTGTTGCCCGCTCTGCGGCAATAAACAAGTCACCCTCGTTCTCGCGATCTTTATCATCAAATAAAATCACCATCTGACCACGCCGCACATCAGCCAAGATTTGCTCAACCCGGTATTCGCTTGTTTTCTCGGTAACGTTTGGTATCGCTTGATGCGCGGTGTTGCTTGACTGATTACTCATTTGACTGATGACTCATTATTGTTATCTTGACTGACGATCAGCAATCAATCGTAAAAATTCAGCGCGTGTGACAGCTTGATTGAACTCACCGGTAAACGCTGAAGTGAGTGTTGTTGAATGTTGCTTTTGAATACCGCGCATAATCATGCATAAGTGCTGCGCTTCAATCACCACAGCCACCCCGGCCGGTTGCAAGGTCTCGTCGATACAGTCGCGAATTTGCACCGTTAAGCGCTCTTGCACTTGCAAACGTCTAGCAAACGCATCCACAACTCGCGGCAATTTCGACAAGCCAACAATCCGACCTTTGGGAATATAAGCAATATGTGCCTTACCAAAAAAAGGCAGCATATGATGTTCACACATCGAATAAATTTCAATATCACGGACAATCACCATCTGTTGATATTCTTCAGTGAACATCGCAGAGCGCAGAATTTCTGCGGGATCTAAATCGTAACCATGGGTCAAATACTGTAGCGCCTTTGCCACACGCTCAGGTGTCTTGAGCAAGCCCTCGCGTTGCGGATCTTCGCCCAGATCGGTCAAAATGCTCGAGTAGTGCGCGGAAATTCGTGCAATCGCTTCGGGTTCATAGGATTCAGCCTTAGAGTACGGCTCCATCTTGTGATCAGCTTTCATCATTTTACCTTTTAATCCAGCGTACGCTATCATGGCTAGGCTGGGCCGCAGTAGTTGTGGTCATGCCGGCTAAGCGGTTTTTAATTGATTCAATAATACTTACCGGATCAAGTCCTGCGTCTTTCAGTTGCAAGGCGGCATCGCCCTGGTCAATAAAGCGATCTGGTAAACCCAATTGCAACACATGCACTAAACAACCATGGGCCTGCAATGCTTCTAGTACCGCACTGCCTGCACCACCCATTACCACGTTTTCTTCAATCGTGACCAAAAGCCTATGCTGTGCGGCTAATTGCTTCACTAAAGCTTCATCTAGCGGCTTAACAAAACGCATATTCGCTACCGTAGCGTCTATAGTCTCGGCCGCCGCTAGCGCCGGTGCGAGCATAGAGCCAAAAGCCAATATCGCCACGCCAGACTGCCCAGTGCGGCGGATTTCACCGCGACCAATTGGCAATGCTTGCATCTCGCGTGCAATCGCCATACCGGGCCCTGTGCCTCGCGGGTAGCGTACAGTCACGGGACTATTCATGGTGTAGGCCGTGTAGAGCATTTGCCGACATTCGTTTTCATCAGACGGGGTCATCACAGTCATGTTTGGCAAGCATCGCAAAAAGCTCAAATCAAAACTACCATGATGCGTTGCGCCATCATTACCGACTAAGCCCGCGCGGTCTACTGCAAACACAATCGGTAGATTTTGTATCTGTACGTCATGAATTAACTGGTCATAAGCACGTTGCAGAAAGGTGGAATAAATAGCCACTACTGGTTTATAACCTTCACATGCAATACCAGCTGCAAAAGTAACCGCATGTTGCTCAGCAATACCCACATCAAAATAACGTTTGGGATATTGGGCAGCAAACTTCACCATACCCGAACCCTCAGCCATCGCTGGAGTGATCGCCACTAAGCGCGGGTCACGCTCGGCCATATCACACAACCAATCACCAAAAATCTGGTTATAGCTAAGCTTGGCAGCGGGCTTAGTTGTAATGCCACTATCGGGGTCAAACCTCGATACGCCGTGATACAGAATAGGATCTGCTTCAGCAAGCTTATAGCCTTGGCCCTTGCGAGTAACTACGTGCAAGAACTGCGGTCCTTTGAGTCGCTTAATATTGTGCAAGGTGGGAATCAGCGCATCTAAATCATGGCCATCAATTGGTCCGATGTAGTTAAAACCGAATTCTTCAAATAAAGTGTTGGGAATCACCATGCCTTTTACATGCTCCTCGGCACGGCGCACGATATCGCCCAACACTCGATGACCAATTCCCTTAGCTGCAGTATAGAATCGGCCAGACATCAAGCGCGCCAAATATTTATTCAAAGCACCCACCGGGGGTGAGATTGACATATCGTTATCGTTCAAAATCACCAATACATCGGTATCCATCACACCAGCATTATTCATCGCTTCAAAAGCCATACCCGCAGTCATCGCACCATCACCAATAATCGCGACCGCGCAGCGCGGTTCGCCTTTCAGTTGCGCGGCCAAGGCCATGCCCAAGGCTGCGCTAATCGATGTGCTCGAGTGCGCAGTCCCAAAGGCATCATAGATTGACTCTTCACGCCGCGGAAAACCCGACAAACCCTGCCACATCCGCAATGAGTCCATGGCCTCGCGACGACCCGTAAGGATTTTATGCGGATAGGTTTGGTGCCCAACATCCCAAATCAAGCGATCATGTGGGGTATCAAACACATAATGCAACGCGATAGTGAGTTCAACAGTACCCAAGTTAGACGAGAGATGACCGCCGGTATGGCTGACCGTCTCTACTAAATATTGACGCAACTCATCGGCCAAACCAGGTAGTTGGCTACGCTCCAACTCACGCAAGCTCGCAGGCGAATTAATCGACTTGAGTAACGCATAGGGCTGGTGATTCTGTGGTGTTTTAGATAAGGGCATATTTTTGAACGCCAGTTTAATATGTTCGTTTCACTACATAGGTCGCCAACCGTCGTAAATTATTGGCAGACTCGTCAAAGTATTCCAAAATTGCCAAGCCTTGATCTAAGAGATTTTCTGCCAAAGTTCTAGCCCCACTTAAGCCTAAAGCACTGACGTAGGTTGGCTTACCCTGCTTAGCATCTTTTCCGGCCGTTTTACCCAGTATGCTAGTCGGAGCTTCTTCATCTAGCACGTCATCAATCACCTGAAACGCCAAGCCAATAATGCGTGCATAATCATCTAGTAGCGTCAGCTCCGTGAGACTGAGCTGCTGACTGCAACGCGCACCAAGGGCAACAGCACAGCGAATCATTGCTCCAGTTTTACGGCTATGCATCTGCTCTAAGTCTACAGCATTTAGCCGAAGGCCTACCGCACTTAGGTCAATCGCCTGACCGCCAGCCATGCCATAAGAACCAGAAGCTTGCGCTAACAGGCTCACCATTTCCAACTGTGTAGCCGCATCTTCAGCAACACAGCGCTCACTCAACACGTTAAAAGCCAAAGATTGGAGCGCATCACCTACCAGCAGGGCCATCGCCTCACCATACTTCACATGGCAAGTGGGCATGCCGCGGCGTAACACATCATCATCCATGCAGGGCAAATCATCATGCACTAAGGAGTATGCATGGATTAACTCGACTGCAACACCAACCCAAGTCGCCCGCTCTATATCCGCATGCGCGATCTCCGCCGCAGCAAAAGCCAATAGTGGACGCACCCGCTTGCCACCACACAACACAGCATAGCGCATGGCTCTATGTAGAACTGTCGGTAACTCAGTCGCAGGCGGCAAGCACTCTTCGAGCCGAGCCTCTGTAGACTTGAGCTGCTTAGTCATCCAACTTCCGAATTCGGACTTAGATACAATTTTTAAGGTCATGATTACACCGAATCAATCAGCGCTCTTAAATAAAGAAGCCGCGCAGAAGACAGCTTCATACCAATCACCCCAAATACATTCAAACGAATAATAATCGCTGATGAACGAATAGCATGGCTACTCGATCGCTCCAAAGTTTTTTAAGTGGTCATTTTCAAGGATTTTAACTTGAGCTTGCGCATCTTGCAGTTGCGACTGACAGATCTTAAGCAACTCAGCTCCTCGTTTGTATGACGCTAATGATTGCTCTAGCGTCATTTTGCCGTCCTCCATCGTCGCCACAATAACTTCCAGCTCGGTTAGCGATTGCTCAAAACTGGGCTCAGAAGTATTTGTTTTTACAGTTTTTACCATGGGGGTCGATGATACGTGTAGCCTGCAGTCCATGCAACACTACAAACATAGCCAATAGACCTGAGTCTGACAAAAACGCATCCATTTTGTGTCCAAAAATTACAAAACTTCTGCAGACCATTCAGTGTCTGCAAAATTAGTCATCGGATAAATAATATAAACCATAAAAATCAAAAGGTTACATTGATTACCGACCCTAACTCCATGAGTGATGAAATTATAGTTGCCTTTTAGCAGTCACTGGGAAAGAATATGCCCCTTGCTTGATCGAAATATGCGGTATAACAGCGCACTATTAGTTATGCTGAGTATTTACCTCAAAAGCGAGTACCTCAAAAGCGAGCTGGATGAGATTAGATTTCTTAACCATGATTGAATGTTCCGTTGTTTGGTTTTGCTGTTTAGTTCTGTTGTTTGGCCATGTTGTTACTATCCGTTGACCGACTGTAATCATTTTTAACGCTCCACATCACACTGATTAACGACAAACTTCATTGCCCCTTCTCAACAAACCAATACATTCACACTACTTTTACACGCCCGACATCCACCATCACTTATCCATCTTCTTACCCGTCCCCTTTTCAATCCTTGTATCAATCCTTGTATCAATCCCATTACCCACCCTATTACCTGCTGTATGACTGTTCTCTCTAGTGTTAGCGCCTTGCGCCCCCCCTCATCCCAACTACCAGTTGCGTGGTATTTCGATCCGCACATCTACGCGACCGAACAAAAACTGCTATTTGCACAAGGTCCGCAATACGTGGGACATCGTCTGATGGTGCCAAATATTGGCGACTACCATGTCATTGAGTGGCTGGGTAGCTCGCAAGCATTGGTACATACCCCCGCTGGCATTCAGTTATTGTCTAACATCTGCAGGCATCGGCAAGCGATTATTTTGCAAGGGCGGGGGCATACAGAAAACATTATTTGCCCACTCCATCGCTGGACTTACGATTTACAAGGCAAACTGCTAGGTGCGCCTCACTTCGCTGACAACCCATGTCTAGATTTGGCGAGCACACCGCTACATGAATGGAATGGCCTGCTATTTACTGGCCAGCGCAATGTGGCGCGCGATCTCGCACAAATCAGCTCCCGCCACGCACTTGATTTCTCCGGCTACGTGCTAGACCACATCGAAACCGATGAATACGCTTGCAACTGGAAGACATTTATTGAAGTCTATCTAGAGGATTATCATGTTGAGCCGTTTCACCCGGGGCTGGGTCAGTTTGTAAATGTGAATGACTTACAGTGGGAGTTTGGCGACTGGCATAGCGTGCAGACCTGTGGTATCAAGAATCGACTCGCCCGTCCCGGAAGTGCGGTGTATCAACAATGGCACAATCAAGTGCTCACGCAAAGCACAGAGCAACCACAGCATGGAGCGATTTGGCTCACTTACTTCCCAAACTTAATGGTGGAATGGTATCCAAAAGTGTTAGTGGTCAGTACCATTTTGCCAACCGGGCCTGAAACCTGCCGCAACGTGGTCGAGTTCTACTATCCAGAAGAAATTGTGCATTTTGAACGTGATTTCATTGAGGCAGAACAAGCCGCCTATCGCGAGACTGCAGTAGAAGACGCTGAAATTATTGCGCGAATGACGGCAGGGCGACGCGCCTTATGGAATCAAGGGCGCTGCGAGACAGGTCCCTACCAAAGTCCGCTAGAAGATGGCATGCGGCATTTTCACGACTTCCTTCAGCGTACAGTCACACCCCATCTCTAAACGTAGCGCAGCAACTACTACAAGCTAGCTCTATCACACAGGTCGATCATCAGCTAATGCTTAACCGATGACGACCTAACCTTAATCTTAAGCGAGCGCATCTGCCCAGATATTACGCGCCCAACCCCAGGCATAAATAGCCTCAGCCGCACTCGCCTCGACTGAGACTCCACCGCTACCCGCAATCGGTAACAAGGTCTTTTGAGCAACATCATAACGATGCACAGAAGCCACGTGCATTGCCATATCGCCGCTGACAAAGCTATAACAGGTGTTCATCATCATGGCATCGGTATTCACCGCCTCGCCTTGCATCAGCGCAATCACACCTGCGGCACAAACCTTGGCTTGCTGGTTCGCCATGCTGGCAGATTTAGGCATTGCATTTGCGGCCAAAGTACTGTCACCCAAAACATGAACCCCTTTGACGGCCAAGGATTCGCACGAGGTCCAGTCCACACCGCACCACCGATTATTAGCGGTAATTAAACCACTAGTCGCAGCAATACCAGCCGCCCGCTGCGGCGGAACAATATTCAGAATGTCACCCTTAACATCATCAAAGGCGAGCTTCACTGTCATGGTTTTGACATCGACATCAATCAACTCACTGTTCGGTCGATAATCAATCATGCCTTTGTATAAACCATTCCAAGCTGCCATGAACAACCCTTTTTTCGAAACTACATCAGAGTTTGCGTCAAGCACGATAATCTTGGATTTAGGCTTTGCGTCTTTAAAGTAACTGGCAACCTGACAGATTCGCTCATAGGGTCCAGGTGGGCAACGATAAGGAGCCATCGGAATGTGAATCACGTAAACCCCACCATTGGGCAGGGCTTCCAACTGCTGACGCAAAGCAGTCGTCTCAGGACCCGCCTTCCAAGCATGCAAAATACGGCTGCGATTAACGACATCTTGTAGGGCTGGAATTTGATCATACATAAACTCAATACCAGGCGAGACTACTGCTCGGTCGAAGGGAAGCGCTGCACCGCTCGCGAGACGCACGGTGCGTGTTGCCGCATCAACGGCCAGCGCGGTATCACGAATAATCCGCACGCCACGCTGCTGCAACTGTTCATAACTCAGCGAGATGTCCTTCATTTGTACATGGCCACCCAATACTAAATTACTGATGGGGCATGAAATAAAATATGGATTGGGCTCAACAATGGTGACGTCGATATTGGGCGCCCATAACTTAATATATTTGGCCGCAGTCGCTCCACCGTAGCCGCCGCCAACAACCACCACACGACCTGCTGCGCCTCCCGCAGTAGTCGCGCACCCATTCAGCGCGGCCACGCCTGCACTGGCTGCTGTCCATTGCACAAATTGTCGTCTATTCATTGACATATGACTCTCCTATCGCGCGAGTGGCGCAGCAATGGCACGCCCTGGACTGACGGCGGCAAAATAAGCTGCAATTAAATCCAACTGTTCATTGGTATAGCCCTTGGCGTGTTGATGCATAATCGTAGCTGGGCGCTTACCCTCACGAAAATCTTGCATTTGCTTGAGCAAATAATCTTTATTTAAGCCAGCCAGACTTGGTGGTACACCATTTACGCTCCGCCCCTCAGTGCCATGGCAAGTAAAACACGTGGCCGCTAGACTCCGGGCATATTGGGCATTCGGTGTTTGATGGTTCAGTGACTGATGATTCCCTAACTGTGCATCGGCTGACCACACTTGAACTGCCGAATTCATTAAGCACAAACCGACGAGCAAATACAAGCACCGCCATAACGCAGAAACGATCTTCATTGGTTATTCTCCATGAGCAATAGCTTAAACAATAAATGTGTTGCAACCTCCTCAGTAGTCCTAGGCGGATGACTAGCCAACACGCTATATTGACGTATTTTTATCCGCTCGTATGGAACTATTCACTCTATTCTTATCACGATTCGATATATAAGTAATAGGCGATACGTGAACGTTCCATAGGTACACCGCACAACAACTTCCGCGCGAGGCGGAACAGGGCAGGGCCTTTACCTATAACATTAAGCTCGCTTTTACACTACAGCGACAGGCTCTTCTGCAAACTCTAAGACGACTTTTTCTTGATCATCCAGTTTTGCAGTGACCTTGCCACCACTAGCTAGACGGCCGAACAATAATTCATCAGCCAGTGCGCGACGAATCGTATCTTGAATCAGTCGTGACATCGGACGCGCACCCATCTGCGGATCGAAGCCTTTGTCTGCCAAATGATCACGCAGCGCTTGGGAGAAACTGATCTCCACTTTCTTTTCAATCAACTGCTCTTCGAGCTGCATTAAGAATTTATCAACAACACGCAGAATAATTTCCCGATCGAGCGAGCGGAATGAGATGATGGCATCAATCCGATTTCTAAATTCTGGCGTGAACATACGGCGAATCTCAACCATCTCATCACCCACTTGATGACTGTTGGTAAACCCCATGGCGGCCTTAGATAGTTCGGCAGCACCCGCATTCGTAGTCATAATGATCACCACATTACGGAAGTCCGCCTTGCGACCATTGTTATCAGTGAGGGTGCCATGATCCATCACTTGCAATAAAATATTAAACACATCGGGATGGGCTTTTTCAATCTCATCAAGCAGTAACACCGAATACGGATTCTTAGTGACAGCCTCAGTCAATAGACCGCCTTGGTCAAACCCAACATAACCAGGAGGTGCGCCAATCAAACGCGATACCGCGTGGCGCTCCATATATTCCGACATATCAAAGCGCAATAACTCTACCCCCAAAACATAGGCGAGTTGCTTAGCGACTTCTGTCTTTCCCACACCGGTGGGTCCGCTAAACAAGAAACTACCAATGGGCTTGGTGGGACTGCCGAGGCCACTACGCGCCATTCGAATGGAGGCAGTCAGTGCCTCGATAGCTTTATCCTGACCGAACACCACAGCCTTCAAATCGCGATCCAAGTTACGCAAGGCATTACGATCATCCAAAGAAACCGTCTGCGCTGGAATGCGTGCGATTTTTGCAATGATCGCTTCAATCTCATGCTTACCAATAATGCGCTTCTGCTTAGACTTTGGCAGAATTTTTTGCGCAGCACCCGCCTCATCAATCACATCAATCGCTTTATCTGGCAAGTGTCTATCATTGATAAAACGTGCCGATAACTCCGCCGCTGCACTCAAGGCTGCTGGTTGATATTTAACGCCGTGATGCTCTTCGAATCTGGATTTCAAGCCTTTCAAAATAGCCACCGTCTCTTCAATCGAAGGCTCGTTCACGTCAACCTTCTGGAAGCGGCGTGACAGCGCATGATCTTTTTCAAACACACCCCGATACTCGTTATAGGTAGTCGCGCCTATACATTTTAATTGCCCGCCAGAGAGTGCTGGCTTCAATAAGTTCGATGCATCTAAAGTGCCACCCGAAGCTGCACCTGCACCAATCAAGGTATGGATTTCATCAATAAATAAAATAGCGTGCGGGTTCTCAGATAATTGCTTGAGCACCGCTTTGAGGCGTTGTTCAAAATCACCTCGATATTTGGTTCCGGCCAACAATGCACCCATATCTAGAGAATATACAGTCGCTTGCTTGAGAATCTCCGGCACTTCGTTCTCGACAATTTGACGTGCCAAACCTTCAGCTATCGCCGTCTTACCAACACCCGCCTCGCCAACCAGCAAAGGATTATTTTTACGCCGGCGACATAGCGTTTGAATCACGCGCTCCAACTCGTGAGCGCGCCCAATCAAGGGATCAATCTTGCCAGCTTCAGCCATCGCATTAAGATTTAGTGTGTACGCCTCCAAGGCCCCGGTAGACTTGGCCTCAGCCTCAGTCTCCACACCCTCCCCCTCAGCTTTGTTTGGCAGTGGCGACTGCGGCACTTTACTAATACCATGCGCAATGTAATTCACTACATCCAAACGCGTGAGCCCCTTTTGGGTGAGAAAGAACACGGCGTGTGAATCCTTTTCGCCAAAGATCGCAACCAACACATTCGCGCCCGTGACTTCCTTTTTGCCTGAAGACTGCACATGCAATATCGCGCGTTGAATTACCCGCTGAAAACCTAAGGTAGGCTGGGTATCTACGTCTTCGCCCTCTAGCACGGGGGTATGCTCAGCGACAAAATCAACAAGTTGCTTACGCAGATCATCCAGACTCACCGCACAGGCCCGCAACACATCTGCAGCCGAGGGGTTGTCCAGCAGGGCGAGTAATAAATGCTCAACTGTAATGAACTCATGGCGCTTATGTCGTGCATCCATAAATGCCATGTGTAAGCTGACTTCGAGTTCTTGCGCAATCATATTGAATCCTCTGTTTAATTCTCTTCCATTACACACTGTAACGGATGTTGGTGCTGTTTAGCATACGATTTCACCTGCTCTACTTTAGTGGTGGCAACGTCGCGTGAAAATACACCGCACACCCCCATACCCTCACTATGCACCTTCAACATCACTTGTGTCGCCTGTTCACGACTCAATAAAAAAAACCGTTGTAATACTAAAACTACAAAATCCATAGGCGTGTAGTCGTCATTGAGCAACATCACCTTGTACATGGGTGGCGGCTTCGTTTTCGAACGCTGTACCTCTATAACCGTATCAAAATCTTGCTTGTTTGCCATACGTCCTGCTTCAGTTTGTAATCATTATCCGTTGCTACTGTGTTTCCAGACTCATCGAGAAGAATTAAGCCATAAATCTGGCCACTTGTGTTGCATTGCAACGTAAACCACTCAGACTTTTGATCATATTTTTACAATGCCACATCCCAAGCGACTTAGTTTGCAACTATTTTCTACCAAAAAGGGATTTTTTCAAGCATTTCTTTACCCTTCAGTCAAAATATTGCCGAGGCAATGTATTTATTTCGATCATAGATCCAAATTAATCAGATCGACGCCGATAACGCACGCACTCTTACGCTTGACATTCATTATCAAATACCCTAAAAATTACACAGGTGTTGGGGTTTAGCACTGAACAGGAGATCAAAAACAGTCGCTGTGGTGCGCCAAACTCGGACAATTTGCGGATTGCATCCGTTTTTTTATTAAGGTAGGGGAAATATGGCAACTGGTACAGTTAAATGGTTCAATGATTCTAAGGGTTTTGGTTTTATTACCCCAGATGATGGAAGCGAAGATTTGTTCGCGCACTTTTCTGCAATCCAAATGAATGGCTTCAAAACACTGAAAGAAGGTCAAAAAGTATCTTTTGAGGTCACTCAAGGTCCCAAAGGTAAGCAAGCCTCCAATATCCAAGCTGCCTAGCATTTCCTGCGCTAGCGCGCAGGGCAGCTCTGATTCAAGCCCGCGACACCCAAGGTCAGCGGGCTTTTTTACCTGAATAATGCGATAATTCGTGCCTAGCCCTCCGCCTATAATGGTGTGCGGGTCAGATCATGCATAGCCTATTTCGACGATGCATACCGGTCTGATTAGCACTGCATTAATAACGGTTGGCGGATTTTTGATCGATTTCTTTAGAACATATCCACCTTTGAACGGAGACTGAGAATCATGACTGGCAACCTCGACCTGCTCAAAATCGCGCAAGATGAACAGAGCGGCGATCTATTTAAAACTCTAGATGGCATCTACAGCCGCTCCAAAATTCAACCCACCGGTTTCTCTGATGCCATTATTTGGGAAGGCGGCAACGCCCATGGTGGCGTCAAGCCTGTGGCTCATGCCTTTACTGACATGTTTGCCTTAAACGGCACACTCATGGCACTCGATGTCTTGGGCTTACCGTTCTTAGGCGTACCGATGATGGCGCAGTTCCGACACGACACCAAACTAGTATCCCTCGAGTGGTTTGGTAAGCTCGACTACACCGCGCTCAAGTGGTCTACCGCTGGTGACTTCATGGTAAATGAGAACGGTAAAAAAGTCGTTGTCGCTGGAAAATCAGCGAATGCACCATTGCGCACTGCTGCTGGCGTCTACTGTAACGTGCGGCCATATGGCACGATTACCAGCATTCGTTTCATGCCAGGCTTGCCATACTCGCAAGACAAAAAGAAATTCATCATTGATCACAAAACTGGCAATATTCACTCTGAGATGAACACTCCAGGTGTGCGTATGGCTTATGCAGCACGTTTATTCCTGAAGATGGTTCACGAGACTGGCCAAATCGGTCGCGTTGCAACCAAACCAACCCAGGCACAAGAGGATGCAATCAACGCCGGTATTATGCGTTGGTTATTGAAAGGCACTAAATTCAAACTCAAGCGCCAATACACTGTGGATGCTTACGAGGAGCATAAAGAAAATATTGATGCAATTGTAGCCTTGCTACCCAAAGACTTTAAAGCCGGCATGGAAAACTGGGGGGGTGATGTCTACGAGCATATCTCCGACACCAACTTTGGCTTGCTACTGCATGACATGATTCGCCAGCGTAAGGCAATTGTATACGCTACCGACTTGGACGGCGATCGTCTCACCGATTTAATGGCTGATGCGCCTGACGTCTTACGCGACTGGGGTCAGCTAGTGCTCGACCAAGCCAAGGTTAAAGTTGACATGGGCCAGATGTGGAAAGACATGGGCTTCACCATGACTAACGGTAAAGATATGACCAGCATCATGTATCGCACCGAAGGCGCGCCTATTTACGAACAGACTCTAGGCTCTGCCGATGCCATGTTGTTGCGCTTACTCGATGGAGACGAAACCGTTGGCGGCGAGAAGCAACCCTACGATCCACGTATCCACTTCGTGTTAATCAACGAGGCCTATAAAGCCGCTAACCCAGGCAATGCCGAATTGGCAAAATGGCTAGATGAACAATTGGCGATTTTCGACCAAGTCTACAGCGGCAAGCGGCCACGTTACCTCGATGGTTACGCCAAGCTCAAAGCTGCAATCAAACCTTGGGGTAGTCACTAAGCGCTTACGTACTCATTGCGCCCAGTGATCGCATCTCGACACTTCTCCACGCGCCACCACAACGCCCGCAGTAGCGGGCGTTGTGTTTTTTTAAGCCACACACCATGCCTAGCCTAATTCTTCTCAATAAACCCTATGGCATGATCTGCCAGTTCAGCCCCTCGCCTCCCCACGCCACCCTCAGAGACGCGGTCTCCGCACGTGGTTTCTACCCAGCGGGGCGCCTAGATACCGACAGCGAAGGTCTTGTATTACTGACTGATGACGGCACGCTCCAGCACCAAATTACTGACCCTCGCCACCATTTACCCAAACGCTATTGGGTGCAGGTCGAAGGTGCACCCAGCAATACCGATCTCCACCCCTTGCGTAACGGCATTCGCATACGAGACTACTACACACGACCTGCAGAAGTACGCATTGCTGATGAGCCCAGCTGGTTGTGGCCACGCAATCCACCCATCCGCAGCCGCGCTGCGATTCCCACCACTTGGTTAGAACTCACATTACGTGAAGGCCGCAATCGCCAAATCCGTCACATGACCGCCGCGATTGGTTTTCCGACCTTACGCTTGATCCGTTATCAAATTGGCACTTGGAGTCTTGGACAACTATCCCCTGGTCAGTGGCATACGATTGACTTGCCCGGGAGCAATCCCCAGGCCGCACCTGCCAAGTCGCCTCGGTTGCCGTCACCCAAGCCACCCAAGTCCGGCCAGCGTGCACATTCGGTCAATACAATAGCCTCACCCGCGAAAAAACTGCGCAAAAACCATATTGAGATTTAATGGTCTTATTTCATTGATATTAATCTGCCTTCTCAATTCAATTAAAAAACTTACACAAAGCTGTCAACGCCCAAAGCGCGGGCGCCGTTACTGGCTTGACTGGACAGATTCAGTCAAAGTCTCCAAAACACAGTTGTTCAATCTAACTACTTATTGAGGAACGCACATGAACAAATTTTTCGCTGCCTTATTAGCTGGTGTTTTTGCTACTGCAACTGTTGCCCCCGCTTTTGCTGCTGACGCTGCAAAAAAGGAAGAGAAGAAGGCTGATGTCAAAGCCGAGAAAAAAGCAGACGTAAAAGCGGATGCAAAAGTTGAAAAGAAAGACGACAAAAAGCATTAATCGATGAAACGCTTGCACCCTCAAGCGCTCCTATAAAAGCAGGGCAAACGCCCTGCTTTTTTACATCGACAAACCCAAGCGCTTCAATCGCGATCGCTCAGCCGCCACACCACACCAATCTATAATTTGCTGTTTTAATGATTATTTTAATTGCACCACCTAGAAGCGTTGTTATCAAGCGTTGTTATCCCATGCTGTGCGTAGCACGCAAGAGCGGTAAAATAGTGATATGACCCATGCAGATAATCGTCCTTGGCTACCCCACGTTACCGTTGCAGCGGTAGTCGCCCAGAATGATCAATTTCTCTTAATTGAAGAGTCGACTGCACGCGGCTTACGTCTGAATCAACCGGCAGGTCACTGGGAGCCCGGCGAGACTTTGATTGAAGCAGTGATTCGCGAAACTCTAGAAGAGTCCGCTTGGCATTTTGAACCCGACAGCTTAGTCGGCATCTATCGCCACAGCCCACCAACAAGTGATGTCACTTACTTGCGCTTTGCGTTCACCGGGAAGCTGCTCAGTCATGTGCCCGAACAGGCACTTGATGTGGGCATTATTCGCACTTTATGGCAGTCTATAGATACTCTGCGCGCACACCCCGAACAACATCGCGGCCCCATGGTGCTACGCTGCGCCGAAGACTACCTAGCAGGTCAGCGCCACCCCTTATCTCTCATTTATGAGTTCGAATAAAAACTCAAATATTTTAGGAACTTAACTCATGAGCGTTAAAAAAACTGTGGTGATTGGACTGTCTGGCGGCGTGGATTCTGCTGTGGCTGCTATGCTCCTCAAAGAGCAAGGCCATGAGGTCATTGGCCTGTTCATGAAGAACTGGGAGGACGACGATAGCGAAGCACATTGCTCCACTCGCCAAGACCTCGTCGACGCGGTGGCTGTGGCCGATCACCTCGGCATCGAAATCGAAGCCGTCAACTTTAGCGCCGAATATAAAGATCGAGTGTTCAAGCAGTTCTTAAGCGAATACGCGGCTGGGCGCACACCTAACCCTGATGTATTGTGTAATTCAGAAATTAAATTTAAAGCATTTCTTGATCACGCACTCCAGCTAGGCGCCGACCATATTGCCACGGGTCACTATGCAAAAGTACGCGAAGTGGACGGTCGCTATCAGCTATTAAAAGCCGATGATGGTAGCAAAGACCAAAGTTACTTTCTCTATCGCTTAAACCAACAACAACTGGCAAAAACTTGGTTCCCACTTGGTCAACTCTACAAACGCGAGGTGCGTGAAATAGCCAAACAAGCAGGGCTACCTAATCACGACAAAAAGGACTCCACCGGTATTTGCTTTATTGGTGAGCGTCCATTTCGCGAGTTTCTCAACCGCTACCTACCCGCCAATCCTGGACGTATTGTCGATGCCGATGGCCATGTCGTCGGTAAACATATGGGACTCACCTTCTACACCCTAGGACAGCGCCAAGGCCTAGGCATTGGTGGCACCCGAAGTGGCGATGGTGACGCTTGGTATGTGGCGGCCAAAGACATGGCGCGCAACGAACTGGTGGTCGTGCAAGGCCATAACCATCCGCGCCTGCTCTCTGATCAAATCAATGCCATTCAGCTCAATTGGATCAGCGGTGAGGCGCCACATTGCGCTTGGGTATACAGCGCCAAATCGCGCTACCGCCAAGTCGATAGCGCCTGCGCACTGTCTGCGCTCAGCCCGGATCACTGTGTGGTGGAATTCTCGCAAGCCCAATGGGCGGCAACGCCCGGACAGTCGGTGGTACTCTATGAGAGCAATGTATGTCTTGGCGGGGGTGTTATTGAAAGCACGCGCCCTGCTCTAGCGCCAGCAAGCGACCTCGTCTGCCCGCCACACACTGACGGCATTGCGCCTGACGATCAGTAAGCACTGTTCCAACCAATCGACTCACTGCGGCTGAGCGTTGGTATCTCGGAACGAGGGCCGTATCGCAAGCTTGTCTGCTAGCCGCGCTAACTGTGGGTAATCATTGCGCCAATCAGTCGCTGGCAGACGCAACGCTAAAAATCCCAAGCAACAACCGGTTGCGATATCCGCCAAGTTAAAAAAGTCACCGGTACACCAAGGCTTATTCCCTAAGTCATCAGCCATTGTGTGTAGAGCACTATTTATTTTTTCATGTTGACGGCGCAGTAGCGATTCATCTTGATGGGCTGACTCACGTCGCAGCTCCATCAATACCGCCACTGCTGCATCAGTACAACCATCCGCCAAAGCCTCCCACCGCCGCACTTGGGTGCGCGGGCGATTGTCATCGGGAATTAAACGGTGCCCGGGGCTAGCATTATCCAAATGCTCGACAATAACACGGGAGTCGTAAATCGCCGTCTCGTCGTCAAGCACTAAAACAGGAATCTTACCCAATGGGTTAAAGGTCTTGACGTGCGAGCCTGGCGTATGAGGCGCCTCAATCACAAACTCACACTCCATGCGCTTCTCGATCAACGCTACCCGTACTTTTCGCGTATACGGACTTGTGAGTGTTCCAAACAGCTTCATCATGACCCAGAATGCTCGATTCAACGTTAAACAACAATTTAAAAACAACATCGCCAACGCAGACTACTGATCAAACTGCTGATCATGGTGCCTGCTATTAACGATCCGTGGATAACTACACTAAACCAGACTGCTAAACCAACTGAGCAAATGAACGCTAACTATTGGCGAAGATAAAGGGATTATTCTACCATTATCCTTGACGCTACGACCCAAATCCGATTACGCTTACGCGGATATCATCTCTTTCTCGTCCGCTCACAAAGGATCCCGCTATGGAAGTCTTACCACAGCAATTTATTTTATTTACCCAACCTGGTTGAAGCAGCTGTCTACGGGCGAAAGAGTTTCTTTCGCGCAAAAATATCGATTTTGTTGCTATTGACGTCTTAAACGATCCCCAAGGTCGGGAGCGCTTATTGACTTATGGCGTACGCAATGTTCCAGTGGTTGCCAAAGGCGAGCAGTTTGTGTTTGGTCAAAACCTCGAAGACGTCGCCGAATTCGTTGGCCTCCAAGGTACTGGTCACAAACCACTGCCACCTGAAGTTTTGATCCAAAAATGGGTGATGGTATTGCGTGCCGCCCAACGCTTTATGCGGCAACTGCCAAACGAGGCTATTCTCGAGCGCGTCATTCCTAATCGTGATCGCTCTATCCGCTACATGTGCCACCACGTATTCCGGATCGGTGAAGCATTTTTAGAGTCTGTTGAAGGTCAAACCGAATATGCCGTACAGCTGGCCAATATACCGCCCGCAGAAGGCACGTATATGACTGGCGCCTCTATTGCCGAATATGGCGAAGGCATCATTGAACGCCTACAGCATTGGTGGGATCACCTCGAAGATAAAACTTGCCAACAGAAAATTAAAACCTTCTTTGGGATGCAGCCGATTTATATGCTCTACGAACGCTCGACTTGGCATAGCGCCCAACACGCCCGCCAGCTGACTGCAGTACTAGAGCGCCTAGGCATAGAGCCCGAGCAGCGCCTGACGGCTGAAGATTTGGCAGGCTTACCGCTGCCAGAGCGCTTGTGGGAGTAGCGTCGAAAAAATCTTATTTTTCAGTTAGTTATCTAACTACAAAGCAGTAACTTAGCAATGGCCACGGATCTCTGATTCATGGCCATTGGTTTATCTTTTTGATGTGTTTGATCTATTTAATATATGCAATCCCTATAACCTATCATATCTCAACAAATTGGTCTCGAGCCCCACAGCTCACCCGCAAGCTTCTACAATGCACACATCGCGACCACCACAGCCGCGCTCATAACAATACTGCACAACACTGCAGCCACAGCCGGAGCACCTTGAACATGACCACTGCACTCATAGACATTGCCCGCGTTATTCGAAGCAAAAATGCCGGACCGACGACCCTCACCCTAGACTTACTGTTTAATGACGCCGCCGGCTTTGACCTGGCGCGCCAATCTCCCGCACTCAGTGCAGCAAATATTGCGAGTTTGTATCGACTAGCGCCTAGCCAAGTCGAGATCATTAGCTACCCACCGGCGCAAGCGATCAAAATCGTGCTAGACCGTGCCATTGTGGCTGGCACGCCTGGCGACCGTGATGTCTACGGCGCACAGCAACACGGACCACTACTCAACCTCAGCCTATAACACCAACAATAAATCTAAAAATAAAAAAATAACAATAACCCTAACCCTAACAATAACGCTAACAATCACCACAACACCCAGTCACAGGAGACGCAGATGACTGCACTCGACCAATTACGCGCTGAACTAGTCACCCCTCAAGGACGCAAACCACTACGCGCCCTAGCCGCTTCTGGCCAACTCGGTTACGGTGTGCCGGATGCTGCATTCCAAGCCGGGCTTGCTCGGCAACCGCACTTCATCGGTTGCGACATGGGATCTGTCGACCCTGGGCCTTTTTATTTAGGCAGTGGTGAGCTGGCAACCAGCATCGAAGTCACCCGTAGCGATTTGCGCAAAGTCCTCTGTGGTGCACGCGCCATTGGTGTGCCCTTAATCATTGGCACTGCCGGCACCGCTGGGGCTGCACCACACTTAGCACAAACGCTAGCTATGGTGCGCGACATTGCCCAATCTGAAAACCTACACTTTCGTCTAGCCAGTATTAGTGCTGATATGCCCCGCGACACCCTCAAAGCCGCAGTCACTGCAGGCCGCACTCGGGCACTGGGTGCAATTGCCCCACTGACCACCACCGACATCGATGAGGCAAGCCATATCGTCGGACAAATGGGCATCGAAGCCTTTCAGCGCGCGCTCGAAGCGGGTGCCGATGTGGTGATTGCTGGGCGCGCCTGCGATACCGCGGTATTTGCTGCGATACCAGCGGCATTGGGCTATCCCATTGGACCAGCAATGCATATGGCAAAAATTATTGAGTGCTGCTCGATTTGCACCATTCCCGGCGGTCGCGATGCCCTCTTAGGCACGCTAGATGATGAAGGTTTCACCATCGACAGCATGAACCCAATACGCCAAGCCACACCGATGTCGGTAGCTGCCCATAGCCTCTACGAACAAGGCGACCCCTACCGCGTCTATGAACCCGAAGGTACTTTGCACACCGATGGCGCGCAATACACCGCCATCGATGACCATCGCTGTCGGATCAGCGGCGCACGCTGGGAGCCTGCAACCCAATTTACTGTCAAAATTGAAGGGGCAACCCAAGTTGGTGAACGTGCTGTATTGCTAGCGGGTTGTGGCGACCCGCGAGCGATTGCCGCCATGCCCGAGATTCTCACCGCAGTCGAAGCGATTGTGCGTGAACTAGTCGCCGGATCAGTGAGTGCGCCGTTTCAGATTTACCCCAAAGTCTATGGCATTGATGGTGTTATCAATTGGCCAACCCCCGCACTCCAACAAAGTCGCGAAGCATTTGTGATGGTAGAAGTAATTGCTGCCACCCGTGCCGATGCAAAGTCAGTAGCCACCGTATTTAAGCAATACCTGTTGCATCACGGTTTTCCAGGACGTATCTCAACCGGTGGTAACTTAGCCTTCCCCTTCACCCCACCAGAAGTCATAGCGGGCACAGCCTATCGCTTTAGTGCCTATCATGTAGTGGAAGTCGATGCGCTCGCCCCCTTATTCCCTATTCATATTGAAGACCTCTAAACGCACAATCTCAGGCTAACAACACCCACCCTACACAACACACCGATCTAAAACGACGACCACCATGCCATCACGACAGCGCCCACCCACAATGCTATTCACCTTATTACTGAGTCTGCTCTGTCTGTGGTCTAGCACAGGCGCTAGCCAATCTAATCACACCATAGCGCGCTACCCACAGCGCGTAGTGCGCTTTGTGGTGCCGTTCTCACCAGGCGCCTCTAATGATGTAATTGCCCGTCTGCTCGCCCAAAAACTCACCGAGCGATGGGGGCAACAAGTGGTGGTCGATAACCGTGC
>Ga0114958_10000298_pt1 | contig 42761 bp, 49 predicted proteins | sample C_130208_EF_Meta_FD_89577 | JGI IMG/M metagenome (GOLD analysis project Ga0114958, IMG submission 89577) | Freshwater microbial communities from Lake Croche, Canada to study carbon cycling - C_130208_EF_MetaG | ecosystem: Environmental > Aquatic > Freshwater > Lake | place: Lake Croche, Canada... | reverse complement strand
GAACTGCATTGGTTACTGCCTGTGATATTGCCTGGGTTATTGCTGCAGGTGAACTTGTAGGTGATTTAGACATTACTTGTTGAACTGCATTGGTTACTGCCTGTGATATTGCTGCAGGTGAACTTGTAGGTGATTTAGACATTACTTGTTGAACTGCCTGAGTTACTGCCTGGGTTATCGCTGCAGGTGAACTTACAGGTGATTTAGACATTACTTGTTGAACTGCGTTGGTTACTGCCTGGGTTATCGCTGCAGGTGAACTTACAGGTGATTTAGACATTACTGGTTGAACTAACTGGGTTGTAGCAGGTACTATTTTATTAAATGATGGATTTGATGCTGGGTTTAATACATATGAAGGAGTTGTTACATGTATTGAATTTACTTGTATTGGACTTAATGGTTTACTACCTAATGAATACGGTACTGGTGATATATTTTTTGAATTCATTTTATTTTATAATATCATTTTAATTTTAATTTTAATTTTAATTTTAATTTTAATTTTAATTTAAAATTCATCTTCAACTTGATCATCAGTTTCATTTATTAAATCAATACCATAAATAAATGAACCTTGGTATACTCTTCCATTAGGTGTATTTGGATATTTTAATTTTAAATTCTTTTTTAATGAAAGTTTATAATTTCCAAAAACACCCATATAATAATCTGTTGTAAATTTGTGACGTTCTAAATTACATTCTTTACAATGTTCATTAAATGCTTGTACAAATGTTTTTTCTCGGACATACAACCCTTCATTTATTTCAACTTTTCCTGAAGATATAAAATGTTCTAATGCATGAGTATTTTGCGCCATATCTTGTTGAGTATCATGAAAATATTTAGGTAAACTAGACCAAAAATCTTGTCCACGATATTTATTAACTGCACTAAGGTATGCACTTGCTGATTTTTTAATAATAAAAGGTAATTCTTTACTAAGTTTTAAATCCATATCAGAATCTTTAAGTTTAACTTTTTTATGAAATTTAGCAACAACTAGTCTACGAGATATACTTCCAGAATTATCAGTATAATCAGGTGGTTCATTACCTGCAAATAACCCAGGAATTTTCCATTCGATATAATGTGATTCTTTATGTTTAATAGGTAATTGCATATCACCACCTTCAATAAGTAATTGAAATTCAGATTGTTCTAATCGAAGATCTGCTTTTATTTCAGGTGCTAAAAAAAGAAGTTTATCTTTAAGAGACCCCAATCCAAATGTTTTTTCAATATTATTACTTAAAACACCTACGTCACAAACTTCATAAAATTTTTTTACTAATTTTGTAATTGTTGATTTACCGCTACCAGCAACTCCTTCTAAAAAAAGTGCAACTTGCCAATTATCAAGTTCACCTAAATTAAAAAATAATCTTCCTATAAAAACATATAACCACCTACTGACGTCTTCATCAAAATCTTGATAATCAAATATACTTTGAAACACTGGTGTAGGTATATCATACCAGTCATCAGTATTTTCAAAATTATTAAATTCTATATTAAAAAATTTAGATGCAACAATATTTTTATCTAATGATTTTGTAATATCGGATCCGTATTCATAAAAATGATCGGTATACATTTTTACATTATCAATAATGATTTCTTCTTTACAATTATAAATACCATTTTTAAAAGCAAAAACATGACGATCTTTGACTAAATCAGTAATACGAGGGTCTTTACAGTTTTCTAAAAAATCTGTACAATTTTTAATATTACCTGCATTACTTGTTAAATTATACCATTGACGATAATCTTGACAATATTCCGTTTTTTCATAAATAAATTTTCTAATAGATAATTTTTCTTTCCATGCATGTGTAAAATAACCATTATAAATAATTTTTTCATAAAGAAAATCATTATATCTCTGTAACCCTATCATATAAATTGAATCAAGTAAATATAATAATAAATTTTGAAAAGGACTATTTGTTTCTATATTTGGTTGAATAAACCTAAGATGACCTAAATCATCTGTAATATTAACATTTTCATCAGAATGACTATTAATAAGTAAATTTCCAAATTTAAGTATTTTACACGAATAATCAATAGATTCAAAAATTTTATTAAATTTTACTTCAAGTTCTTGATATTCATCATTTCTATCCTCCGATAAACTACCACGAATTTCCATTTGTAAATAAACAACGTTGTATAAACATTTTTTATAATTCATATCAAGTTCTTCATATGTAAAATTTTCTAAAAGTCCAAAATTTTCAAGTGCTTTATTTACTAAATTAATTACGTTTTTATTACCAACTTGTACCCATTTAGTTTCAAATGAAAAAAGATAAGAATGTAAATCTGCTTCTGTACTATTTTCAAAATGAGTTTTAATACCAACTAATTCTTCATGATTATTCATAAAGTTTAATATTTAATGCGTTTACCTTTTATATTTATTATTATCTTTTAATTTTTAAGTAATTTTAAATTAATTATTAAAAATAAAAGGATAGTAATGCACAACCATCTTTTTTTACGTTTTTCTAGAATTATTATAACACATGTCACAGAATTTTGCAAAATTCATTTTACTTAATAAATTACTACCGTTTTTTTTAAAGTCGTATATCAAACACCATAGATTCCATAAATCAGATGAATGTATCATACACCAATCACCATACTCGTATTCATGTTTTTTTATTTTATTTCTATTTAGTTCTTGTAATTTATCAACATACATTTCATTATCGGAAATATCTGATTCTGAAAGACCTCTATTTAATGGGTTTGGTGGATGTACATGGATATATTCATTTAATAAATCCATAATACTTATTTAAATTTAATTTTTATTATTAAATTTAAATAGTATGTCTTTAAGTTTTTTTTAATCTAACCCTTTTAATATAAATTAAATGATGATTTTGTTGGTGAATCAGTTTTTTTCTTTTGATACCAATTATATATAAAATAACTAGCAATTAACCATGCAATAATTATCCCAACTACACTCATTGTAAATTTAGACATTTCTAGTTTACCAAATTTATTTGAACGTTTCATTTGTAATTTATCTTTAATTTTATTTTAATTTACAATTAAATTTGTAATTGTTTAAAAGTATCTCTAAAATCTTTTGAATAGGTCATGGTTATATTACTTTCTTCTTTATATTCTATATGATCTATGTATATATATTGATAAAGTTTATTTGCTTTTTCATCAGGTGTTGCATTAATAAATTCTTGATCAAATGATGTATTAAAAAATGAAATATATTTATCTTTCATTGAAACTTTATTTGGCATAATTTTACGTTTTGTTTTAACAACTTTAAGTGTACCAAAAGGTAAATTACATTTTGTTACACCTGTTGTTTTTAATTTTGGTATAACTTCTTTATACAATTCTTTTTTTTTTTTATTTAAAACTTTTAATTTTTCTTGAGTAATTTTAATTGTTTTAGATATTTCTGCATACTCTTTTACCTTTTCAGTAACCTCGTTTAAATTTTGTTGATCCATATTGTGTTTTAAATTAAAAATATTATTTCCTTAAATTAAATTAAATTAATATTTTAATTATTTGTATAACCACTTGGACCAGAACGATCAGATGATGATTGTACCTGTCCGTATGATGGTGAAATATAAAGTGCTGGAGATGCAGCAAACATAGGTGTTTGCATACTATTAATTGGAATTTGGTCAAGAGCACGGTAATCGCTTGTCTTAGAGTATGGGGTGTTATTACTGGTAATAGCACCTATCTGTTCAGCAGGTGAAAGTGCAGTAAATGCAGCAAGAGCGCGTGCTGCATTTTGCGAAAGTCCATTATTATCAGCATTAACTGATGGTTTTGGAAGAAGTGAACTTGCAGCAAACATAGGAAGATCTTTAGCACATTGACTAAGTTGAGCAGCGCGGTCATTTTGGTATGCAACTGGTGGAAATGCGTGACCGTCAAGATGTCCAAGGTTATCAGTGTAACCATCACCTAAACTATTTTTATAAAAACTTGATGCCCCTGGAAGAGGTACACCTGCTTGAATTGGGCGTGAAGAAATATTTTGAGCAAGTTCAAGATTATCAATACTGGGGTTTAAATAATTTTGAAGATTGAGGTAATACCTAGCACCTGATTTATTTATATCATCTACTGATGACCCTACGTTCATTACAATAGAGTCTTGGTAATTTTCAAGATCATATGCTGTATTAAGAGATGGTCCAGAACTATAACGATTAACTGTATTTACATCAGCAGGATTTGATCCTTCTACTGCTCCAAAATTTTCACGTCGTTTAAATATATTAAGTGTAGACATTGCTAAAATAGCAGCAGACAATGTAAAAAGAATTGGTCCAGAATTATCACTTGACATTAAATTTATTGTATATATTACATTATTATTTTAAATTTAAAATAAAAACGTTTTTTTAATTAATTTAAATTAATTAATTTTAAAAAAATTTAATAGTAGGTAATATTTCTTCATCGTCCGAATCACATTTTGTAACATCATCGGGATCATCTATAAATCCAAATTTAGGTACCTTTTGTGTTTTTTTATGAATTTTTGTAGAAATTAATTCCCATGCAGGAAAACAAGTATCTTTAGAAAAAAAGATATATTTAAATTGGGCAATACATTCTACAATTTCATTTTTTTTAAATTGTGAAAAATCAATTTCATTATCTTTTTTATCAAGAAATAATGTTTTTATTTCAGTTTTATGTATTTTAAAACCAAAATTAAGATTACATTTACTTTCACATGTTTTAGGTGCTTTAATAAATGAATTATACATTTTTTTTACTGATTCCATAGGTATGCTTTTTTCAAACCATTCTTCTGAATTTATCTGTACTTGATTTATTACAAATGTATCAAGTTTTTTTAAAAAATTATACATTTCTTTATTATATCCCTTAGTGCTCATAAATTCTAATTCCATACTTTTTTCACTAGGGTCTTCAGAAAGAATCATTTTAGGAAATTGAATTATAAGATCTTCTTCAGAATATTTAATTTTTGATACAAAATATTCTGCATATTTTTTAGGTTTTGAAAAAATAATATTTTCGAGATTATACGACTCTACCAAATAGGACTCCATTTTATTATTACTAATTACTTTTTTAGATTCTATTAAACGAATTAATTTTTTTTTAAGTTGTTAAAAAAGTATCTAATGCATTATTTAATGGAACACCATAACCATAATTAATAAATGACCTATTTTGATTTTTAAGTGTTACTGCGTAATCTGGGCGTGTCATTTCAGCAGTAATTGTTGATCTTGCTGGCATTGGTTCATGTTGGCACATGCTATAAAATGCATCTGGTCTATTTTTAATAACAGGTTGTTGACTTGTAGGTGCATTTGCATATAACCATTTACCACCAGCAACCATTCCTGGTAATTGATTTGCAGAATAATCTGATATATTATCTGGCATAATTCGTGTATATTGTTGAAATCCACCAGCGGCAGGAACTTCTGTACCAACTGAAATTCCTGGACCGATATGAAGTTTTTCAAATGGTTGTTCATTTGTTTTAAATTTAAGTGTCTGTTTAAGATCTTCGATCTCTTTTTGACGTGTAATAGCAAGTCCTGGTCCACCTGAACCATATTGGTAACCATAACCCGTTGTTTTTTCTGCTGGTGTAAATAAATTAAGTGCTTCTTTTTTAGTAGGTACCCCTAATGTTTCACGATCTCTTTTTTGCCTAAGTCCTGTATACATTTCCATTTTTTGTTGTACTTGTGAATTTTCAAGATATTGTGTAGTATCTTGTGGCATATCTTTATTTAAAAACCATGTTCCCCCATCAAGTACTTTTTTTGTATAATTTTCATAATAATCTTTTAATGGTATTCCATTAATTTCTTTTTTATTATATAAACTGTTATCTCGTACCCAATCTACTTGTGGACCTGAATACCCATTATTTAACGGATATTCATTATTTGTAAATGTGCTATCCGGTGCATTTGCAAATTCATTATTATATCCTGTAAGAAATTTTCCTAAACTTTGTTCAGTAGGTGAAAAATGATTTACCTGATCTAAACTACTTTGAGTCTGTGACTGTTTATAATATTCTTCAGAATCAAGATATGTAGGTTCAAATTTTTCTTTTATACCAAATAACATTTATTAATTAATATTATTTAATTTTAAAATAAAATAAAATTGTATATTAAATGAAAAATATTCTTTCAAAAAAATCTATTCGTTTACTTTTAAAAGATCTTAAGTATTGTACTAAAAAAAAATCACGTTTTGGCAATGAAACCATTAAAGACGCTATTGTAGATAGAAATCTTCAAAATATAAAAGGAAAAAATATAAAAACTGGATTAACAGGTGAATTAGCATCAGCAGCAGGTGGTTCTGGATTAGAAGGTATGGTTGAAATTTCACAAATGAAAAAATATTTAGTTAAAGAAGAAATAGCACCATTATTAGAAAGAATAAAAAAATTAGAACAAAAAAATAATATTATATCCGATAATAAAATAGAAAAAAATATTAAAGAAAATGAAATCAATGATACTAATGAAACTAATGAAATAAATAAAAAAAATAACAATTCATTTGGAGGAATTGTATCAGGAATTTATTACGGGACAACTGGATTAGTAACAACACCTGGATGTTTTATAAAATTAAATAATGCTAAATCTTTTTTATTAAAAATTATAAAAGATATTGATAATAGGATTTCTAAAATAGAAAATGTAACTTCAAAAATAAATGGTGATATTTATAATAAAAGTTATAAAACAGATAGTATAGGTAAAGCATCTAATTTTTTAGGTGGTGGATTTGGAGGTGTATGTAGAAATAATATTCTTAAAATAAAAAGAATATTATTAGATCAAATAAAAGAATTTGATAATAGGATCAAAATATTAGAAAAAATTAAATAATATTAATTAATATTAATTAAACATTAGCATAAGGCATTGATCCAGAAGTCGGTGAACTAATACCGATACTACGAGTATAATCTGAATCAAATGAATATACTTTATCAAATGATTTATTGAATTGGTTTTTAAATGAATCTGATGAAGAAGTATATCCATTATTAAAATTAAAGAATGAACAATTTTGGTTATTATCAACTGGTGTATAATTAATTGATTCCCATGAAGATGTATCTTTCTTAGGTAATTTTGATGTCCATGAATATTTTGCAAGATTTTTAGTATCAGTACCACCTCGTTGAGGTTCTGGAAATATGATGTGTTGAACTTCTTGTACATTTAATGCAGCACCTCCAACTAAATTATTATTTTGTATAATTTGATCAGCACCATAATACCAAAGGTCTGTATTATTGATACTTTCTTGGGGATTAAAATATCCATCATTTGCTAAAAAGCGGTGGTAACTTTGTGCTGGAAAATCATTTACTGATTTTTTAGTTGCTGTAAATGCTGGTAAAAGTGTATCAAAATTTACATCACGATAAATTAATCCAGGATCATTTTTTAAATCATCTTGATTTATTCCAGAATCTTGATTTGATTGTTGACCATTTGGTAAACGATAATCAAATTTTGTAATAGAATATTGAAATGGGTCTAAAAGGTAATAATTGATAGCACCATTTAATTCATAACTTTTAAACTGCGTTCCCAATGGTTGTTGATCTTGTTTTAAAGTGTTTTGTACACTCGTAGGTGGATAATTAGGAGAATTAAATTTAATATTTTCCATTAAAAATAGTATATTATATTATATTATAATATTATTTTTAATGACAAATATTTCTAGAAAAACACTTTTTGGTGATCTTAAAAAGTGTGGTAATTCAAATTTTGGACAATTTAATAATAATGAACCATTAAATATTATTAAAAATAATAGAAATGCAAATAAAATTATAGTTTATGCATTAAATAATAATTATTTTTTAAATAAAAATGGAAAATTATTTAAATTAACAGATGATGATGAAACAATTGATCAAATTGTCACTTTTAATGAATTTATTGATTTTATTAAAAATAAAATTATTACTGGGATAGACATTAATGATATTGATACCTGGACTAGATCATATGCTTCTGAAAAAGAAGAAATTATGTATAAAATTAAAAATAAATGTTTAAAAGACCCAGTAATGGTTGATGTAAAATACCAAGATAGTTGTGCTATTTGTACAGAACCATTACTTAATGGTAAAAAAATATGTAGACCAGATTACTGTACTCATTATTTCCATTGTAATTGTTATAATAAATATAAAAAACATTATATAAATGAATACCATGACCAAATGATACCATGTCCTATATGTAGAAAAAAATCATTTATTTTAAAATGTATAATTCCATTTTAATAGTTTTGAAATAGGTACACTTCTGAGTCTTGTACCAGTTTTAACAATTATTAACTTCGACATAATTTCTAAGTTCATTGCGTGTGCTAATACCACATGGAAATAACCCAATCACATGTCCTTCAGAGTCTTTCATATTCATAACAATATTGTCAACATTTTGTACAACACGTGGATCAACGATATCCCACCGATTTATGTATCGTTTATTATCAAGTCCATAATTTGATTGACCAAGCATAATTTTTGTTGGATCAAGGTCTGTTGTAAATTGTTGATCATCTTGACCCATTAAATTTATAGTTGTTGCTTGTTCATAGTAATTGTTAAGTGACATTGATACAGATGGATTATTGATAAATACTTGACCAGGGTGTGTTGTGACTTGAGAAACATCAATTGCGGATTTACGATTATTAAAAACCGGGTATCTAAGTTTTGTAGAATCATCATCGATATATTTAATTGAAGTTGTGTTATTTCCTAAAAATGGCGTAGTATTATAAGGAATTGTATACAATTCAGGAAGATCTCGAAGTTTAGTTGGTTCAGAACGGTCATACATATTAGCAACTCCATAAGTTTTAAGATTTCCTATAGGTGTAAAACCAGAATTTGAAATCTGTGAATATGGATCCCGTATAGTATCTTGATTATAATATCTAAGTTTTTTACTTCCTGCATCTAAAAGTGGAGCACCGTCCATTTTAATTGTTCTTTTATTTTACTTTTATTTTAATTTTAATTAAATTTTAATTAAATTTAAACATTTAATTAAATGTTTAAATAAAAAAATGATAAATGTTGGGTTTTTTATAAGACATTTTACAGAGCGTGGAACTGAAGTAGCAATATACGATTATGCAAAATACAATGAAGATATACTTTTTAATAAAAGTTATATAATTTGTTTTAATTATTTACAACAAAAAAAATTGGGTTTTCCTATAGAAAGGATTTCATATAATAAATTTAATTTAAAATTTAAAATTATAGAAATTGGTGATATTAATGAAATGGAATATATTATAAAAAAATATAATTTATCATTTTTTTATACACTAACTTATGGAATTCGTGATATATATCAATTTGAAAATAAAAATATATGGGGAAATTGTAAAACAATAAAACATTGTGTATTTGATACTTCTTATCCTGAAAGTGATTTTTATATTAGTATATCTAAAACAATTTGTAAAAATAAAAATACAATCGTAATACCTCATATAGTTTCATTACCAAATTGTGATGAAAATTTAAGAAATGATCTTAAAATACCACAAGACTCCATTGTATTTGGAAGATACGGAGGGTTTTCTGAATTTAATCTTTTAATGACACATGATGCCATAATAGAATTTTTAAAATTAAATGATAATACTTATTTTTTATTTATGAATACAGATAAATTTTACATCCATCCAAAAATTATTTATTTAGATTTAAATTTAGATCTTATTTATAAGGTTAAATTTATTAATACATGTGATGCAATGATACATGCAAGATTTGATGGTGAAACATTTGGTTTATCAATAGCAGAATTTTCAATTAAAAATAAACCAATAATTACATGTCCATGTGGACATTTAGCACATATTAATATATTGAATAATAAAGCAATTTTATACAATTCAAAAGAAGAATTGGTTAACATTTTTTTAATTTTTTTAAATTATTTAAATTTTTTATCAATTAAAAATAATGATTGGAATGCATATAAATTATATACACCCGAGTATGTAATGAACTTATTTAAAGAATTAATTTTTTTAAAATAAAATGGACCAATTTAAATTAGATACAAGTTTAATAGATTTTTATGGGTTTAAATTTGAATATCATAAAAATGATAATATGGCAAATAATTCAATAAAAGATGGTAAAATGTGGGAACCACATATAACAACTTTTGTAAAATTATATAATCTTTTTTATAATATTCAAAATATTATTGACATTGGTGCAAATTTTGGTTATCATACATTATTTTTTTCTAAAGAAGTACAAGGAACTGTATTTGCATTTGAACCACAAATACAAAATTTTCAATTATTACAAAAAAATATAAATTATAACCTTAGTAAAAATATTGAAATATATAATTTTGCTTGTGGGGATATCGAATGTGATGTAAAAATGGATATAATTTTACAAAATAATAATGATAAATTAAATATGGGAGATTTTACTCCAGATGTATGTAATTCACAATTTTTTAGTATGACAAAATCATTACTTTTAGATTATTTTGAGTTTCCACAAATAGACTTAATTAAAATTGATGTCCAGGGATGGGAAAAAAAAGTTTTAATTGGTTGTAAAGAATTATTAAAAAAATATAAACCAATATTAATTGTTGAATTTGAACATTTTCAATTAATAAAAACAAATACATCATGTGAAGAATTATTTGATTTTATTAGAAATAATAATTATTATATATTCTTTTTAGAATATAATTACCCAAGTGATCATATATGTGTTCATAATGATAATTTAAATGATTTTAGAAATAAATTTAAAAAATACATACATGTCCATAATTCTGATAATGAAATAAATCATAATTTACAATACTTTGTTAATGAAAAAATTGTTTTAAACTTTTAAAAAAAATACCAAAAAAAATACCAAAAAAAAATACCAAAAAAAAATACCAAAAAAAAATACATGATTAAGGTCTGCCTCCTCCTCCACCAGCCCCTCCTCCCTCCGAGCCAGTTGCTCTTGCCAGTTTAGAAACTAATTTATACTTATCTGGGTCATTTACAAATATACTTGCATATTTAACATTTACCATATTTGTAGGTTCATTGTAACAAAAATTTGCAAATGCTTCACGATTGTCTGGAAGTGTATCAACTGGAACAGGTGAAAACATCATTTGTGAATTTCCTTTATGGAAAAGAAGATCATTTACACGTTGTGAAACAGTTGCTTCTTGATTTTCTGTCATGATTGAATCATTTAATCTACCATCAGTTGATTCAGCAATATTACATGTTCCAAACATAGTTGGTGCAGAATCATATTCTGTTACATTTATTGTTCCCATTGGATTATTAAGTGTAGAATCTCTACATTTTAATGATCCGTATGGCTGTCCTTGATATGGATAATTATCTTTTTCACCTGGTACCATTTCGGATTGTTCTAAATTCCAATCAAATTTATTTTGATTTGGTAAACCAAATTTAGGATAACTTTGCATTGTAATTTTAGTAGGATCCGAAGTGCCTACGTTATCACCAATACTTACATTGCCATCGGGTGGTGATATTACACCAGGTGCTGTATCACTTGTTTTTAATATTTTTGTATACATTGGATAACTTCCTTTAAGTGGTTTAAGAAGTATAAGTATAGGTATATTTGTGTCAGTTGTGTATTTTATATCTGATACAATATTTGTTTCTAAAATATTGTCATTGTAACTTAATGATATAACATCACCTTTATTAAAATTTTGTGCTTGGTTTATATATAACATATTATTTAATCCATCAGAGTTACTTGTATCTTTTATAAGATATGCACCAGTATCAAATGCAGTATCTAATTTGCTTACACTTGTAAAAGTAGAAATTTTTGAATTAATAAGTATAGTAAGTGACATTATAACTATACTTATTCCAAAATAAATCGCTTTCTTTTTAACAAATACTAATACAAGTCCAACTATTAAACTTATTATAGCAGTAATATTAAGCATTTGTATTTTTTTATCTGATGAACTTACATTATTAAAATTAAAATTTTGTGTACTTATAAGATAACTTAAATTATCTAACCAAAATTGAACCATCTTTATTTATCTTATTTATTTTAATTTAATAATTTAATTTAATAATTTAATTTAATAATTTAATTTATTTTAATTTAATTTAAACAATTGAATTAAAAATTTATTAAAATGAAGTATACCCAATCGGAAAAAGTTGCTATTTGTTCTGAGATTGCTAAAAATTTAAAAAATTTTGAAAATAAAAAAGGTAAAGTTAATTTATTTAATGATTCTTATTCATTTATTTCAGAATTAAAAAAAATTTTTAATGAATATATAAAAAATGAAATTTCATTAAAAGGAACTCTTGATTTTCTTGAAATTGGTAAAAAAATTGATTACTATTTTCCATTAAATAATAATGAAAAACCATTATTTGTTATAAGAATAAGTTAAATTCTTAATTTAAGTGCATTTAATTGTTCATTTGACGAATCTAATGCAGATTGAGCAGAATTTAATATATCCTGGGCAGAATTAATTAACTGTTGATTATTAGTTTTTTTTGTTAAATTTAAACTATTATTTGCTGATTCAACTAAATTTTGTTGTGTAATTATTAAATCAGATGTACTATTTATAGCATTTTGTAATGGAGTAATTTCGTTACCAAATTTACTTTTACCAAATTTACTTTTATTTATTTTAAAAAAAATAAATAATATTAAAATTAATATTAAAATTATTTTTTCCATTTATTATAACTTTTATTTTAAATTTTAATTAAAATATATATTTCATTATTAATGTATTACCTAAATTATAATTCCCATTTATAGTTTTTGGTTTAGTACTTTTTGTATCACCTACTAAATCCATGATTGAATTATAAGTATTAGTTATATTATTCATTAAAATATTAACAGTACCTGTTTTACTTTTAATAGATTTATTTAACGTATCATAAGACGTGTACATATTATTTATAGATTTACTTAATTCAGATAAAGAATATTTTTGATAAGTTGTTAATTGTTTATTTACACTTGTTTGTATAATTTTTGCTTGTGTTAAATATCCAGAAGATTTTGTAAGTGCATCAGTTAATTGTGTTTGAGTTATTTTAGCATTTGTTAAATCAGCAGCAGAATTTTTTTTAATTGAATTAACTAATGTTTGAATAGTTTTATCAACTGAAACCAAAGTTGATATATATGTATTTATATTACTATTATTATGTATTGCATTAATAGAATTATTTATAGCATTATTTAATTGTCCAGTATTTCCAGATGGTTTTGTTAAATCTTTTGGTGCTTGACCAAGTATTCCATTTGCAGTTATTATATTAGCAGTTATTTCACTTAATGATGTATTTATTGTTCCAAATATTTGAGTTGCTGTAGATAAATTAATAGTACCAATTATTTTATTTGCCTGTGTTGCATCACTAGTTAATTTATCATGACTTCTACTATACGGTGGTGTAGGTGGCGGTGGTGGTGCTATACCCATACCACCCCTTGGTCTATTTTGTGAATCTTTTTTCCATTGTATTATCTCTTCATTCATTGATTCTGATGTTAATTGTTTATAATTGACATTAGAGTCTTTGTATATTGGTGTAATTTGTATTAATGCATTTTTTAATATAGTTAATATACCGGGTAATGTACTGTTAATTGAAGTATTAATGGTATTTGTAACACCGTGAATATTATTAGGAAGTGTAACCATAATACTTGACGCTGCGTTATTATAACCATTAGTAGCAATACCAAAATTTCCCTGTACAAGTTTTATAGCATCTAAAGTTGTTAATTGGTCAGCAACATCTGCTAATAAAGTTGCATAACTTGTTTTTATACTTTGAATATTTGCTGTATTAAGTGCAGAAGTAGTTTTATCAACAGCAGTAGTTAATATTTTTACATCAGCAATTGTTTTAGTTGCTGCAGTTATTTGTGCAGGTGTTGTTGCAAGATTTAAATTAACAGCAGCATCTTGTTGTACAGTAGTTACACTAGATTTAAGTGCTGGAATAGTTGCTACCGCATTTAAAGTTGCAGTTGTTGTTGCAGTTGCAGCAGTTGCAGCAGTTGCGGTAGTTGATGCTTTTAATTCTGCATCAACTTTTGGTATCGATGGTACAATGGGTGTTGCAATAGTTGGTGCAGCAATTACAATATAACTTGGAGGAGGTGCTATCAAAACAAGTTTTGGTGAAGATGGTGAAGACGGTGGTGGTGGTGGTGGTGGTGGTGGTGGTGGTTTTTTATATTTAAGATAAAAAATAATTAATACTACAATAATTACTACAACTGCTATTATTAAAATATTTTTATTCATTTAATTTAATAAAATATTTTAATAATATAAGATAAAATAAATTTTAAATTTTAAATGGAATTATTAAGTTTAAATGAAAATCCTGAAATATCATCATTACATCCTTTAACATATAGTCGTTTATTAAATAATATTGACCAATCAAAAGAAAAAAATATAAAAAGTCAATATACGTTTTTAAATTTAAAAAAATTAGTTCAAAATTTTAAATTAGATATAAATGAAAAATTAAATTATATAAAAAAACCACCAAGACCCGCGTTTGTATCTAAAAGTTATTATCAAAATAACCCAGAATTTTCATATAATTATCCACCTAAAGGTCCAATACCTTTATATTTTGAATGTATATATTGTGAACAAGAAGGACCACAATTTCATTTAGAAGATTGTAAAAAACCTTTTGAATCATCACTTTATTTAACTGAAGCAGGTGAAAAAAAATATTCCAAACCAGTTGGAACAAGTTATAAATTAATTGTTAAAAAAAGAGGTCAAAAAAAAATAATTTCAACAAGTGTTAAAAATCAAAGATTTTCTGACAATGTTGAATTAGTTTATGAAAATGAAAATGAAACACATACAATTGTAAAAATTGGTAAAAATGGTGTTATAAATATTATTTCAGCAAATTTTGAAAACAAAAGTATAATTTCAGATATTCTTAAAAAAATTAATGAAACAGGTGCTATAAATGAAAGTGAATACCACAGTGACGTATTTAAAATTGATAAAGATACAACTTATACTTATATTATACTTGCACAATTTAATTTGTATCCAAAAGAGCATACTTTATTTTATATAAATTTAAATGCAATTAATCTTAATTTATGGGACACACCATTATTTAAACAAAAAATAAATGGAAAAACTTATTTTAAAATTGGATCAAAAAAATACCAAATTGAAAATTATAGATATAATTCAGGTAATATCATTAGTAAATCAAATAAACAAACAAACCCATTTATACAATTTGATATAATTTTACAACATTTTAAAGTTGGAGTTTTAATTTATAAAAAAGGCGCAGTTCAAATGAGACTTAGTTACTTAGATAAAAAATTTGAACAAAAAATTGATCATCCATTAACATTAGATACATTATCTGAAGTTTATTTGTTTTTAAAACAATTATTTAAAATACTTATTCAAAATTCAAGTGAAACAGAATATCCAATTATTGTAAATGAAATTGTACCAGAAAAAAAAGGTATTCGTAATATGGTAGATGGTAAACAACCATTAGTTTGTCAAAACCATAAAGGATATGAACTTCGTCCAGTACCTTATTCATTTTATGGAAAATGTCCAATGGATAATTATTATGTTCGCCCAGAAGGTAAAAAAAGACCTGATGGTAAATTTGAACCATGTTGTTATAAAATAAAAAAAACAGGACAAGATTCTATTGAAACAATTAATAATAATTTTATTAATGGGTATAAATCAATTGAAGACCCAGATACACATTCTGCTGTTTTTACCCCAGGTACTAAAATAGTAGAAAGTCGTAGATTTAAAGGTCTTAATGACCTTACTCAAACACAATTATTAGATTCTATGGAACAGTTAAATTATATTGGTAAACAAAGTAAATTTAAAAAAAATAAAGAAATTGAATTAATATTTGAACATTTAAGTTATATTAATAAAAAAGACAATCTTAAAAATGTTTTAATGACACCCATTCCAATTGATACTATACGTGTTATACTTTCTTTTAATGAAAATGGTATTTCAACATTTATAAATACTTTACAACAAACTTCTGAAAGTGGTTTATCAAAAATTAAAGAACTTAGTGGTACAATTATGGATGGATATCTTGATACTGAAGAAGAAGTATTTTATCCTTTTGATATACCATTTTTTAAAGGTGAAGATATTTGTAAAAAAATATTTAAATATAGATTTGATACACTTATGTATTGTCTTGAAATTATTAATAATGCACCTGGTACACTAACATTAAGTACTAATTTTGATGATTCTATTGAAAATATATTAGATGAAGAAAATACATTTATTCTTTTTATTCCATTAAATTCAATTTATACTATTGGGAAAATTAATAAATCAGTTAGAATATGGACTCCATTAATTGATAATAATTATACTATAAGTTTAAATGTAAATCATTTAAAAAAAAATAGATGGAAAGTTAGTATAAATTCTAAATCTATTAATAGTATAATTCTTCCACAAAAAGAAGATAGTATAGAAATACCTGTTATTTTTATAAATAAAAATAAAATTGAAGATAATGATATTATTCTTTTTAAAATTAATTTAAATACTAATGGAATTATTAATAATAATAAACCATTACTACCAATTGAAAAATTATCATCACATATTAATGACTACTCAGACATTATTAATATTTTAGAATATATTCATAGTAATATAACCAAACAAGAATTAACAAACTTTGGTTAAATTTTTTTAAATAATTTAAAAATTAAACACAAGAATCACAGTAATTAGAATTTGAAAGTATTAATTTATAAAGATTACTCATGGATTTTATAAATAATTCAAAAGGAACAGATTCATTACCAATATATTCACATTCCAATTCAAATGTCTCATTCTTTTCTTTTAATGTTTCTGGTGAATATGCACTTAATACTTTTGTAAGATCAATTTTCCATAAATTATTTATACTAAATGAATAACGGTTTTTAACGCGTATAAGATTATTTGTCATTTTACCTGCAAATAATGATTTCAATTTAATTATTTTATTGGTAGGAACTTCATTTGCTAATTCTAATTTAAATGTAAGATTATTATATAATTTTTTTTCTTTAAATTTAGGTTCAAGTGTATAATTTATTATTTTATTTTTATATTCATTGGTAATGGACTGTCCATTATAAGCATTTTGTAAATTTTTATATGTACTTCTATATTTTGTTGCTTTTATTGATTTATTTTCAGTTATATCAACCGTGTTTATGATATTAAATTTAAAATTATTAATAAGATAATCTTGTAAATAATAAAATGTAAATTTATCTAAAGTTTTTCCTTTTTTACCAACTTTAAAAATTCTAAATTCCATTTCAACTGGTTTAGGTTCAATAATGTATCGATCATAAACTTTTTTAATTTCTTTTTGTTCATGTTTATTAAAAAAATTTGAAGTTATACAAAGTATAAGATCACTTTCTGAAAATATATTAAGATATTCTTTTGTAATTTTATCAGAACCTGAATTTAAAAATTTAATTGCTGGTTTTAAAATATCAAGTGTAAATGGATTACGAATAACACAAAGCGTTGACATAATTGTTGACAAACCATTTGCTTCTTTTTCATTTCTTGACCGCATAGGTATAAATAAATTTCCATTTGGATTTCCTGTTTTTTTATATTTAAATTCAACAACTTCATTGTCATGGTATTTTATTTTTTGAGCATCTGATGGTATACATGTTGCTGGTATTGGATCTGCGTCAATTTGATTAATATTAAAAGGTTGATCTGTTTTTGTTAATAATACCCATTCATTTTGTGATATTATTTTTATTTTAAAATCTATAGTTAATTGGTCACTTGGTTTCCATTTAAATTGAACATTATTGTATTTATTCCATGGACCATAAGGAACATAAACCGTATCCCATGGTTGTAAAATTATTCCATCTGCTTCTAATTTACTTTCTTTTGGACGTAGTTTATTTGTTTCACGGATTATATAATCATAAATATTATTAACAGTTTCTATAATACTTACTGGGTACCAAATTTTTAATGTGATTATCATTTGTTTTGTTACAGATTTCATATAATTATTAAAAACATGCATTAATGCATGATTACACACGTCATAACGAATATTATATAATTTTTCAATAAATGAAATGTTATCATAAAATAAAACATCAAATATTAGATATTCATAAAATGTTTTATGAGTAACTAATTCACCGTCAAATAAAAATGGTTTTACGTTTAAAGGTGCAAGTCTATCTGTAAATGAATCATTCATAATATAATAAAAATTAACTGAACGGTCTATAAAATAAATAATTCCATTACTTGATAAAAACATTAAAAAACGTTCTCCATCAACTTTTAATGTCATGACGTAATTTTTTTGTTTAATTATTTCTTTAACACAATCTTTTTCAAGTTGTACTGGCATTCCACCAATAAATTCTTCATCAACTTCAGTTGGAACTACCGATATTAATGTAAGGTATTCATTTCTTAAAAATAAATATTCCTGGTTTGGTATAGGGATATTTTTATCATTATATATATTTAAAGGAACTTTAACTTTTTTTTCTAACATTTATCTTTACAAAGAATTAATTTAAGGAATTATATGTTAATAAAATAAAAAAAAATGTCTTTTAAACTTGATGATTCATTCATTAAAGAATGGAGTAAAAAAGTTGCTCCATTTGGATTTAATGGACTTGGAGAACTTGTATACCTCAGAACATATTCGCGTTTAAAAAAAAATGGAGAAAATGAAAAATGGTTTGAAACTATTCAACGTGTTGTTGAAGGAACTTATAATATACAGAAAAAACATATTGAATCACTTAATCTTGGGTGGGATGACTTTCAAGGACAAAAATCTGCACAAGAAATGTATCAGCGTATGTTTGAAATGAAATTTTTACCACCTGGGCGTGGTTTATGGTCTATGGGAACTGATATTGTCAATAAAGGTCTTGGTGCAAGTTTAAATAATTGTGGATTTGTTTCAACAAAAGATATAGGTACGGTTGAAAAATTTTCAAAATCTTTTATGTTTACTATGGATATGTCAATGCTTGGTGTAGGAATTGGTTTTGATACAAAAGGTACTAATAATTTTATTATTCAAAAACAAGACACCGAGCAACAATTAATTATTATTGAAGATACTCGTGAAGGTTGGGTAAATTCACTTGGTGTTTTATTAGAATCTTATTGTTGTGGAATAAATCCATTATTTGATTATTCTAGAATTAGACCACTTGGTATACCATTAAAAACATTTGGAGGTGTATCAAGTGGACCACAACCACTGATAGATCTTCATAATAAAGTTAAATACGTTCTTGATAAAAATATACTTAAACCTATTTCTACAACTACTATTGTTGATATTATGAACTTGGTTGGAAAATGTGTAGTTTCTGGTAATATTAGACGTACAGCATTAATTTCATTTGGTGAATCCGATAATTATGAATTTATGGATCTTAAAGATTATTCTAAAAACCCAGAACGTGTTGAATATGGATGGACTTCTAATAATTCTATTTTTGCTAAACTAGGTATGGACTATTCAGAAATTGCTAAAAGAATTTGTATCAACGGTGAACCAGGTATTGCATGGTTAGAAAACATGCAAGGGTATTCACGTATGTGTAATCCAATGGATTTAAAGGACCACCGTGTAATGGGTGGTAATCCATGTTTAGAACAATCCCTTGAGCACAGCGAACTTTGTTGTGTAACATTTGATACTAGAATACAAACTAAAACAGGGTGTCCAAAAATATATTCAGTTATTGATAAAGAAATTGAAGTATGGAATGGTAAAAAGTGGTCTACTGTAATACCATTTTTAGCAGGTAAAGATAAAGAAATTTATCGTGTTACTTTATCAGATGGGTCTTATCTTGACTGTACCGATAATCATAAATGGAGTATTAAAGGATATAATAAATTTAAAGAAATTGAAACAAAAGATCTTAAAATAAATGATCGTTTAGAACAATTTTCATTAAACGAAACTATTAATGGTATAAATGACCTTTATGCTTTTGAATTAGGTTTATTTGCAGGAGATGGTTATATAACAGAAAATACTCCAATGATTTGTTTTTGTGGAGATAAATTAAAATTACGTGAACTTACAAATTTAAATGGTATATGGAGAAAAGAACAACATCCAAAAGAATACAAAGACCCAATTTGTAGATTTAGTTTAAAAAATATACTTGATTTAGAAATTTGTAAAGAATTAAATGATAAAAAAAAAGGATTATGTGATTATATTTTTACACTTAATAAAGAAAGTATATATAAATTTGTTGCTGGGTATATAGAAACTGATGGATCTCTTAGAAAACATAATGATTCTCATCATTATGTTATTTTTGGACCTGAATTAAAAATGAGGGATCTTCAAATACTTTTACGTCGTATTGATATTAACCATGCTACTATACGTTTAATGAGTCCAAAAGGGTTTGAAACAAATAAAGGGATTAGAAAACAAGACCTTTATAGTTTATGTATACCATCTTATGAATGTAAAGAAATTTCAAATTATTTATTTATTAAAAAAGCAGATATATTCTCAACAGGAGTAATAAAAAATCCAGCACATGATAATAGTAAATTAATTTCAAATAAAAGCATTCAAAAAATTAAAAAAATTGAAAAATTAGAAATTAAACAAGATACATATTGTTTTACTGAACCTGAAAATCATAAAGGTGTTTTTGGTAATGTAATTACCCACCAATGCCTTGTAGAAACGTTTTTTAATCGTGCAGAATCTAAAGATGACTTCTTAAGAACATTAAAATTTAGTTATCTTTATGCAAAATCAGTTACATTAGTTAATACTCATTGTATTGAAACTAACCGAGTGCAACTTCGTAATAGACGTATTGGTTGTAGTGTAACAGGTATTGCACAATTTTTATCAAAAAATAGTCTTCATAATCTTAATGATTGGTTAAGGGATGGTTATAGTGATATTGCTAGATGGGATAAAATTTATTCAGATTGGTTTTGTATTCCAAAAAGTATTAAAATGACCTCGGTAAAACCATCAGGTACTATTAGTTTACTTGCTGGCGCTACGCCTGGTATGCATTTCCCAGAATCTCGTTTTTATATACGTCGTATGCGTTTAGCAAATAATAGTCCACTTATTAAACCACTTATTGATGCAGGATATTTTATTGAACCATGTGTAGGTTCTGAAGATAGTACATCGGTTGTTGAAATTCCTATTGATGTTGGTGAAGGTATTCGTACCGTTAATGATGTAAGTATGTGGGAACAACTTAGTTTAGCAGCAAATATGCAACGTTGGTGGGCAGATAACCAGGTTAGTTGTACAATTACATTTAACCCAGAAACAGAAGGTAAACATATTGCCGCTGCTTTAGATTATTTTCAATACCAGTTAAAGGGTATTTCATTTTTACCTAAATGTAATTATGGTGCTTATCCACAAATGCCTTATGAAGAAATTAATGAATCTGAATATAATTTAAAGAGACAACAAATTAAACAATTTATAATTAAATCAATGTCTCAAGATTCTGAAGGTGAACAATTTTGTGATGGAGATTCATGCGTACGTCATTAAATTAAAATAATTGTTAATATTAAATGGAATTTTATGCATTTTTAGATGAATCCGATAATGAAGAAGAAGAAAAGTTACCAGTAGTAAAACCAAAAAAAAAATGGAAAGAAATTATATTACAATTTTTTCGTTTAAATTAATTTAAAGTTATATTAATTAATTTAAAACAAAAAAGACAAAATTTGAAAAAAAATAAAAAAATTAAAAAAAAAAAAAAAAAAAAAAAAAAATTTAAAAATAATTTTAAGTTATTATATTCAAAAAGATAAAGACTAGATTTTAAAAAATCTAAAATTTGCCAAAAAATATAAGGTATAATAAATAAAGTTGTTAAAAAAACAATTAGCCAAATATAAGTTTGAAATAATTCTGTTGGATGAGTATAAATAAAATGATTTAAATCTGAAAAAGAAGTATTATCTTTCGAATCTAAAATGGATAAAATAACTATTAAAAATAAAATATTTTTATATGTATAACAAATAAAAAGTATAAATAAAAAAGCTAAAAGACTATATTTTAAGCGTAAAAAAATTTCTTTTAAATAAAACATAAAAAGTATGAAATTATTCTTTCAAATAAAAATTAATTCAATAAATCAATCAATATTACATATTTACATAAAATTTTTATTAAAAATTTTAAATAAATTAGAAGTTAAATATACTATCATTAATTTACCAACAGCAATAAAAAGAATTACTTTATTAAAATCACCTCATGTTCATAAAAGTTCACGAGAGCAGTTTGAAATAAAAACTTATAAAACAACATTTAATATTTGTTCAAATATTAATAAAAATTTATTACAATTTTTAATTGTAAATAAACCAAAAAGTTTAAAAATTAAAATTAAAAAAAATTAAGGAGGATAGTTTAATGGTAAATCGTTGGTCTCCAAAACCAAAATTATGGGTTCAAATCCCATTCTTCCTGTTATAGTATCAATTAAGAAGATTTTTCATCTTTTTTAATGACTTTTTTAAAGAAAGTTTTAACATTTGCAAAATTATTTAAAAAAAACTTAAAATCGCCGAAAAGTATAAAAAGTAAAAAAATTAGTATTAATATTTGAAAAAAACTTGTATTAAACATATTATAATTAATTATTGATAAAAAAGGGTTTATAGTTTAATGGTAGAACATACTGCTCATAACGGTAATAATGTAGGTTCAATCCCTACTAGACCCAATTAAACTCTATATAAAACAGCTCTCTCTGTTATTTTTTTATGCTATTACAAGCTGCACAAAAAATCGGAGCTGGGCTTGCAACTTTTGGACTAGCAGGAGCTGGTGTAGGTATTGGAGTAGTTTTTGGATCTTTAATTTTTGGAATTTCTAGAAATCCTACATTACAAGATCAATTATTTAGAGTAGCCCTATTAGGGTTTGCTTTAACTGAAGCTATTGCTTTATTCGCCTTAATGTTTGCTTTTTTAATATTATTTGTTTAATAAAATTAAAAAAAAAAAAAAAAAAAAAATTATTTAAAAAATTTTAATTTTTTTAAAATTAAAATATTAGAATTAAAAATATTTTTAAAAGTATAAAAAATTTCTTTGGAATTGAATATTTTTAAAAGATTATTATTTTTAAATATAATATTTGATTTAATTTTTGTAAAAACAATTGAAGAAAATTGTTTATCAGTATTAGATAAGATTTTTAAATATAATTTAAATGCTTCATAATCATTAAAACAGTATAAAGATAGTGGAAATTTAAATTGATTAAAACTAATTAAATTAGTAAAATTTAATTGTTTAGCTAGTAGTATAGTATATGTTTTTTTTAAAACATACTTATTATTTATATTAGGTAAAAAATTATTTTTTTGTAAGACTAAAATTTTATTTTTAATGATTTTAGAAAATAATTTAATGGTTAATTCATATTTTAATTTTTTCATAAAAGGTATAACGAGAATTATTATTATTATAAGAAAAAGGTTTTTAATTATCTAAATCTTCACATTGAGCTAAAAAAACGACATTTAAGCTGTTATAAAAAATACGCTTTTTAAATCCTTTTTTTATTGCAAAATTATTTTTTTTATGTTCTGGATAAATAGCAACTTTTCCTAATTTTAATGGAAAACGAAAAATAAAACGTTTTTGAATGTCAATAATATTTTTAAATAAATTTAAACCAATTAATGATGTATTTTGTTTTAAAGTATGAATAAAATTATTAGCTAAATCATAAAAAAAGATATTTGCTTGACTACGTGGCAAAAAGCCAAAAGCACCAGAAAAATAGCATTGAAAACCTCCTTTTATTGGGTTTAGAATTAAAATTTCTCGAAAATTATTATCATTTTGATTTAAACTAGCTAAGGTAGTTTCAAAAGATTGTAAATAATTTAATTTTTCTCCAACGAATGAATACGTTGGAGTATTAAATTTAATCGAATTATTTAAAAGATTAGTAAATGTATACATTTTGGAATTAAGGCTCATTCCATCATATTTTAAAATTTGATTATTTGTATATAGTTTTAAATTTTCAATATCAATAGATGAAGAAGTATTATAATGATCAATAATTTTTAATTTTTTATTATTTAATAAAGTACTTCTAACATAAGATTTATGATAAAAAGTTTTATTTAATAATTTTTTACTTAACAAAACAGAATCGAAACTGTCATTAAAAGAATGATTTTTTTTTAAACTCATAATTAAATTGTAAATATAATTTTTGTTTTTAATGGTAAACGTATTTGAGCTAAAGCAAAAGCTTTTAATGCTAATGTTTTTGAAGTAGTTTCAATTTCGCATAAAATAATACCTGCCTTAATTTTAGCAATAAAATGATCCACATTGCCTTTACCTTTACCCATACGAACTTCAATAGGTTTTTTACTAACAGGTGTATGAGGAAAAATTTTTAAAACTAAACGCCCTGTTTTTTTTATAATTTTATTAATAGAATTTACCATTGATTCTATTTGTTTTGCTGTTAAACGACCACTATTAATTGATTTTAATCCATATGATCCAAATTGTAATTTATTTAATGCAACTATTGAACTTATTTTATTAAAGGATTTTCCTTTTTGTTGTTTCTTAAATTTTTGTTTACGTGGTAATAATGTCATATAATATTTTATTTTCTATAAATCCAAATACGTATACCAAATACACCATATAAAGTATATACATGATTTTTTGCAAAATCAATATTTTTTGCAAAGCTTTGAATTGGTACCGAACCTTCTTGAATGCAACTAAAAGATGCACGTGGTTTACCTTGTAATTTTCCATTAATAATAAATTTTAATCCTAAAATAGATGAAATTAAATTATTATCTAAATTGACAACGTTAAAATTATTTGATATAAGAATTTTAAATAATGCTTTTAAAAAAAATAAAAATCGTGTATGAACTCTTTTTGATAAAGCTTTAAAAATCTGTGCTAATAAATAAATAAATTTATCAGCACATATTTTATCTTGTATTAATAATGTAGTTAATTTTAAAAAATCAATATATAAATTAAATCTACGGATGAAAATATTATTTATAAATTTTTTTGTTTTATTATATAACGAAGCTAAAATTAAAGAATCTAATTCTTTATTTAAATTGCGAATATTAAATATTAAATTATTAATTTTATTTAATGGAAAATTTTTATTAAATAAATTTAATAAACTTTGATTTTTATTAAAAGCACTCATTTTTTTTTTAATAATAAAGCCTTTTCGTTTATAAAAAGCTGTTTTTGCTGATTTATAAAATAATTCTAACGTTAGATAAGAATTTGAAGAGGATATAGAAAAAGTTTTTTTAATGATCCAAATATTTTTTTTATTTAATAAAGTTTCAAAATATTTTAAAAATTGTAATGAATATAAAAAGACTTTTGTATCTAAATTAACAAGATTAAAATCTTTTTTTTGTTTTTTTAAAGTTAATAAATTAGCTTTTTGTCCCATAATTATTTATTTTTTTTTATACTTTTTAATATTTTAGCTTTGGATACATAAGTACGTGTTGAAGCAAAAGTACCAAATTTAAATCCTACGTGCTCCCTAGTAATTAATAAACGTTTGAATAATTTTCCATTATAAATTAAAACATTTGTACCAATCATTCCAGCTGAAATAATAGATCTTCTTGACCAAATTTTTTTATTTTTATTAGTTAATAAATTTTTAAATAATGAATTATCTAAAAATGGACCTTTCCATATTGAACGACTCATAATTATTTTTTACGTTTTAAAACAGTCGGTTGACCTTTTGTTGGAATACCCCAAGGTGTAACAGACGGACGTCCACCATTAGTACGTCCACCATGTGGATGATCTACAGGATTCATGGCAATTCCACGAACAGTAGGACGAATTCCAAGTAAACGATTTTTTCCGGCTTTACCTATTGTAGTTAGATTATGTTGTAAATTTGAAATTACACCTAATGTTGCAAAAGCATTAATTGAAAATTCTGTAATTTTCCCTGAAGGTAATTTAATTTTACATGTAGATAAATCTTTTTGAATTAATTGACCAAAAGTTCCAGCAGAACGAATATATTTTGTAATTTTATTTTTATTAGTCGCTAAACTATTTATAATAGAACCTGTAGGAATATTTTGTAAGGTTGTTCTATATCCAAGACGTAAATCTAAGTTTTGTTGATCACATGAAAGTAATGATCCAGGATAAACTGAATTTACAGATAATGTATTATAAAAAGTTTTCGTAATTAAATTATAATTTAATGAAATAAATGCATTACGCATAGGGTCATAATGAATAGCAACAACTAAACCTAAAATTTTCGAATTTTGAAAATTTATAATACGAAAAAGTTTTTTACAACCACTACCTTTATGACGAACAGTAATACGACCAGTTGTATTGGATCTACCATAACAACGTTTTATCCCTTTTAGGGATATTTTAAAAATTCTATTTGATTTAGATAATAAATTTTTTTGAATATTTATTTGATGACGTGTTCCATTAGTCACCGGATTTAATTTTTTTAATTTCATAATAATCTATCGGATAAAATCCGTTTTTTCCTTCTATATTTAGCATTTATTGAAAAAACCCAGTTAAAGATATTAATAAAAAGGTTAAATTTTTAGATTTAAGTTAATAAATTGAATATAAAAATTTGCATTAACTCTTTGAGTTCATACATGAATTTTAAAATCTTAATTAATAAATTTTAATCTTAATTTAGCATTTAATAAAGCACTTTTAATTAATAAATTAGATAATAAGATAAAGGCATGTTTTGGAATCTTTTTTTTTAATCATAAAATTTATTTGTTAACCAACTAATAAAAAATTAATTTAATTAAATTTTATCATGTTTTAATGATTATTAAGTATTTACATTTCATTTCTAACAATTTTTTTATAGAATAAAAACTATAAATCAAAATTTTCATTTAAGTTCAAAAAAAGGGTTTTACAAAAATATTAAAAATGATAGCGTTTGACTCTCCCTATATTTATTTTTTAATTTATTTTCTTTTTTAGTAAAAAAGAGTACTTATTTTTTAAAATTAGTATTAATAAAAAAAAAATACATATTTTATATTTATTTTTAAATGCTTTTAACCTTTTTAAATGAAATTTTTTTATATTTTTACTAAATTTATCATAAAGAAACTTATAAAATCAATTTTGAACTTAAATTTTACTTTTTTTAACTTAATTATAAAGTGGGTTTTTTCAATAAATGCTAAATATAGAAGTAAAAAAAACTTGGGGGAATATATATAGAATATAAATATTCTAGAGCCCGTCCGGCGATTGAGGACTAGTAATAAGAATATTATTTTAATACTTTATGTTTTAATAATTGTTCTATGAGGACTTTTTTCTTTATCTAATATAGTCTAAATCAAAATTTTCATTTTAAATTACTTTTTTTTTCTACTTATATAAAATTAATTTTGTATATTTAAATTAATAATTTGAACACTAAAATTTGTACTAAATATTTGAGTTAATCCATCAATTTTAAAGTTTTTATTCATAAATTATATTATTTATTAACTTAATTATAACGTGGGTTTTTTCCAAAAATGCTAAATATAGAAGGAAAAAACATTTTTTAATTAGTATTTTTTTCCGCTTTTAAAATAGGTTCAAGTTTTTAAATATTATCACTTCATTAAAAGAATATGTCATTTAAATTTTTTTGTATATTGTTATCCTTTTTGGAATTTTTTGAATCTTTTTTTATTAAATTATGTGATTTTTTTCTATCGTTTTTAAAACGACAAATTATTATTTCAATAGTTTCGTTTCTTTTTTATATTTTTTACTTCAAACAAAGTATTGGAATAGCATTTAATTTATCTCAACCAGGTCTGCTAAATTTTTTATTGGATAAACCAGCCCAATCGTATTTAACCTCATGTAATTCATTAATGGAAGCTGTAATTTTTACATTAATCATTTCAGGAACAGTCTTCACGTATAATTATTTAACAGGACCAACAATAGTTGAACCTGAAGAAACTATATGGATTAAAAGTACAGCTGAAATACCGGTTTATGGTTTGACTATTCCTTTAAAATCTGCACAATTACGTTATAATTTAGATCGTGATGACTTGATTGAAAAAGTGAATAAATATCAAAATCAGCTTGAAGGTTGGAAAAATGATATCCTTCGTTCAGGAGCATATTATGGGGAGCCTTTAAGCAAATCTTTTATTCAATATCCACATAAACAACACGAATTTGGTAGAGCTCTTTATGACCATACTCGTTTACATAATGAATTATTACCTCATATTAATATTAAATGTTTTACTTCAGGGATTGAAGCACGATCTATTATTGAGTCTACAGATTCTATGTCTGCTTGGAAACGTGACATTATAATACCATATGCTGTTCATTTTGTAGAACCGCCAAAATTGAATATTTCAACTATTGTTCCATTACATTCAGTAGATCTTTTAACTCCAACTGTTGTTTCAAAATTATGCAAAACAACAGAAGACAATATTGGTTATTTAGATTATTACTGGGTAATTCTTGAACGTATGCAACAAGTATATTATAAATCTTTTATTCCGATTTTACCAGAAATTCTTCCTACTAAACCAATCGTTGCATATTCAACAAAGACAACTTATGCTCCATTGACTAATGGTGCCATTTTTGGAACCAGACTAGAATATTTTTTTTTAGAAGTTAAAAAATTAGTTTTTTCCTTTTTCTCGTAAAGTTTTTTTAACTTTATGATTAAAATGCTTTTTTTGCTTATTTGGCGGAATTGGTAGACGCGACAGACTTAAAATTTGTTCTTACAACTAGGTGTTGGTTCAAATCCAATAATGAGCAATATCTATTTAATTTTAAACTTTTTATATATACCCTTTTTCTTTTTTTTCTAAACTTCTATGGTAAATTTTACAAAAACACTTTTATGCTTTTTAATTTTAAAGCTTTGTTCTTCAAATGTTGTCTTTTTTTCGTCAACTATAATTAAGTTAAAATTAAAAAATAAACTTTATTTAATAGATTTAGAAAAAAATCCAATTTATATAAAAGATTCTTATCCAGATTGGATTAATAACTATAATAAAATTTTATCTGATCAAAATTATGATCTTTTAATAAAAAAATCAACTACTATTCATACAACTGATAAAAATTTATATATTTGGGATGCAAAAGCGCACTTAAAATTTGATTTTTCAAATTTTTTTTTAGACTTATTTTACAATGAAAATATAATTTTAGTTTTATTTTTCATTTTTAATATTTCTATAAATATTTGTATATTATGGTCTTTATTTTTATGTGTTCAACAATTTTTTTTTAAGTTTACTAAAAGTTTTTCTTTCTTAATTGAATATATAAAAAAAAATATTTTCTTTTTGCTTTTTTTATTAATGACTACTTTTTTAATACAGGGTTTAATTTTAAAGCATGATTTAATTACGTGTTATCCGGAAGAATGGTCACTAGCGCTTATTATTCTTTTAATAGTTTTTTTTATAGATTTATTATGGGGGTTTATTCTTTTAGATTTTAAAATAGTTTTAAAAGATAAATATGCTTTTTTATTTTTTAAAGGGTTACATTTTGAATTTATACTTTTTATAGTTATGTTTTTATTTGTTATAACGTTTGGATTAAATTATTTTAATTTAATTGAGTGTGCTGGTAAAAACGAATTTTGGACAAAATGGGATTAAATTTATTATGCGAGATATTTTATGTACTTTAATTGACTATTTATTTGATTTTATTATCATATATATTTTATGGAAAAATTCTTTTTTTTTATCTTTTGAACTAATGCGTTGTAATATTGAAAAGACAACACGTTCAACTTTTTTTATCTATTGTAAACGTTTATGTCAAAATTTTATTAAAAAACGTAACCTTTTTTTTAATATTTATCTAAATATACCTTATTTTTTAACAGCATACGATCCTATTATTAATATACGTTTAGAAAAAAAGTTATTTTTTGAACATTTTTGCTTTAAATTTATTCAATTTGCAAACTTTTTTTTACTTTTTTTTTTTATGATTTTAATATTTTTATTTTTAATTAGCTATACATTTGAAAAGCTTATAAATTCTTTTTTTTAAATTACCGTAGTGGTGAAATTGGTAGACACGTTAGGTTTAGGTTCTAATCCGTGAGGATAGGGGTTCAAATCCCCTCTTCGGTAATTTATTAAGCATGTAGCTCAGTGGTAGAGCAATGGACTTTTAATCCAAGGGTCTTGGGTTCAATTCCCAATATGCTTAATATGAAATTTTAAATTTTAATAATTTTTTTTAAAAATAATTCTATTTACTGTTATTTCTTCAACAAATTTTCTCGGCTAAGATTTCTTGTTTTGTGAGGTTTAGTAATAATTCTTTTTTTTCTTCTTTACATTCTTGGCTTAATGGATAGAGCAATAGCCTTCTAAGCTATAGATTATAGGTTCAATTCCTATAGAGTGTAATTTAGATTGTTCAAGTAGCTCAGTGGTAGAGCAATGGACTGAAAATCCATGTGTCAGTGGTTCAATTCCACTTTTGGACATTTTAACATCTTCTTTTATGACTTTTTCAAAATTTTTATTTTTATGTAAATTATACATGCCTAATATCATTATTTTTTGTGTATGTTTAGGCTTTCTAGGACTTCTGTATTTATTTTTAAAAAAATATCTTTTAGATAATTAAATTTATTTAGCAAGTTTTTGTACTAAGTATTTCGTAAAAATGCTAAATATAAAAGGGAAAAAACTTATGAATAGTAAACTTTTAAATCTTCTAATAAAATTAAAAAATGCGTCAATGGTACGTAAAGATAGTATTATTATAAAAGAACCGAATAAATTAATTTTTAATTTATTAACCCTTTTATATAATGAAGGTATGATTCAATCTTTTATAAAATTAAAAAATTCAAATGAAATACAAATTTATTTACGATATTCTTATAATAAAGATTTATTTAAAAATTTGAAAGTTTTCGCAAAAGCAACAATTTTATCTTATATTTCATATAATGATATTTGTAAATTATCAAACAAACGTTTTTTATTAATCTTTTCAACAAATCAGGGATTTATGACTGGATTACAATGTAAAAAACAACACTTAGGTGGTAAATTATGCTTTATTTGTTAATAACATTATCTAATAAAAATTATGCAAAAAAAAATTAAACTAATCAAAAATTTATCTATAACTCTTTATTTTTTAAATAAACATAAATTTTTAGTTATTAATAAAGAAAATAAAGCTTTTTATTTAAGTGTGCCTAATACCATTTTGTGTACGAAAGAAAATGAAACTTTAATTTTAACCAATTTAATAGGATTGTCTGAAAAAGAAAATTCTGTTTTTAATTTTTTTTTTCAACGGTTATCAAATTGGTTAAAAAGTTTTGAAAAACCTTTAGTTAAAAAATTAATTTTAAAAGGTTTAGGCTTAAAAGCTTCCCTTATTTCTGTAAAAGTTTTAGAATTAAAATTAGGATTAAGTCATGTCATTAATATTAATATACCTGAAACTTTACTAGTTTCTATCAAAAAAAATATTATTCATGTTGAAGGATTTGATTCTGTATTATTAGGTAATTTTTTACATCAAATTAGAATTTTAAAATATCCTAATATATATAAAGGGAAAGGTATTTGGTATAAAAATGAACTTAAAACTTTAAAAATAGTTAAAAAAACATAACTTATGAATAAAAATATTAATTTAACACTTTATAAAAGTTTAATTGAATCTGATTTTATTCTTTTAAATAATTCATATAATAAGAATACAGCTTATTTACAACAAGAAACTCTTTTAAGTTCACAAAAAAAAATTAGTGCATTAAATATTTTACAATTAATAAAAAGTATTAAGCAATTTATTCGTACTATACAATTCTTACAAAAACAAAAAAATCCTTGTTTACATATAATTGTAGAAAATAAGCAGCATTTCTTTTTGTTGAAGCAATATTTTAATGAGAATCCATTAAAATTTTCAATAAACTTACAAAATTCTTTCTTATTAAAAAAAAAAAATAGTTTAAATTCCACACAAATGATTTTTAGTTTTGAACAAGAGTATTCTATAAATAATTTAAAAACATTAAAACGTTTATTTTCTGAAAACATTTTTTTAATACAAAAAATCAATTCAAGAATTGAAACAAATAATTGGGGTACATATAAAATATATAATGATTTATTTGATTTTAAAAAAATAATTTTTTTAATTATATTATTAGAACAAAGTCTAAATTCCATTAACAATGAAAATTAATTTATGAGATTTTTAAATAAATATAAAAATTTTAATACTATTCTTCCTTTTTTAAACCAATGTTCACCTAGAGTTTTAAAATTTAAACGACCTAAATGGAAAAAAGTCCAAAATAATTTAAAATTAACAAATAATAAATTATTTGTTAATAATTTAATAAGTAAATTAAATTACAAAAGTTGGGATAAATTAAAATTACATTATAAAGAAGGTATCCAATCGAAAAAAGCTATTTTAAACTTTTTTGATAATAGTTTATCTAGTACTTATTACAAAAAACAACTTTTATTTGGAAAAAAAAAATTGTTTATTGATTTTATTTTAAATTTTTTTATTAAACCTATGTTTAAATTAGATATTTTATTATGGAAACTTCATATTTTTAATAGTCCTTTTGAAAGTCGTCAAGCAATTAAAAATGGATTGATTTTCAGAAATAATCAAAAATTTACAAACTCTACTGAAATTAAATTAGGGGATATTATTTCTTTTTCTTCTAAAATTAACTTTAAACAGTATATATTTAATTCTAATTATGATAATTCCTTATTATTTTCTTTTTTAGAAATTGACTACTATAGTGGTACCATTGTTGTTATTAAAAATTTTAAACAGTTAAGTAACGAAGACTTTTCAACTTTAATTTTTGATTCTATAAATTTAAAATCTTTTATTGATTATATTAAAACTAAATAAATTTTGCGGGTATAGATTAATGGTAGATTTTCTGCCTTCCAAGCAGACGGTATGAGTTCAACTCTCATTGTCCGCATTTAAAATTTTTTTAATGGGAATATAACTCAACGGAAGAGTATATGCTTTGCATGCATAGAGTTATCGGTTCAAATCCGATTATTTCCAGTGCAAAACGATATAACTCAATGGTAGAGTGCCGGAATCATAATCCGTAAGTTGTGGGTTCAAGTCCCACTTTCGTTAGATACTTTTTTTTTCGGAATGTAGCGCAGTTGGTAGCGTATCTGTTTTGGGAATAGAAGGTCATGTGTTCAAATCACATTATTCCGATATCTTTTTTTATAAAATATGCAATCTTTACACTTATTTTTAACTGCTTTTTTAATTATTAGTGGTTTTTTAGTTTTTTTTTCAGAAAATCCAGTTCATTCAGTATTATTTTTAATTATAACTTTTTGTAATGCTGCTTCAATTTTATTTTTATTTAATGTAGATTTTTTAGGTTTATTATTTATTATTATTTATGTTGGTGCAATAGCAGTTTTATTTTTATTTGTTGTTATGATGTTAAATGTTAAAATATATTCATTTAATAATTTTTCATATTTACCTATTATTTTTTTAGGAGGAGTTATTTTAGTTATTCAAATATTTTTAAGTTTAAATAATATTTTTAGTTCTAATTTTACTGGTACAATAACAAAAGTTATAATTTTTGATAATTTAAATAATATTGACGTTTTTGGTCAAGCATTATATAATTATTATATCATTTGTTTTTTAATTGCGGGATTAATTCTATTAGTTGCGATGATTGGAGCAATTGTCTTAACTTTAAACTTTCGTAGTCAACGTAAAAGTGAATTAGCGGGTCGTCAATTATCACGTTCAGATAATTTTTTAGCTTTTTTTAATTAAATTTTTTTTATACTTTTTAGGTAACTAGTTCAATTGGTAGAGCATCTCGCTTACAACGAGGAAGTTAGCGGTTCAAATCCGTTGTTACCTAATTTAATGAGAAAGTAGCTCAGTGGTTAGAGTATTAGCCTGTCGCGCTAAAAGTCGCGGGTTCAAATCCCGTTTTTCTCGAAAATCACGAGATTTACCCTTTTTTATTTTTTAATTCATATAATACTAGTATGTTAGTATTAAATAATGTCTATAATTTTGCGTCTAGATGGTTATTTTCAACAAATCATAAAGACATTGGTATTTTATATCTATTATTTGGAGCTTTTTCAGGAGTTATTGGTACTACTATGTCGATTTTAATTCGAATGGAATTATCGCAACCTGGTACTCAAATTTTAATGGGTAATAATCAATTATATAATGTTTTAGTTACAGGTCATGCTTTAATTATGATTTTTTTTATGGTTATGCCTATTTTAATTGGTGGATTTGGTAATATTATTATGCCATTAATGATTGGTGCTCCTGATATGGCTTTTCCTCGTATGAATAACATTTCATTTTGGTTATTACCCCCATCATTATTATTATTACTAGCTTCTACGTTTGTAGAAGCCGGTGCCGGTACTGGATGGACTGTTTATCCACCATTAAGTAGTATTCAAGCCCATTCTGGTCCTTCAGTTGATTTAGCTATTTTTAGTTTACACTTAGCTGGAGCAGCTTCAATTTTAGGTGCTATTAATTTTATTACTACAACTATAAATATGCGTGCGCCTGGTATGACTATGCATCGTTTACCTTTATATGTTTGGTCATTATTAATTACTTCTGTATTATTATTATTATCATTACCAGTTTTAGCTGGAGCAATAACTATGTTATTAACTGATCGTAATTTTAATACTACTTTTTTTGATCCAGCTGGAGGTGGTGATCCAATTTTGTTTCAGCATTTATTTTGGTTTTTTGGACATCCTGAAGTTTATATTTTAATTTTACCTGGATTTGGTATGGTAAGTCAAATTGTTTCAACTTTTTCACGAAAACCTGTATTTGGTTATTTAGGAATGGTTTATGCTATGTTATCAATTGGTGTATTAGGATTTGTTGTTTGGGCTCATCATATGTATACTGTTGGATTAGATGTTGATACTCGTGCATATTTTACTGCTGCTACTATGATTATTGCTGTTCCAACTGGAATTAAAATTTTTAGTTGGATTGCGACTATGTGGGGAGGATCAATTAGATTTAATACACCTATGTTATTTGCAGTAGGATTTATTTTTTTATTCACTATTGGTGGATTAACTGGAGTAGTATTAGCTAATTCAGGAATTAATGCAGTTATGCATGATACTTATTATGTAGTTGCACATTTTCATTACGTATTATCAATGGGTGCTGTTTTTTCAATTTTTGCTGGGTGGTATTACTGGATTGGTAAAATTACTGGATTACAATATCCCGAAGTTCTTGGTCAAATTCATTTTTGGTTATTTTTTTTTGGGGTAAACTTAACTTTTTTTCCTATGCATTTTTTAGGATTAGCAGGAATGCCACGTCGTGTACCTGATTATGCTGATGCATTAGCGGGATGGAATGGAGTTGCATCTTTTGGATCTTATATATCAGCCATTTCTATGCTTTTTTTCTTTTATGTTGTTTATGTAACTTTAACAGAAGGAAAAGTTATTAAAGCTAAAAATGTTTGGGCTTAATTAAAATAATTTTAAAATGTATTTTTATATGCGGTGCAATAAATTCATTATTGGTTTAAGTCCAATAATTAATAAATTTTTAAATGCGAGGTAGAGCAGTCTGGTTAGCTTGTCGGGCTCATAATCCGGAGGTCAAAGGTTCAAATCCTTTCTTCGCAAATTAAACAAATATTTATATGACTTTATTTTATCAAGAATTTAGTAAAATTGGAATTTTATTTATTTTTAGCGTTTTTTTAGCAAGCATTATTTTGTTTTTATCTTTTAGATTAAGTACATATAATCCAGATTCTGAAAAACTTTCAGCATATGAATGTGGATTTGATCCTTATGAGGATGCACGTAATGTTTTTGATGTTCGTTTTTATTTAGTAGCTATTTTGTTTTTAATTTTTGATTTAGAAGCAGCATATTTTTTTCCTTGGTGTGTTTCACTTAGTTTTTTAAGTGTTGATGGTCTTTGGGGTATGGTAGATTTTATTATTGAATTATTGTTTGGTTTTATTTATGCTTGGGAAGTTGGTGCATTAGATTGGGAATAAAATATGTTATCGTCTAAAATTAAAGATTTAAAACTTCGACATTTATTTTTTAAATACGAAAAAAAAAAAAAAATTTGTAAATTTTTTTTTATGAATTTATTATCACGTAAAAATGTAAATATTTCCAATAAAAACTTAATTTTACCTCTTTTACAATTACAAAATAAAATAAAAAGAAATTCAAAAATACGATTAACAAATCGTTGTATTTTAAGTAATCGTGGTAAAGGTGTAAATAAATTTTATTCATTATCAAGAATTATGATGCGCGATTTAATTCAATTTGGTATTATTCCTGGTTATACAAAAGCTGTTTGGTAAAAATATAAAATAAATTTTTATGATTCAAAATGGTACTTATGTAAATGTTGTAGATAATTCTGGAGCAAAAACTGCTCTTTGTATTAAAGTCTTATCAGGTTTTCGTCGACGATATGGAAATATTGGGGATACAATTATGGTTTCAATTAAAAGTTTACGGGTTAAAAGACGATCTGTTTCAAAAACAAAAAAAGGAGAAATATATAAAGCAGTTATAATTAGAACAAAATCAACAAAAACATTTTTTTCAGGTGACAATATTTGTTTCTTTGAAAATTCTATTGTTCTATTAAATAAGCAAAATAAATTTTTAGGTACTAGAATTTTTGGATCTGTACCGCGTTTTTTTAGATATACAAAATTTTTAAAAATTGCTTCTTTATCCTCTGGATTAGTATCTTAAACCTTTTTTATTTTTCTTCAGTAGCTTAGTGGTAGAGCAAATGGCTGTTAACCATTAGGTCGTAGGTTCAATTCCTACCTGGGGATATTCTTTATTAATCTTTTTATTTATGTCAACAATAAATCAATTATGTAAAAAAAATTGTAGAAAAAAAAAATTATTTAAATCTAAAACACCAGCTTTAACAAAAACACCTCAAAAAAAAGGTATTTGTTTAAAAGTTTATACTAGAACTCCTAAAAAGCCTAATTCGGCTTTACGAAAAGTAGCTAAAATAAAATTGTCTACTGGTAAAAAATTAGAAGCGTATATTCCAGGTGAAGGTCATAATTTACAAGAATATTCAATTGTTTTAATGCGTGGAGGACGTGTTCAAGATTTACCCGGAGTTAAGTATCATTTAATACGAGGAAAATATGATTTTCATGGGGTTAAAACAAGAAAAAATGCTCGTTCACGTTATGGTACAAAAAAAACAATTAATAAATAAAATATATGTCTATGATACAATCTAAAACAACTATAAAAATAAATTTATATAATAAATTATTAGGTTTTTTAATTAAAAAAGGTAATAAAATTCAAGCAAAAAAAATTATTGATAATGCTTTTTTACAAGTTTCAAAAAAAACAGGCCATTCCTTGTCCTTTTTATTATTTAAACTTTTTTTAAAATTAAATGTTTTTGTTGAATCAAAAACGATTAGAATTAAACGTAGTTCGTATATTGTTCCTTTTTCAATAAATTTAAATCGTCGGTCATATCTTATTATTAAATGGTTTATGAAAATTATTTTAGAAAATAAAAAAAAAATTAGTATTATTGATAAAATTGCAGAAGAAATTTATTTAATTTTAAAAACTCCGTCATCAAAAGTTTTAAAATTACGAGCATTAAATAATACTCAAGCCTTATCTAATCGTTCAAATATTCATTTCAGATGGTAAATATTAATAATTTAAATTATGGGAATTAATAAAAAAAATCATTTTTTTGGTATCGAAATTATTTATAATAATTTTGGTCAAATACGTTTAAAAAAACGTTTTTTAAATATTTCAACTTTATATTTTTATAGATATATTTTACGTGGTTCTTAATTAATAAAAGAAATATTTTAAAATATTAAACTAAGTTTATAATTCATTTAAAAAATAAATTATGTCTAAATTAAAATTTACACAAGAAAATTTTTTTTCGTCAGATTATAGTAAGTATCCTTTACATAGCTTAAAACCATTTTTAATTTTATTTTTCATTTTGATTTTTTTATTTGTTTTAACTTTATTTGTGTCTTTTTTTAATACAAATATTTTAATTGAGTTTAGTAAATTTATAATTATAATCTTTATATTATTATATTGGATTTATATTTTTAAAAAAATACCTAAAAAAATTTTAGGTGAGTTTGAGTTAATTCGTAAACAAACTCGTTTTGAAAAACAAACAGCTTTAGACAAATTTAAAAAAAAATAATCTTTTAAAATTTATTTTTAGAGGCTCATAACTCAGGGGTTAGAGTATACGCCTGATAAGCGTAAAGCCAGTAGTTCAAATCTACTTGGGCCTAAATAACTTTTTTACTTTTTAAAATAAATAAAATTATGATGACTCGAAATAATCAACAGCATGGTTTTCATTTAGTTGATCCTAGTCCATGGCCATTAATTGCAGCTGTATCTGCATTAATGACTACTTTTGGTGGGGTATTATATATGCACGGTTACGTGGGAGGAGATTTTTTATGGCAGTTTGGTCTGTCAATGATTTTGTTTATGATGTTTTGTTGGTGGCGTGATGTAATTCGTGAAGCGACTATTGAAGGTCAACATACTTCAAGAGTACAAACTGGATTACGAATAGGTATGTTATTATTTATTGTTTCAGAAGTAATGTTTTTTTTTGCATTTTTTTGGGCTTTTTTTCATGCAAGTTTTAATCCAAGTCATGCAATAGGTGGTGTATGGCCTCCTGCTTTTCTAGTAATTTTAGATCCTTGGAAAGTTCCGTTATTGAATACTGTTATTCTTTTAACTTCAGGAGCTACTGTTACTTGGTGTCACCATGCTATTGTTTGGGGTTCAAAATCACAAGCAAGTCTTGCATTGTTTTTAACTATTATTTTAGCTATTATTTTTACAGCTTTACAAGGATTTGAGTATGTCACTGCACCTTTTAGTATTTCCGATAGTGTTTATGGCTCTACTTTTTTTATGGCTACAGGATTTCATGGGTTCCATGTTTTTATTGGTACTTGTTGTTTAACTGTAAGTTTAGCACGTTTATATTTAAATCATTTCACTCGTGAACATCATTTTGGTTTTGAAGCAGCTGCATGGTATTGGCATTTTGTTGATGTTGTTTGGTTATTTCTATTTGTTACCATTTATTGGTGGGGATCTTAAACTTATAATTTTTTTATGAAATTAATAACTTTTTTATCAAGTCCGTTAGAACAGTTTGAAATTTTACCCTTATTTTCTTTAAATATTGGTAATTTTGATTTTAGTATTACTAATCAAACTATTATTTTATTTTTAATTTGTTTTTTTATTATCACTTTATTTTTTGCAGGATTAAAACCATCAACCCAAAGTTTATTTATTGTTCCTAATCGTTGGCAATCAATAATTGAAGGGATGTATATGTTAGTTTTAGCTATGGTAACTGATAATATTGGCGGAAAAAAAAATCAATTTTTTTTTCCACTAATTTTTACTCTTTTCTTTTTTATTGTCAGTATGAACTTAATTGGTTTAGTCCCATATAGTTTTACAGTTACTAGTCATTTTATTGCTACATTAGCTTTAAGTTTATGTATTTTTATTGGTATTAATATTATTTGCGTTAAATTTCATAAATTAAAATTTTTTTCATTATTTTTACCTTCAGGAACTTCTTTAGCATTAGCTTTTTTATTAGTACCATTAGAATTAATTTCGTATATTTTTAAACCATTAAGTTTAGCTATTCGATTATTTTGTAACATGATGGCTGGACATACTTTATTAAAAGTTTTTGCTGGATTTGCCTGGAGTTTAATGAGTTTTAGCGGAATTTTGTTTATTATGCATTATATTCCATTAATTATTTTAGTTCCATTATTTGGATTAGAATTAGGAGTTGCGCTTATTCAAGCTTTTGTTTTTAGTTTATTAACTTGTATTTATTTAAATGATGCTTTAAATTTACATTAATTTACAAATCAATTTTTTAAGATTTTACGAGATCTCTAATACGATTTCTTCGGTTATCTCTTAATTAGCCATTAGATACTGCATTAGCGGGAAACATGGTTTTTATTTTTTTAAATGCATTATAAGGCTGCCTTGGTATTAAAGAGAATTTTAGTTGTGTATTGCAATAAGTAGATTTGAAAATTTTGTTGAAATCTAATTACTTTTGAACAAATTCATCTATTGAGATATATTTAACTTGGGTGAAGTAAAACATTATAGTAACTCATAAAAAAAATCAAACGAGATATCGTAAGTAGTGGCGAGCGAACACGATTTAGATATAATTAATTTAAATAACGTTTGAAATCTTTAAAGGGTGTAAGTCCCGTAAAACTAAAAAAATTATTTTTATTAGCAACGGATTATGATAAATTTGTTGTTATCGGGGATCTACTCTCGAATCTAATAATCTTTAATAACCGATAGTGAACTAGTACCGTAAGGGAAAGGTGAAATAGGACTTTTTTAGAGTTAAAAGAACCTAAAATATAATGCAAGCAATCTGTTGAAGCTTTATTTTTTAAATAAAAGTAACAGCGTACCTTTTGCATAATGGGCCAGTGAGTTTATATAAAAGGCAAGCTTAATAGAAAATAGTAGGCGTAGATAACTCATGTTTTAAAAAGCGTGAAAAGTCTTTTATGTAAGACCCGAAGCTGAGTGATCTAACCATGAGCAGGTTGAAAATTTTGTAGAAATACATATTGGAGGACCGAACTCGTTTCTGTTGAAAAAGATTGGGATGACTTGTGGTTAGGAGTGAAAGGCTAATCAAACTCAGGTATAGCTGGTTTTCTGCGAAATATATTTAAGTATAGCCTGCAAAATTTTTAAAGTAGGGTAGAGCACTTTTAAAATAAGGGGAATTTAAAATTTTACTAAATTTTAAAAAACTTCGAATATGCTTTAATAGTTTGTGGAGTCAGACTATAGGCGCTAAGGTCTATAGTCAAAAGGGAAACAGCCCAGATTATTCGATAAGGACTTTAATTTTTGTTTAAGTGATAAGAGTGTGAAAAAATTAAGACAATCATAAAGTAGGCTTGGAAGCAGCCATCTTTTTAAGAAAGCGTAACAGCTCATTGATCGAGTTTTTTTGCCTCGAAAATTTATAGAGACTGAAAACATTAATCCGAATCGGTAATATTTAGGTAGCAGAACATTCTGTATGTCTAAGAAGAATATTTGTAAAAATATTTGGAGGTATCAGAAGCGAGTATACTGGCATGAGTAGCTAAAACAGTGTTTAATCACTGTCGCCGTAAATCTAAAGTTTCCAATTTAATACTGAATAAAATTGGATTATACGGTCCCTAAGGCAAATTACAAATGTATAAGTTAATGGGAATATTTAATTGTGACAAAATTTAAAGTTTATTTTCTTTTTATTGATTTAAAAAAATATTTTAAAATTTTCAGGAAATAGCAATTAATAAATTAAACCGTACTTTAAACCGACACAGGTAGATGAGTAGAATATACTAAGGCGTACAAGATAACTATGTTGAAGGAACTCGGCAAAATTGCTCTGTAACTTCGGAAGAAGGAGTGACTTTTGTAAAAAAGTTGTCACTAAAGAGAGAGAAGCGACTGTTTATTAAAAACACAAGTCTCTGCTAATTCGAAAGAATATGTATAGGGACTGACACCTGCCCGGTGCTGTAAGGTAATGCGGATATGCAATAGCATTGAAGTTAAGCCCCAGTAAACGGCGGCTGTAACTCTGACGGTCCAAAGGTAGCGAAATTCCTTGTCGGGTAAGTTCCGACCTGCATGAATGGTGTAACGACTTCTCTACTGTCTCCAACATAGGCTTGGTGAAATTGAAATGCCCGTGAAGATGCGGGCTATTTACAGTTAGACGGAAAGACCCCGTGCACCTTTACTATGATTTTAAGTTGTAAAATTAAATATTTTGTGTAGTATAGGTGGGAGCTTTAAAACAGCAACAATGAAATACCACCCTTAATTTTTGATTTTACTTAATTTTTTAAAAGACAGCTTATGAGAGGTAGTTTGACTGGGGCGGTCACCTCCTAAAAAGTAACGGAGGTGTGCAAAGGCAGATTCAAATAATATTTTTATTGTAGAGCGCAATGGTATATATCTGCTTGACTGTAAGATTGACTAATCAAACAGGGATGAAAGTCGGCCATAGTGATCCGGTGGTTTTTTGTGGAAAAGCCATCGCTCAACGGATAAAAGGTACGCCGGGGATAACAGGCTGATGGTTTCTGAGAGTCCTTATCGACGAGACCGTTTGGCACCTCGATGTCGGCTCATCACATCCTGGAGCTGAAGTAGGTTCCAAGGGTTCGGCTGTTCGCCGATTAAAGTGGTACGTGAGCTGGGTTTAGAACGTCGTGAGACAGTTCGGTCCCTATCTGCT
>Ga0114958_10000296_pt1 | contig 42886 bp, 25 predicted proteins | sample C_130208_EF_Meta_FD_89577 | JGI IMG/M metagenome (GOLD analysis project Ga0114958, IMG submission 89577) | Freshwater microbial communities from Lake Croche, Canada to study carbon cycling - C_130208_EF_MetaG | ecosystem: Environmental > Aquatic > Freshwater > Lake | place: Lake Croche, Canada... | reverse complement strand
CCGCTGTAATCGCTGTAGTTACAAATTCTGTATTGGCTAATTGAATGGATGAATCACCTTTGGCTGCTGTTGGTGCAGTAGGTGTACCTGTTAAACCAGGTGAAATTAATGGCGCTTTTAATAATAATCCAGGTACGGTTGGAAACAATGCAGTTCCAGATAAATCACCCGCTAATTGAACAATACCCTTATTTGTAATACTTGCATCTGGCGCACCTTCTGCAATTTTGGTGATAACAAAATCGTTAACAGCCTGGGTAGTCGGATATTTTATATTGTCCTTAACCGTAAAATCAGTTGCCTTATTTAAAATTGTTTCGGCATTCGTAACATCACTTACTGGAATGGCCGGTACAGACGTTAACATATTTCCATTCCCTTTCGTAATGTACCCATTAGCGAAGGTGGAAACACCTGTACCACCTTTAGCTATTGAAATCGTTTCACCAATTTTTACATTGGTAATCGTATTATCAGCAATTTGAGCCTCAGTAATCGTTTTACCTGCTATTTGTGCTGAAGTAATAGTATTATTAGAAATTTGACCTGCCGTAATCGTATTAGCAGCAATTTGACCTGACGTAATGGTATTATTAGCAATTTTTGCTGCAGTTACACCTAGATCTGCTATTTTCGAAGTTGTAACATTAGCATCTAAAATTTTAGCAGTTGTAACCGCATTTGAAGCTATTTTATTCGAATCGATTGCACTTGAAGCCACACGAGGAAGCTCTGCTGTACCTGTTAAATCTCCGGCCAATTGAACGATACCTTTTACAAGTGTAGTAGCATCTGGAGCTCCTTCTTTCACTTTTCTATTCACAAAATCATTCACCGCATTGTTACTTGGATACTTATCATCGGCCGTAATCGCTGAACCAACAAAATTCGCAGAAGTAGTCAAATTAGCCGTAGTCTGTGCTCCTGTTATATCTCCCACTGGAATTGATCCCACAGAAGATAGGGTAGTGCCATCACCTTTCGTAATGTATGTATTCACAAATGAAGTAGCACCTGTACCTCCTTTGGCAACGGATACAGTTTCACCAATTTTGTTATTGGTAATCGCTCCATCCGCAATTTTGATGGTTGTAACATTCGCATCCGCAATCTTTTCAGTTGTTACATTGCCATTAGAAATTTTTGATGTAATTACACTTGCATCCGCAATTTTAGCTGTGGTTACATTGGCATCCGCAATTTTAGCTGTGGTTACGTTCGCATCTAAAATTTTTGAAGTCGTAACATTCGCATCTGCAATTTTCGAAGTTGTCACATTGTCATCCGCGATTTTAGCTGTGGTTACATTGGCATCCGCAATTTTAGTAGTTGTTACTGCACCCGAAGCAATTTTCACTTCTATCACAGCTCCATCCGTTAGTTTTGGAGCCGCAGCATCATTTGATCCAGCTAAATCACCACCTAATTGAACTTTACCTTTAATTAAATTTGTCGCATCTGGCGTAGCATCAGCTACCGTTGAAATCACAAATTGGGTCGTTGCTAATTGGGTTGTATTAGTACCTTTTGCGGCTGTTGGGGCCGTAGGAATTCCCGACAAAGCCGGAGAAGCCAATGGCGCCGCGCCTGTCACATCTTCCACTGGAATTGCTGCCACAGAAGATAGGGTAGTCCCATTTCCTTTGGTGATATACGTATTCGTGAACGAAGTTGCGCCAGTACCCCCTTTGGCTACGGATACGGTTTCACCAATTTTCGCATTTGTTACTGCTAAGGCAGCAATTTTATCTGTACTAACCGCACTTGAAGCAATTTTTTCTTCAGTCACTGATGCTACACCTAATTTTCCGGTAGTAACAGCAGCAGCCAATATTTTATTTTCAGAAACAGCACCATCGGCAATTTTCGCTTCCACAACGGATCCATTCGTTAATTTTGGAGCACCTGCATCATTCGATCCAGCTAAATCACCTCCCAATTGAATTTTACCTTTTATTGTATTTGTCGCATCCGGCGTCGCATCAGCTACCGTCGATATCACAAATTGCGTCGTAGCTAATTGAGTAGTATTTGTTCCTTTATCTGCTGTAGGTGCCGTAGGAGTACCTGTCAAAGCTGGCGAAGCCAATGGCGCTTTGTCTGTTAATCCTTTTACAATCGGAGCAGCTGCCGTACCTGTTAAATCACCCGCTAATTTAATTGTACCAAAAACTTGGTCAGTCGCATTAGGTACTTGAGGTAATTCAACCGTCGAATTTGTCCCTGTAATTTTTAAGGTATTATTGGTTAATTCTAAGCGTTGTTTTTCCTCAATAATCGCATCATAGGCCGTTGGAACCCATACTCCGTCCACCAATTTCATGATTTGACCATTCGTAGGCGCCACTGCACTTACGGGCGTTCCTTGAATCCCAATTACTTTTGGCACATCAGCGGTTCCACCTAAATCACCTGTTAATTGTAACTTTCCTTTTGAGGTAGTAGATGCATCTGGAGCACCTTCACGAACTGAATTTTGTACGTAGGCCGTTGTAGCAATGGAATTATCTCCATTCGTAGACAAAGGCTTTGTAACTGCAATAGAACCCGCTGGTAAACTTGGTGTTCCAGTAAATGTAGGCGAATCGATATTCGCTTTGCGATTCAATTCATCCAAATAGACTTTACCTAATGTCGTTGCGTCGATATAATCTGTAATCGCTTTTACCGAAGGATACTTTAAAGCGGATTGACGATCATCTGTTATATTATTTGATTTATTCGATTTATCTTCTTTGGCATCTACCGTCGCTTGTTGGGCCACCCCTAACACAGAAGCATCTACATACGACTTAATAGCCCGTACCGAGGGATATTTTTCGTCGGAAGATTGATCTGTGACAACATTCGTCGATTTATTGATTTTATCTTCTTTAGCGTCAACGGTGGCTTGTTGGGCCTTACCCAATACCGACTCATCCACATAATCTTTCATCGCCTTAACAGAAGGATATTTTTCTGTGCTCAAGCGATCAGTCATCACATTATTCGATTTATTACCTCGATTTTCATAACTATTTTCAATCGTGTTAACCCTGGCCTGCGTGTTCGAAACAGTACCACTTAAACTATTGACCGTACCAGATAATCCATTCACCGTACCAGTTAACCCATTTACCGAACCTACTAAAGAATTTCCTTGGTTCGTTAAATCGGTAATTTTTTGAACCTGAGAACTAACTGTCGTAGACACTGTTCCTAAATTCGTTTTTAGATCTTGAATATCACTTGTATTTTGAGCCAACTGAATTTCATCAGCGGTCAAGGATTGATTAATCACCAAAAACTTAGCTAAATTTTCTTGTTGATTTTTAACAATATCCGCTTTTACAGGATCTAAATCTTTGTTATTGATATACCCTACATCATTGGTGAAAAAAGATACGACCGTAGGCGCATCGATCACATTCCTATATTCAACAGCTTCCGCATATAAAGCATAAGCCGAATAATTAAAAGGTTGGTTACTTACCGTAGTAAAATTTTTCCCAGCATCAAAACTCAATGACACCTTTAATTGCTTCAAATTCGAATCCCATTTAATGGATTGAAATGTTTTGTAGGCAATTGAGGTGGCATTTGAAGCGATACCTGAGGTATTTACATTTCCAGCACCGATGGTCAGATTAATTAATCCAAACTCATCCGTCATGGTTTCATGAACCTCTTCATAATCGACACCCGCTTTTGAAATCAAAGAAAAGCGAACATTTACTTTCCCATTTTTTAAGGGCTGACCCGTAATCGTGGTTCCAGGAATTTCAATGGGTTTAGGATCCATAATCACTGCTTGGTAATTCAGTGACTTTTGGGCAAATGCCGTAACTGAGGCAAAAACTAAGCTTAAAAGTAGTAAGAACTTTTTCATGGTACGTGAATTATAAATTTTAGAACACTTTTATTTTAAGATTTTAATGCCAAACGAAATGGTCGTAGGAACTAAATTGAGTGTAGCCACACCGGCTTGCTGGCCATGTTGCGTCGTCAAATATTGATAGGAGAGGAAGGCATCCAGTTTATCACCCAAACGCTTTTGGATCTCACCTGAATAACCATACATGAATTGTATATTTTTAAATTGGTCATCTACCGTCAGGTTATAAAACTTCTGACCAATTTGTTGATTTCCTTGAATGATTTTTTGAGCTGCTAACCTTCCTTGCAACGCGATCGAAATTCCATAGCGTAAAGGGATATGAACACCTAAACCCGCGGAAGCTCCGAGGTAGGAAGTCTGGTATGAAAAAGCTATGTTTTGAATGTCACCCACAGCGTTGTACTGGTTAGATTCTAAACTCACATCATACTTGACCATCGAAAGAATTTTTGCGAGACGAGGTCGCTGATTAAAATAGAGCGCACGAGAATTAAGTGCTAACTGCATCTTGGTTGTGTCCAATATGCGAAACTCCGAACCAACACTAAATCGATTCCCGGATCCGGACTTCATAAAGTCAATAGGAGCCCCCTCTGAATTAATGTAATTAAACTTGGTTATATTAGAACCAACGCTTAATTTGTACTGTTGGCCATAGCTATGACCAACAGTACCCAACACACACATGATTGTTAAGTAGCTAACAATCAAAGACTTGAACTTTCTTTTTAGAACTTTCATTTTATTAAGATTTTAGAACACGGAACACCTTCCGTTGAGTTTTCCAGATCATCGGACCTGCTCGAAAAATTAATTTCGTTTACAGAATTTTCCTCTGACTTGGGATTACAAACCTAGCGCACACAGCGAGCTATCTTGTGAAAACACTATTTTTACTTTGGACTAAAATCAAAGTTTAGTCCAAAAACATGGGAAAAATCATAAAAAAAGCACCTGCTGTATTTTAATAATTTTGATACCGGTACAAGTCCAATTGATAAATTTTTCGATTGAAAAATTAGATACGTGATTCAAGTACGACTTTAAGCTAGTTAAAGTTTTACTTTAATAAATATTTCTTAGAAAAAATTTAATAATTTTAAGAAAAATGAAAGCCTTAATTTGAAAAGCACTTAAATTTTATTTTGAAGGACGATTTTAAAAAAAATACATGATCCAAATCATTTATTAAAAGGTTATTTTAAAAGATTAGGCTTCGTAAGGTTTAGCTTTACGTTTATTTTGAGCAAAAAAAACCAGATTTATAAGACGTTTTAGCCTTAAAAACCTGATTTTTTCAATCTATTTAAATGAATTTGAATCCATTAAACCCGGAATGAACCCGGTTTTTGCATTAAATCATGGAGTTCAGGAAGGTATTTTTCATAGATTCCTCGGGGTTGCGTATCCTTTTTAATGCATATCGAGGCTGCTTTACCCACGATTTCACCCATCATACCGCAGGTTTTCATCACGCGGACAGGTCCCAATCCGGTCTTGGATACGCTTATACACCTACCAGCCATGAATAAATTACTGATATTTCGACTATAAAGTGTCCGATATGGCGCCCAATATTCCCCTCCATATTGATATTCTGCCCCTCGCGTATAGTCTGCCACAAAGGCATTATCCTCAAATCCATCCTTAAATTCCTTCTTGGGCGAGTGTAAATCCACATGCCATGAGCAAGGATATGCCGCATCTTCAAAGGATTTTTGAGTCTTAAAGTCCTCGGCATCAAGAATTACATCACCCATTAATCGCCGCGATTCTCGCTTTCCCGCAATAAATGCCGCCCATCCTAAGCGATGTTTGGGATATAATTTATCCACATTTTTGATGACATCCCAGGCTCCATACATCGCTCTAAAGTTATGATCCCGGATTAATTCGATCTGATTTACCTGATCTTTGGAGAATCCACTTTCCCAATACCACATATTTGCGAAGGATTCTAGCCCTTCCTTGCCAAATGTCTTCACGCCTTTACGACCCGGAAAGGGCTTATCTGTCAAATCCAAGGCCCAGGGACAGCGGGGAAATGGCTGATTATAATCTCCAATATCGCATTTTGTGGCCAAAGCACTCTTATCTTTGCACTCACAGGCGAGCACTTCTGCCTTATTCGTAGCGTCTAATACATTAAAAAGATTCGTGCTTCCCATCAGATTTTCAACCTTATATTCATAGTCCGCACCTGCCTTAAAACCAATATTCGCATCCCCCGTACAGTCCGCAAAAAGCTGCCCATGGATACGTTTTTGCCTCGACGTTAAGGTGCTTTGAATCACTAACGATCTAATTTCCTGACCCTCCGTTTCCACCCGCATGACCCGATGATTCAACAACAACGTAATTCCCTTCTCCGCACGCACCACGCCTAATTTCTTCGCATCATCAAAATAAGACGCAGCCACCCCATTCAACACCTCATTAGCCTCCTTTTTAATTGGAGGTAAAATCTCATTCACAATATCCCCAATGTGCGGGAATCGCGCCTTATTCGTATGTCCTTCGGGCCATACCCGAACCTCCGAACTGCCATTTCCTCCTAATACCGGTCGATCTTGAATCAAGGCTACTTGAATGCCTTGTCGGACCGCCGCTATCGCCGCACATGTCCCCGCCAATCCACCTCCCGCCACAATCAAATCAAAATGCCCAATATCCTCAGGTTCCAAAGGAAGCCCTTGCACATCCCGACGAAATTTCGTCAAGGCTTCTACCTCATTCACCGGCTTAAAATTCGCATCCTTACAAAACAAAATGGCCTCACAACGACCTTCAAATCCCGTTAAATCATGCAAGGAAATCTTGGCTTTCTTGCCCACCTGAACCATCCCTCCATCATGCCAATGCCAGGTCGCACTCTTCGTCCCAAAAGTTTCCCGGACCGCCTTTCCATTAATTAATACCTGAAACTTACCCGGAGCTCCCGGTGCATTCCAAGGGGCCACCCAATCCCGCGTACGGACCCACATGCGGTAAATACCCGCCGATGGGAATTCCACTTGTGTCGTCGCATCCGAAACCGGGATTCCCAATCCATGGGCCAATAAATAGGGGGAACCCATTTGCTCCATCGATTGCTGATCCAATTCCCAGCCTCCATGCTGCGCAAATTGCTCTGCCTCTATAAAAACAAACTCCTTTGGAGCCTTCGCACTCGCCCAAGCATGCGATGAGACGGCCAATAAAGCCAAGCTAGTATTGCCTACATATCCGATAAATTGTCTTCTTTTCATGCTTTTATAATTAGCGCGATTCATCCACTTTTTTGATAAAGGAAATAACTCCTTTCATATAGACTTGTTGGTCATCCCACATCGCCAAATGGCTTCCATTCGGACAATATAGATATTCTCCATGCTGAACCATTTTACTTTGTTCCTCCATCGCTTTTGGGTCCATCGTGTCGTATTTGGCACCGATCATCAGCGTCGGTATCGCAATTTCCTTCAACCGATTTTTAATGTCCCAGGTGGCTAATAAACCGCTAATGCCAAACTCAGAAGGTCCTTGCATCTGCACATAAATCGAATTATTGCCGTGCTTAAAGGAACGATTGAGCGCATCGGGCCATTCTTCGAGCCGACAAATATGTGCATGGTAAAAATTAGGAATCAATAACTCCATATAGCGTGGATTCGCAAAATCCTTTTTGGCCTCAATAGCCCTGATTTCCGCGAGTATTTCAGGCTTCATTTGCTTAGATAACACCTCCTCCGCATATTTCCCATATTCCGGCGCGTTAGCCACCATATTGGACACTAAGAGGCCTTTCATGTTCTTTTGATACTTCAGGGAATATTCCATCCCTAAAATACCTCCCCATGAATTCCCTACAATATAAAAATTGCTCGAATCTGCCCCGATCGCCTGACGAACCTGCTCTACTTCTTCCACAAAGCGCTCAGTTGTCCATAACGTGGAATCCTTCGGTTGGTCCGAATAATAGGAACCTAATTGATCATATTCATAAAACTCAAATCCCTCGCGCTGAAAGAAGGTCTCAAAACATTCCATGTATTCATGCGTCATCGCAGGACCTCCATGCAATAAAAGAATTTTGATGCGTGGATTTGTACCAAAGCGTTTGGTCCAAACCTTAAATTCACCCTTGGGTGTTTTGATGGGAATCAATTTAATGCCCGCAGCTTCTATTTCATCTGAATAGGTAAAATAGGTTTTCAATGTTTCACCAGATGGGCTACAGCCATATATGGCGAATAAAAGAATGGGGATAAGGAGTCGAATTTTCATAGCTTAGATTTGTGAGGATGCAAGATATATTTTTTGTAAAATAAATAAATACATCCTCGCCATTCATTCACATGAGAATCCTTTAAATGAAAAATTATTCAAAAGATTTACGGATAGCCCAAACAAAAAAAAGACACCTATTAAGTGTCCTTTTATACAATCTTAAACAACCTGTTATAAAACTAAAAATTTAAATTTACGACCAAATCGCGATTAGGAAGGGACTTCACATATTGTGAGGGTGTCATTTGCATTTTCTTTTTAAAGGCATTGACGAAATTACTTCGAGATAAAAATCCGCAACTAGAAGCGATGGATTCGAGGGTTAGGTTTTTGGCCCGACCACTATTAATTAAATCTACCGCATAGTCTACGCGTGCATTGTTCTTCCAATCATTGAAATTGATCCCTAAATAGACGGAAAAGTAACTTGTGATTTTGTGGTAAGGTAAATCAGTTTGACTCGTTATGGTAGACAGATTAAAACCTGGTTGTAAATAGGGCTTGCTCTGAAAATAGATTTCTAATTTTTCCGCGACCAACTTAAAGGTCTTTCTCGCATCTTCATCGATTAAATCCTCATTCAGCATAAGCTCGGTCGTGGAATCTTCGAAAAGGACAGGTTTCAAATCGTTTTTGAAATTTAAAAAGCCGTACATGACACTCGGGAAAAACAAAATAGAAATATTCAAGGCCACCACACATAACATGGGAAAGGTAATAACAGCTAGGGTCATGATGTTATTATCGAGCGTCGTGCGAAAAAAGATGAAATCGAAAATCATAAAAACCAATGAAATGAAATTCAATAAGGTAATCGTCAAAATCAAATTCAACCATTTGAAATTGACACCCGGTAACGCTTGGTTTACCTCACTAAGCTTCTTTTTCGTCTGCCTAATTTGATAATAACAGATGGCGATATAGATAATCCCTAAAACTGGTCGAATTAGGAATAAATAGGCATTTGGGAAAATAAAATAGGGAATAGAATATATAAAATTGGGGTTTTGAATCAATTGACGGATTAAAACTACCTTTTCTGACATGGGTAGTACCATATAGGGGTATAAATTCACAAAACTTATCAAAGAAGGCAAAAAATGTATGCCATCTTTTAAAAAATTAATTTTAAGGGATTGTTCACCTAAATTATTCCTTACATATAGGTATAATACGGATCCAGACAACATGAAAATAGGCATCAGGATTGGCAAAAAAATGCCTAAGAATTCTTCCGAAGCAATATTAACCAATACGCTCCGATAGAGCGGATAAATGCTCATGGTGACGAAAAACATACCTAAATACACATTGGAACGAGTCCGATCCTTCGCATGCCGCATGAGTACAAGCGGCACAAACATTCCAAAAATGACGATTATATTAAACATCTTTTAAAATTCTGCAGAGGTGACCAAGGAAATTTCAGGAATCGATTTAACATATTCCGAAGGCGTCATACCCATTTTCTTGCGAAAGGCATTCACAAAATTTGACCGTGACAAATAGCCACAAGAATAGGCAATCGATTCTAAGGTTAAGTTCTTTGCTCGGCCATGGTCGATTAGGTCTGCGGCGTGAGCAACCCGAATGTCATTTTTCCAATCATTGAAGTTGACCCCCAAATACATGGTAAAATAATTCGTGAGTTTGTGGTAAGGTATATTCGTCTCTTTGGTGATAACTGAAAGGTTAAAACCAGGTTTTAAATAAGATTTTCCTTGAAAATATTCATGTAAAGAATCCGCTATTTCCTTAAACTCCAATTCCACATTCGCTCCACCTTTGAATTTAATCGCATGCATGCTGACTTTAGCATCTGTTTTTTCCTCCTGATCATCCACAAATATTCCGTACAAGATTTTAGGGAAAAATAAAATAGACACATTCATTAGGAGGGTAATGAAAGCCGGAAACATCATATAAAATTTATAGCTATCCATTAATGCGCTATCGAAATTGGTATTATAAAAATAAATAGATAAACCAGCCATCATCGCATGACTTGAGCCCATAAAAATAGTTAGGCAAGCAAACCATTGATAATCAGAATCTGATTTGACCTTCATCATTAGGTTGGACCATGATTGCCCATCCAAAAACAACCGAATCGTAAAGAAGAAATAAATAACCCCACCTAATGGTCTTAAGAGAAAATTAACCTTTAAAGGAAAAAATAGGGTCTTTAGGTAAAGGATTTGAGCAGGATCCACAAAGACACTTCTAACAAACAATGTTTTTTCCTCAGAACTGAGCATGAAATGAGGAATGAAATTAATTAATACGATGAGACTGGGAATAAAATGCAAAAAATCGTATTTGGCAAAGGTCCTAAAACCTCCTGAGCTTAAGCGGCTTCTGATATATAAATATAAAAAAGGTGCGGAGAGAACGAATATGGGAAAAAGACCGGGCAAGAAAAATTGTAAAATGGTCTCATTTTTCAAATAGAGGATTGAATTGCGCAAAAGAGCCATACTTCCCATCGAGAAGAAAAATCCACTTAAATAGATATTGGATTTATTATGGGGCTTCAGGAAAACCAGAAGCAGGATGGAAATAAAAATTCCAAAAACTGAAATAAAATCAACCATTTCCTTTTAATTATAATTTAGAACTAAACACAATGTAGTTATTCGCTACATCTTATTTTTAAACACAATGCAATACTACACTGTTTCTACTTGATTCCTGACCTGTATCATAAAATACGTGTACTTAATTTCAATTTCAGGACAAAAACTATTTTTCCATTGATTTGAATACACAAAAACCTACTTGATGGCGGTTTTTTGTCCTATAGGGTACTAAAAAAATAGGCAAAAAGGTACAAGTATTATTGAAGTGAGTTCAAGAATTCCGACGGAAGGCCTCCAGTTTGAAGCTTAAATGCGTCAATAAAATTGGTCCGAGACCGATATCCACAAGAAAAAGCAATGGATTCTAAGGTCAAATGGGTGGCTTCGCCGGACTTGATTAAGTCCAATGCATGGTTAATTCGAACCTCATTTTTCCAAGAATTAAATACCTGTCTTCGGTGATTTTTGAAATAGAGGGATATTTGATGGGTCGGAGCCCCTAAACTAGTACTTACATCCGATAAGGAATAACCCATTTTCAAATAGGGTTTTTGTAAGATATGAGCTTCGAATTTTTCATGCAAATCGTCAAAGTACCCGTTTTCAAAAGATGAATTTTTATTTGAAAGCTCTTTTTTAGGGATTTTGATTAGATCTATTTCAAAGAAATAATTACCAAACAAGACCTTAGGAAAAAACAGGACACTACTATTTAAAATAATAAATGAAACCGCAGGGATACTTAAATAGTTGATATATACGTCAACTGAAATCAATCGATTAGGCTGAAGCAAAAGAAAAATCCGATGAAATATAGCCGATAAGAAAATGAGAAACATAAAGCCAAATAGCCACTGAAGCCATTTCTCCGACACAAAATGGTTTTGACTTTCAAAATAATTCTCATTTTTAAGTTGTAAAAATATCCAAATACATGCTATCGCATAAATGACTGACGAGAAAGATCGAATAATAAAACCTTGTTCCAAATTAAACCAATAATGGTCCATTTGAAATATGATTACTGCATTTGCTTGCACTCGTTCGAAAAAAGCCCATTTCTCATCAAGTGATAAACGATAAAATGGCCAGTAATTAATCAACGTGATGATGGAGGGAACCGCATGCCATAGATCACGTAGGTATAATTGATTCGTATTCTTTTTTATTCCCCTCACATAAAAATAAAGCAGTGGGCCAGCGAGTAAGGATAAACTTGAAATTATTGGGAAAGAAATAAAGTTTAAGGTAATATTTAATTGAAAAAGTACGGAGCAGATAACAACAGAAAAATAACTCAAAATAAAAAAAACACCTACTAAAAAGATATTCGGTTTGAAATACTTAGTGGAAAAAAACGCAAGTATTAGCGTCACTAAAGTCCCTACAAAGCTTGATATTAGAACAAAAACCATATTAGGGTCTAAATTGCATTTTTTTATTTACAAATTAAAATCAGGGATGATATTTCATAGCTGCCTGCTTGACTACCTCAGACTTATCAAATAGGACTTGTTTGAATTTTCCTTGTACATACATCGCGGCCTGATCAAAAAAATGCGGATTATCCTTTAGACCACTTTCTCCTCCTGCCAAAAGACTCTTGGCTTGGATTCTAGGCCCAAATTCCACCGCACAAATAAAACTGTTTCCATTGACCCCATACCATTTTTTTGAGCCTTGAAAGGATTTAGACGTGTAAGAGGGTAATTGCCCCCATGCTGAAGAGGTAAATGGCACCGCCAAACTCGATTGATCATCCTTGAAAATGGCTGGATCTTGATTTGAAATACGTTGGAATCGATTCATCTCGCCCCAAGACACTTGCCAAGTTCCCCATTGTTGATTTAGCTCTTCCAAAACCTCCACCAACGCATTAGCTTGAACCTCCGCATCACCTGTTTCAGCGAATTGATTGATATTCATCACCACATCCGTCTCTCCGCCCGATTGAATAGCCTTTGGGATTTTCGGCATGATTTTTTGACCCCAGCGTACCGCTAAAGTCTGTGCGATGGAAGTTGTGTTTGAACGATAATCCCAATGACGCAAGGTGTCTAATGGAATTGTCAATAAAGCCTTTTTCTCCGGCGATAAATCCTTCAAACCTTTAATTTTAGCCAACATCGCCGGTATTAATGTTTCAAAAGCCATCAATTTACGATCATAGCCCAAGGCAATCAAGCCATCCATATCAATTTTCTTCACCTGGCTAAATAAACGAACCGCATTCCTGTCACGGAAATTTTCCCCATCCGGCGCCATATAAATCGGATAATCCTGCCTGCGGGGACTCGAAACACCCGAAACGGTAAATGGTGTCGAATTGCAATTCTGAATCCAGCCCGATTTAGGATTATAGACATGCACAATCTCCTCCACACCATGCAAACCCTGCCAATCGTTTTTCGCATAACGCCCATCTTGCACCTGACCCCAATCTTGGCTTGCTTCGCGTTTAGGCACAAAATTCCCGTGCCAATAGGCAATATTTCCGCCTTGACCCGCATAAACTGTATTATTCGAGGTATTTCCCCGCAAATCCATCACGCGCTTGAAATCAGCAAAGCTTTTGGTTTTTGTGCGGGCCCAACTTTGAATCAAGCTCCTCATCGAACGATTAAAGGAACGAACCGATATCCAACGGCCATCTCTTTTTGCCAATACCGGCCCACGATGCGTAAAATAAGCCTTAACATAAATTGGATTCACCTCACCTTTGACACCTAAAGAAATCTGTTTTTCGAACATAGGACGCCATTTACCTTCAAATAAATATTCCATCTTTCCGTGATTCTCCCGCGTCGTTTCCGCATAAGCATCCGCCACATCGACCTCACTAGACGTATGCATCCATCCACCAAATTGATTAAATCCCTGATATACAAAGAATTGAACCCAAGTTACCGCGCCATAGGCATGCAAACCCTGTTCGCTAGCCACATGCACCTCCGGCCGGAAATAAAAGGTTACGTGGGGGTTTATATACAACATCGCATGGCCCGATTTTGAAAGGGAAGGACCCACTGCAAATCCATTGGAGCCAGTCAGCTTCTCCTCTGGATCTTGGTAAATTTCATGTGTAGAAGATAAAGCAGGTTTGAATATACCATAAAATAAACCCGTTTCCTGTTCGGTCACATCGCCCGTGGAAATAGCCCCGATGCTCCCATCTGTCCATAATAGGGGGTACCAAGGCTCAAAATGGGTCAATAAAGCAGGTTTGGTTTCCGGATGCTTATATAAATAATAATTGATTCCATCCGCATAGGCTTGTAAAAGCTGTTTGAGCCACTGTGGCGCGCGCACAAAATCCTTTTTGGCCTCTCCTTGGTCTATAATCAAACGTATATATAGGTCATAGGCAACTTCTTTATTCCCTTTCACTTCCGCCATACGGCCTAATTTCTCCACATAATTCATTTCCACACGGGAAAAATCGTCCTCGCATTGTGCATATAATAAACCAAAAACTGCATCGGCATCCGATTTACCATAAATGTGTGGAATTCCATAGGAATCCCGATAAATCGTCGTGCGTTTTGAAAATTGCTTCCAGCGTAGTAATTCTGCCGACGATTGACCAAAAATAATTCCTGAAAACAAGACGAAAACAACAAAAAAAATAGATTTCATATAAAGCGGGTAGATAGTAAAGCAAAAATTCTTTTTATTTTTACAAGATTAATTTAAACCTATTATTTTGAAAAACACATTTTACTTTTTCTTTTCTTTTGCAGTATTATTTTTTCACGTCTCTCAGGCACAAACGGGTCCGAAAGGAAAAGTCACAGGACAGACCGTCGAAATAAGTAGTCAAGAAAACATTCCTTTCTCTAGCATTCGCCTCATGGGTGGTGAACCTGCCAAAATCATATCCGGCGGTATAGGCAATGAAAAAGGCCAATTCAGCATCGAGGCGCCTTATGGGACCTATGAAATCATCATCGAAAGTGTAGGATTCGAAGAATACAAGCAAGCAAATATCCGAATTTCCAAGGAGTCAACTACCATCGCGCTCGGGAAAATAAACATCAAAGCTTCCTCAAAAACCCTCGAAGAAGTTACCGTAAAAGGTCAAAAAGCCAGTATGGAATTGGCTTTGGATAAACGTATTTTTAATGTAGGGACGGATTTGGCCAACAAAGGCGCCACCGCCACCGAAATCTTAGGGAATCTTCCCTCGGTACAAGTGGACGGTGAAGGATCCGTTCGCCTGCGTGGCAGTGAAAACGTACGCATCCTCGTGGATGGAAAACCATCGACCCTAGTGGGAATAAGCGGCGGCGGTTTATCATCCCTACAGGGAAACCTCATCGACAAAGTCGAAATCATCACCAATCCATCCGCCCGCTACGAAGCCGAAGGTATGGCCGGTATCATCAACATTGTCCTCAAGAAAAACACAAATCAAGGATTTAATGCCGCTTTTGAGACCACATTAGGCTATCCAGAAAATTTTGGCGGAACGGCCATTGTCAATTACCGCAAAAATAAATTAAACTTCTTCTTGAATTACGGGCTCTTTTACCGCCGCACACCAGGCAGAAGCAATATCTATCAAGAAATATATACCGGATCGCAGACGAATTATACCCAGCAACATAATTCGAATAACGTCACCGGAGCCGTAAATAACATCCGGGGTGGAGCCGATTATTTCTTTAATGAGAAAACCATTTTAACAGGATCCTATATCTTTAGACGAACCGATGTACGTCGAATTTCGGATTTCCACTACGATGACTATCAAAAAAGTCTATCAAACATCTACGCGAGCACGGATCGCCAACAAGATGAAAAGGAAGCCGAACCTAACGCGGAATATGCCCTAACTTTCAAAAAATCCTTTGCCAAAAAAGGGAAAGAATTTACCGCCGATTTACGCTATTTGGACTATTGGGAACAATCTGATCAAATCTACACGCAAGTCAGCAAAAAAGCCGATGGCACTCCTTGGGTCGAAAATTCAAAAATCCAAAAGGCCTTAAACGATGAATTCGAACATCAATGGATCCTTCAAGCGGATTACATCAACCCGATCGGAAAGAATGCCAAAGTAGAAACAGGCCTAAGAACCAGCTTTCGAGACATGATCAATGATTACATCGTCACCGAAAAACAACCCAGCGGAACCTTTACCGTCATGCCTGGTCTACAAAACAAATTTGTCTACACTGAAAACATTTCGGCAGCCTACGCGATTTTGGGTAACAAAATAAATAAATTCTCCTATCAATTTGGGATCAGGGGCGAGTTGACTGACATTCAAACCGAGTTAGTCCAAACCAAGGAAAAGAACCCGAGAAATTATGCGAATCTGTTCCCAAGTGGGCACCTAACCTACACCATAAATCCCGAAAGCTCATTCCAATTAGGTTATTCGCGCCGCGTCAGACGCCCGACCTACAATGAATTAAGTCCTTTCGTGACTTACTCGGATAACCGGAACTATTTCTCAGGAAATCCGGATTTAAATCCAGAATTCACCGATTCCTTTGATTTTGGGCATTTGAAATTTTTAGCAAACGGAAGCATCAGCTCCTCCCTGTATTACCGAAATACGACTGGGAAGATCGATCAAATCCGAACCGTAGACGCAAACGGGTATAGTAAACGATTGCCTTATAACTTCTCAAACATGCAATCCATGGGCGCCGAAATGACCGGTTCCTATAACCTGACCAAAGCCTGGAAGGCTGATGTAAGCCTAAATCTTTTCCGTGCCGTGACGGATGCAAGAAATTTAAGTGCGAATTTTTACTCCGATACCTATTCTTGGTTTGTTCGTCACACTTCTCGTATTAAATTAGGGGCGGGAATCGATGCGCAAGTTCGGGCGAACTACGAAGCACCGCAAAAAACTCCGCAAGGAACCCGCGGTTACATGACCTGGATGGACTTATCCGCGACTAAAGATGTGATGAATGGCAACGGAACATTTACCTTGAATGTCCTAGACGTATTTAGTTCTCGCATCATGCGTTCTGAGACAATGGGGACTGGATTTTATACCCGCGCAGATAGCCAAGGCCGTCTGACACAAGTGAACTTGACTTTTAATTACCGATTTAAAACGACCAAACAAGCTGCGAAACAACGTCGCAGTATGATGGATGAAGAAAACTAAGACTATGAATAAAAAATTAATGATCGCCGCATGCATGAGCCAATTGCTCGCCTTTTCCTGCATGAACAAATTAGAAAAAGATACCTACCAAGTGATTATGGAGGATCAAGACAATTTGGCCGAAAAAGCCAGTGCCCTTCGGGAAAAAACACCCATTAAATTAGCACCTGGATTAGTCATGACGCGCTGGGCCTCTGATTCCCTAGCCATTGACCCAGTGGCCATGGACATCGATGACCAAGGAGCTGTGTTTTTAACGCGGACCAACCGGCAAAAAAACTCTGAATTTGACATCCGCGGTCATCGCGATTGGATGACTGAGTCCATCGGTTTGCAAAGTGTGGAGGACCGTCGGGCCTTTTTACGCAAAACCTTCGCGCCAGAGAAAAGTGCGGAAAACGAATGGCTCAAGGATTTAAATGGAGACGGTTCCCATGATTGGAAAGACCTCGCTGTGGAGAAGGAGGAAATCTGGAAAATCGAAGATAAAAATGGGGATGGTTTTGCCGATATATCCACTCGGGTGTTTAATGGTTTTAACGAAGAAATAACAGACGTATCTGGGGGTATTTTGGTTCGTAAAAAGGATGCCTTCATCGCGGTAGGACCTGATTTGTGGCGTTTGGAAAATACACATAAAAAAGGCCTTTGGACGAATCCTGTGTCCATATCCCATGGGTATGGGGTACACATCGGTTTCGGGGGACATGGTATGTCGGGGGTGATCGAAGGACCGGATGGCAAGATTTATTGGCAAATTGGGGACATTGGCGCGAACATCACGGCGCTGGATGGAAAAAATTATAAATTCCCGAATTCTGGCGTCATCGTACGTTCGAATCCGGATGGAAGTAATTTCGAAGTGTATGCAGCGGGATTACGAAATACGCATGAATTCGTGTTTGATAATTATGGTAATTTAATTAGCTCCGATAACGATGGGGATCATCCGGGAGAAAGTGAGCGTTTGGTTCACGTGGTCGAAGGTTCGGATGCGGGATGGCGGTCGAATTGGCAATACGGAAAATATACGGATCCGACAAACAACTTATATAAGGTTTGGATGGATGAAAAATTATTCGTGCCTCGTTGGGAAGGCCAAGCCGCCTACATCATTCCACCGATTCGTAATTTCCACAATGGTCCCACGGGGATGCTATACAATCCTGGAACGGCCCTTGGAAAGAAATGGACAGATAAATTCTTCTTGGTTGAGTTTGTGGGAAATGCGAACAACTCGCATATCTGGTCATTCGATTTAAAACCCAAAGGCGCCAGTTTTGACTTCAAATCCGAAGTAGATGTGGTGAGTGGTATATTGCCTACCGGCATTCGTTTTGGTCCGGAAGGTGCTTTATATGCAGCGGATTGGGTGTTTGGTTGGGATACCAAAAACTACGGTCGCATCTGGAAATTCGACGTCGACGCGAATGGAAAGGATTTAGAAGCCGAGCGGAAACAGACGAAAGCGTATATCCAACAAGATTATGAGAAACAAAGCATTGATCAATTGTATGAGCTATTGGCCTATGCAGACCAACGAGTTCGTTTAAAAGCGCAATTTGAATTAGCCAAACGTGGACAAAATGCTTCCTTTGAGAAGGCTTTAGCTCAAAAAGAAAATCAATTAGCACGCGTACACGGCATGTGGGGCATGGGCCAATTGATCGAAAAAAACAGAATCTTAGGGGAACAATTAATTCCCTATTTAGCCGATTCAGATACCGAAATTCAAGCACAAGCGGCAAAAGTTTTAGGAGATCAATTATACGTTTCTGCTGAAAATGAATTAATTCGTTTATTAGCTTCTAAGGCGCCGAGAGTCAATTTCTTCGCTGCCCAGGCCTTAGGTCGGATTAAATCAACCAAAGCAATTCCGGAATTAATTGCCTTATTAGAACGCAATCAAGATCAAGACCTATACATTCGCCATGCGGCCGTTTTAGCGCTTTCTCGGATAGGAAAGGAAGAACCGATCGTGGCTCTTCAGAAATCATCTAATCGTTCCTTGCGCATCGCTTCGGTATTGGTATTGCGTAGATTAGCAAGTCCACGAGTAGCAAATTCATTACTAGATGCGGATGAATACATCGCCACGGAAGCAGCACGTGCGATCAACGACGATGAGTCGATACCGGAGGCATTACCAGAACTAGCGGCGAGTTTACATAATTCAGCCTGGAAAGGAGAGGCCTTATTACGTCGTGCGATCAATGCTTGTTTACGGGTGGGAACAGCAAAGGAAATTGATTTATTAGTTCAATTTTCGGAACGTTCGGACATTAGTGATGTGATTCGTGCGGAAGCGATAGCGACCTTAGGTTCCTGGGCAAATCCATCCGTGATGGACCGCGTGGATGGACGTCACCGGGGTCCATTAAACCGAAATCCGGCGGACGTGATAGCAAAAATTCTTCCTAAAATTCCGGCATTTTTACGGAGTGCGAATCCAGAGGTTTTAATTGCGACAGGAAAATTATTGGCTGAATTAAAGATCCAAGATTTTCGTTCCGAACAAACACAAATCTTTGTGAATCATCCAAGTGCCAAAGTTCGCACCGCGCAATTACAATCCTTAACGGTACTAAATGACCCGAATTTGAGCTTAATTCTTCAAAAAGGAATGGATGATGGGGATCGAGTGGTTCGTGGCGCTGCTTTGGGGAATTTAAATAAGATTGTGATTTCAAAAACAGATTTACCGAATATCACAAACCCAATCTTTGAGAAGGGTAGTTTACCGGAGCAGCAACAATTATTGCAGGCCATGGGTAAAATGAATGTGGCAAATACATCAGACATTTTAAACGATTTAATCGATAAGATGGTGGGCGCTAAATTACCGAGTGGAATCAAATTGGATTTGATGGAAGCGGTAGAAGCCACGAAATCAGAAAAATTAATCGCCAAATTAGATGCTTTAAAAACCAAAGGAACATTAACCGATGAATATAAAGAAGCATTATTTGGGGGTAATCTGCAGGTCGGGTATGGTATATTTTACCGCAACCAAATCGTTCAGTGTATTCGTTGTCACAATGCAGGCGGGGATGGTGGAATCGTAGGTCCATCCTTAAAAGGAATAGGAAGTCGCCTTACACGGGAACAAATCTTACAAGCCTTGATAGAACCAAGTGCTCGTATCGCGCCAGGCTATGGAACAGTAAGCTTGCGTTTACAAGATGGTCAGGAAGTTTCGGGAACCTTGATTTCGGAAAATGACCATGAAATCCAATTGAAAACGAATGAAGCCGAACCCCTTAAAATCGCAATTTCAAGAATTAAATCGAGAGAAAATGCGCCTTCGGGTATGCCGCCGATGGGCTCGTTGATGTCGAAACGAGAAATCAGAGATGTGGTGGAATTTTTAAGCTCTTTAAAAGCTAAGTAATACAATGTATATCTTGTTCATAAAAAAAGCCCTTTCGGGCTTTTTTTATGAACTTTTAAACGCGATTTGGTGATATACCTTTTTATGCGGTCCTAAAAACATTCTGGTGTAGATTCTCAAAACACTTATTTCAGCGAATAAAAGGCCTAACAAAATGATGATTAATAAAGGGTAATCATTGAAATGCAACTGGGAAATCGCGATATCAATTCCAATAAAGGAAGCTGTAATCGGAAAACCCACGAGGGCTAATGAAACCAAAATAAAGGACAAGGCATATTTAGGATGCTCATAGATGTGTCCATAAAAGCCATTTAAATCGGATTGGTTTTCGAATGAAATCATCTTTTGCAAGGTAAAATACCCGATAACGAAAGCGATAATCATTCCTAGGATATAAATTTCAATCAAGGAATAGGGCACATCCGCTGAATAAATAATTGCCATTAGATTAAATACCTGCATAGCAAATACACATGTCCAAGCTTTTAAGGATGATTTTCTTTCCACAAATGCCAGCATCACCGAGCTGAAACCTATCAAGACCAACGCATAGCGAAATACATCCAAGAAGCTTGCATTTAATTCGTAGCCCACCATCTTGGCGCCCACAGCGAAACAAAGAATCAAAGCAGCTGCTATAAACATGAGTTTGGTATTGACAATTTGTAAAAAATTACCAATTTTCTTAAATGGATCCCATAAATATTTAAACTGAAAGCGATCCATATTCCATTCTTTAATGGACAAAATGAATATGGTTTTTTGAATTCTTCCCAAAAAGCTATTGGTGATCCGATCTTTGGGTTTTACAAAATGAAAGAACTGACTATGAATCAAATAATGGAGCACAGAAGGCGATACCAATAATTGATACGTTCTTAAAAATGCATTCCCCGCAAAATGGAATAAGACCAAATTCTCGAACCCGAGGGATAATTCCACAAACATGAAACCGATTTGGGTGATGGATGCATATCCAATTTGGGTTTTAACGCCTGATTGCACCTCGGCCGTAGTCGAAGAAGTGATAATCGTTAAGATACCAAAAATGGCCATGATGATTTTTATTTGCGTATTATCAATCCAAAATGGACTAATCCGCATCATCAAAAACAGGCCAATGTGTACGGAAAGGGAACCATAAAAGATGGCACTGGACGTCGTAGGACCTTCCATCGCGCGAGGCATCCAAGAGGAAAAGGGGAATTGTGCAGATTTAATCAAGGCGACTAACATAAACACAAATGGAATCAAAAAGGCTAAGGTGGTATTTTCACCTAATAGTTTCATTAATTCGCTGCCATGATTTAATTCGAAAAATGTAATATTTCGATCAAAGGCATGGTGACAAAACCAGGTTCCTGCGACCAATAACACATCGGAGAACCGATAGACGGAAACTACCTTTAAGGCATTTTTCGTTGGAAGATAACGCTCTCGGTAAAAACCGATTAAGAAAAATGAGCTAATGCCTAAAATTTCCCATCCGACGAATAGCACTTCAAAATTGCCCGAAAAAATAACAATATTCAGTCCTAAAAAAAACAAAAGGATAATAGAATAAAATCGCTTAAATCCAGGATCCCGATGCATATAAAAGCGAGAAAATATGCAAATCAAAACGCTCAAAATCACCGCCACTAAGGAATATACCATCGATAATTTATCTAAAAACAAATCAACTCGAAAGGAGGAAGTCTCATAGACATAAAATGGCAAATAGGAATTGAAAATGACTGGATCAGTAGACACAAGCCACTCAAATCCGACAAAAACCAATAGCGCCGCATGAATTAAAAGCGTGATGAGCGAAATCGAATAAATGGATCTTTCGTTTTTCGAGGAAGGACTCAGCGAAAACAAAAAACCGATCAAGGGCGTCAATATAAATAAAATCAAGTATTGCTTCATATGGAATTATTTAATTGATGTACTGGTAAATTTTCTTTCGTTGCATCAAGAATATGGTTCGTGGCCATTTCTTTCGCATTTTCAAGAAAATTATGCATGTCTGAAATATTGGGAACTTCATTCGCAATCGTTTCATAGCTGACAAATACACCATCTTTAAAATAAGAAAATTGCTTTGTTTCTGGATTTACAGCAACAAGGTGCACCCACTCATTTTTAAACCATTCGTATAATTCAGGTAGAATTTGAATGGTTTTTAAAATGATTTCAGGGAAATGCTCCACGATGACTAAAAGTCGGACTGGATCATGTACCTCAATCATTTGTAGCGGTAAACCTGGACGTAAATCCCCATCGCTGCTATTCGTAACTCCAATGAGCCCTAATACGTTATGTGGCAATTTGGTACCTGCCCCAAATTTTTGGTTATCCACTCGAGAAAAATAATATTCCAAATTAATCCCTCCACAAACCGGCGGAATAGGCTTCAATACGCCCAAAAGAGCATCCCCATTCAAATCCGTTTTGTAATCATAGGAATTCATAAAGGCTCTACGGTCTAAAAACAAACCTTTTGAGATGTTCCGAGTACCTACTAAACACAATGCATTCGTTCCATGACCTAATTCAGGCCGCGGCTCAAACAAGGACACCGATCTCTTCTGAATTTCCTTCCGAATAATACGAATATCATTTTTCGTTTTAATAGACGAAAATCTCCGTGAACGTTCCTTTGCATTTAAATCCAAGGCATTTTCAAACTTTAAAACGTTTTTGGCATGCAAAGCCGCATTCGATTCGTTCAGAATAGACACATCATAATAATCCATTAAATCACTTGCCGTATCATGCAAGGCGCCTACAAACTGCGTAGTCGCTGGAATCACGATGCCATTCTTTTCTAAAATGGCACGAACCTTTGGATGGTTGGCCATAAAAGCGAAAACTCGGGAATTTACAGCCCCTGGTCGACCACTACAAGCCCCACAATCATGGGCGCCATGATGTGGATTATTTGCGCTACTAGATCCATGAGCCACTACATACACGAGGTCAGTAAAGTTTGCCAACATGCCTATGCCCTTTAATAAACCCATGACACGAACCGCCATTTCATCGATCGTAAATCCGATTTGAAGGCCATTCTCCATTTGATCTACGCCTTGGTTTTCGATGAGCAGGTTTGCTTCCTTACCCATATGGGCAAAGGCATTTGAAATCGCAGGATTCATTTTGGGTCTAAATACGGTCAATCCTAATTTGATAAAGGCATAAAAACCTAAGAACAAGGAATAAAAAATGCCATAAAAGAATGAATTGGACTTTTTGCTGTGCAATAATTCCTTTTCATGAACATCCGTATTATTAAACTCTTTGATCAAAAATGTAGGCGTAACAGGAGCAGGACAAAGTTTTTCATAAAACTTTCCACCTTCAGGTTGAAAATAAAACTCAACCCCAAAAAATCCCGGTGAACCAAATGTTTCCGCTTTTGTATCCACAAATTCCACATGCCTACGAAGCGAACATTCTCTTTCATCGATACAAAAAATCGCCTGAAAGGATTTATCGGTAATTAAAGCTTGTGGAGTAGCTAAATTTTGTTGGATACCGGCTAATACTTGGTCATAATAACTCCATTCGAAGGCCAATTGCCATAATTTCAACACTTCCATTAAATCATTTGACTCTATCGGTCTGAAAAGATCCGTCACTTCTAAGGTAGATCCTTCCATTAACGGCCTCCAGGAAGATCCTAAGTTGAAATCCAATTGGTCTATTTCCAATAATAATTCAAGCGTGATAAAATCCTTGAATGTAATATTTTTCGCATAAAGCAGAGTATGTGGAAATTCCTCGACGGTGACCACCATACCAGACCAACCATGATGAGAAAACTGCTGATCAAACAAATATTCCTCGAAGAATTCTGATTTACCAACCACCATTTCCAATAATTGAGCAATGGTAATATCGGGATTATGCAATAATTTTCTCGCATGATCTGTTTTGAAAAAAGAGGCAAAACCATCCGTTTCAAGCAATCTGATAGAAGCGATTAAACCCTCGTCCACGAAAGGAAAATGATTACTCGATATCCCTTGATCCAAATAACTGGCTAAAATCCTGAATAATAGGGGATGTACCTGATTGTCTAAATCAAAATGATACGTTTCCTTCCACAATTCGCGCAAACGGCCAATCCTGAAATCATTATGCTCATCAAAAGCTTTTGAAAAAAGCATTTTTTTCCAATATTCGAGGTTTTCAGCTCCTTTGATTTCAATGATCACGCGATCCACGATGGACATTTGAATACGTCCTTGTGCAAATAAATTTCTAAAATCAGCTAATTCAAGCGTTACTTGATATCCGAAAATCTTGGATGCCTTAAAAATGGCATCAAAGAATTTTTCATGCTGAAAGGCATGCAAGGTATTATGATGAATAAAATCTCGTATTGGCGTCTGCGAAGGCAAATAGTGTTTTATCTCATGCAAAACATGGACTTCATCAAAGCCCATTTTTTTGGTATGATTCATAGGAAAAAATTAAAAATGACTACTTTTTTCTGGCTGCTAATTTGTGAGAGGAAAGAGGTTTATGCTCATGCAAACCGATGAGTTCAACGGTGCCGTTGGACTTCGCATAATCCGATGCGAAATGTTCAATATTTTCCATCACCGAATGGTCGACCAACTTCGTTTTAGAAAAGTCAACCGTCACATGCATTTCTTGTGGAATCGCATCTAATTTTGCCTTTAAATTAAGGTAGTTCGTAAACAAAGCTGCTTTCTCTACCTCAACCAAGTATTTATTATCCACAAATGAAACCGATACAGGCGATTTGAATAAATTAGCGATAGGCGCTCCATTAATCACGTGGATAATGATTTTAACCAACATACCCGCTGCAATTCCTACTAATAAATCCTCAAACAAGGTGAAAAATATCGTGACTAAAAAAATCAATAATTGCTCTTTTCCAATCTGGAAAATATGGATAAACTCCTTCGGATGAGCTAATTTCAAACCTACTGAGATCAACATCGCCGCCAAAGCTGTATTTGGAATTAATTCAATCAATGGCGAAGCAAAAACCACAAACACCAATAAGAAGAATCCGTGGAAGAAATTAGACCAACGTGTTTGGCCACCGTTCGCCACGTTTGCCGAACTACGCGCAACCTCCGAAATCATCGGCAAGCCACCCAAAATTCCAGCAAAGGTATTTCCTATACCCACCGCAATTAAATCCTTATTTGCATCCGACTTCCGATGGTAAGGGTCTAACATATCGACAGCCTTCACTGTCAATAAAGACTCCAAAGAACCCACCAAGGCAAACATGATCACGTATTTAATAAAAATTCCTGTTTGAGCGAAACCGGCGAAATCCACGTTCACCTTGATGCTCTCGACTAAATTTCCAATATGAACCATCGCGTAGGTCGGGGCAGTTTCCTTGAAATTTAGATACAATTGAGCAGGAATTGCAATTAATAAGACCACTAAAGAAGCAGGCACTTTTTTCAAAAACGCACCCGGTACTTTCGACCAAAACAACATAATCGCAAATGATACCACACCAATGACAGTCGCACGAGGATCTAAATTCTGAATAAATAAAGGAATCGCAGCAATCAATTCAAAAGGAGACTTACCTTTAGTTAATGCAGGATTCACATCTAACAAGACAGGTAATTGCTTTAGAATAATGATCAAACCGATCGCGGCTAACATGCCATGCACGGCAGATAAAGGGAAGAAATCAACCAATTTCCCCAATTTGAATACACCAAAGAGAATTTGAAGGATACCCGCCACCACGATCGCACCTAAAGCTAAGTGCCAACCGGTATCTCCTCCACCGAAATCAGCAACCGCACCAACCAAAATAACAATTAAACCAGCCGCAGGGCCTTTAATCGTTAATTTAGATCCTGCAAAAAAACTTACGACGATACCACCTATGATGGCCGTCAATAAACCCATAATAGGAGGAAAATCCGATGCTTTGGCAATTCCTAAACTTAAAGGCAATGCCAATAAAAAAACGATAAATCCAGATATAGAATCTGCAGCAAAATTATCTTTTAATCCTTGCATGCCATCTTTTGGCACAAGACTTTTTGAATCTTTCATGTTGGTAGAATAATAAGTTTGAAAAAAATTGATTTAAAAACTAGATTTTTCTACAGGCGTAGGTTACGATAAATGCGGAATAATTTGCGACTTGAATAACTAAGATGAAAGAACTGCCTATTTCGAGATAGTAAGGGTCCGATGGCATTATTTAAATACGCGGTAGCTGAGTTTTGTAAAAAGAAACCCGAGGCATGCCGATTTTGCTTTATATTTTTTTGTTCGCCATCATTAAGGTCCTCTACCTCTTCCTCAAAAAGAAAAACTGAAAATGAATTCTGAGATTCATATTTTTTAAAAACAAGATGGTGCTTCGAAAAATCCCTTTGACTATTATCAGCTAATCCAAAAGGATTAAATAATAATTGTACAAACATGAATGGGATTAAAACGAGTATGCGCATTCCTAAACTAAATGATTTAAAGCATTTGTAATTTATTCAATATTTCATTCCAAAATACCTTTCTCATGAACAAAATAATTAATTTTCAAAAATAATAGTATTAATTATTCTTAAAATACAATTACCCATTTCAAATAAACTTTAATTCTAATCATGAAATTAATTTTAGAATTATATCATTTTAACTACCTTAGTTTCTTCGAATATTTTGAAAAAAATAAACGCCATTTCTAAACCTATCCATTTATATGAAAACCTTTAACATCAATCGAAGACAATTCGTAAAAGGTGCTACAGCTTCTTTGGCACTTGCTCAATTCGGCGCTTATGGCCTCGATTTAATTAATCCCGCCAAACCCCTCAAAGTGGGTCTTATCGGTAGTGGCTGGTACGGGAAAAGTGATTTGTTCCGTCTCATGCAAGTAGCTCCCGTGGAAGTCATGGCACTTTGTGATCCGGATCGGAACCAATTAACCCAAGCAGGTAAATTAGTTGCCGAACGTCAAAAATCAGGTAAAACGCCTCGTTTGTATGGTGATTATCGTCAGCTTCTCAAAGAAAATGAATTAGATATTGTACTTATTGGAAGTCCTGACCATTGGCATCCGATTCAACTGGTTGATTCTGTCAAAGCTGGCGCCAATGTTTACGTGCAAAAACCCATTTCTGTAGATGTTTTAGAGGGGGAAGCCATGGTGGCCGCCGCAAGGAAATACCATAAGACGGTGCAAGTGGGAACCCAACGCAAAAGTACCCCACACTTGATTCAAGCCAAAAAAGAAATCGTGGACAAAGGCCTCTTAGGAAAAGTAGCCCATGTCGAAATGTGCTGCTACTTCCACATGCGGGCTAATGGAAACCCACCTGTTCAAGCCGTTCCCGATTATTTTGATTACGAAATGTGGACCGGTCCAGCGCCTATGCGACCTTATGATGGCATCCCGCATACGCGTTGGTGGAGAACGTTCAACGAATATGGCAATGGCATCATGGGCGATATGTGCATTCACATGTTTGATACTGCCCGTTGGTTATTGGATTTAGGCTGGCCTACCCGCATCAGCTCTGAAGGCGGTATTTATGTTCAAAAAGATGGCAAATCAAATATTCCTGACACGCAAACTGCCGTATTTGAATATCCAGGTTTGAATTGTGTTTGGCAGCATCGTTCTTGGGGTACGCCTCCAGATCCTGATTATCCATGGGCTGTCATCTTATACGGTGAAAAAGGGACTTTGCGCATGAGTACGATGAAATACGATTTCACCCCTTTAGACCCTAAAGGGGAAAAATTACATATGGATGTGGTCTATGAAAAAGAAAAATACCCAGAGGATTTAAAAGAAGATCGCATTGAATTAAATGCGGCCCCTGCGACACGTATTCATATGTTGGATTTTTTAGCGGCCATCGACCAACAAAAAAAGCCCATCGCCGACATCGAAGCTGGACATATTTCCACCGCTAGTTGCATCATCGCAAATCTGTCCATGAAACTCGGTCGACCGCTTTCTTACGATCCGATCAAAAAAATCATTATCAATGACCCTGAAGCTACGGCTTTATTAGCCAGACCGTATCGCCAACCTTGGTCACGTGACTTATTAAAATAAACCTATAATGAAAAAATTATTTCTTTTATTTAGCCTATTGGCCTTTTATGCACAGGCGGATGTGCAATTACCCGCGATTATCGGAGACCATATGGTACTCCAACAAAAATCCAAAGTCACCTTATGGGGCTGGACAACCAATCCGACAGAACGCGTCGATATTCGGGTCGATTGGGATACCACTCGGTATACGGTCAGGGCCGTTTTAGGGCGTTGGGCGATCCAAGTAGCAACCCCCGCCGCCGGTGGAAAACATGAAATCAGCTTTACAACAAATGGTAACAGCGTAAATGTGAAAGATGTGGTGTTTGGCGAAGTCTGGGTATTTTCCGGACAAAGCAATATGGAATGGAGCGGAACCCAAAACCTGAAAGAATCCCTCGATGAAATGCCGAATGCAACCAATGAGGATTTGCGCTTCTTTTATATCCCAAAATCCACATCCAATTATCCACAAGACGATGTACGAGCGAAATGGGTCGTATGTAATCCGACGGACATGAAGGCTTTTTCCGCGATTGGGTATTTCTTTGGAAAAAAATTGAACCAACAGTTAAAGGTTCCTATGGGACTTATTAGTTCCAATTGGGGGGGTACTCGAGCTGAAGTCTGGGTCGCGCGCGATACCGTAATGAAAAAACCGCATTTTGTAAAAGCGATCGGAACTAGTGTCAATACTGTCGGACTAAATTACAATGCGATGATTGCACCCATTGTGAATTATAACATTGCCGGGGTATTGTGGTACCAAGGCGAAAGTAATGTGGGCCAATACGGTTCCTATACCGAATTAATGAACGATTTAATGCTAAATTGGCGTAGCGCATTTAAGAAAAATATTCCATTTTACTTCGCGCAAATCGCTCCTTATTCAAAATACGGCGATAATAATTTCGGTGCCAAATTGCGCGAGGCTCAAACCGAAAACCTGAAAATGGAAAATACAGCCATGGTTGTTTTAACGGATTTAGTGCCTGACGTGACGAATATTCACCCAACGATCAAAGTAGAGGTGGCCACTCGTTTCGCGAATTTAGCCTTAGTGAAACATTATGGCCAAGAAGCCGGTCCGATTTTTTACCCTAAATATGACCGATTGAAGGTGGAAAAGGGCAAAATTCGAATTTATTTTAAGGAATTAAATGGCAAACTCATGACCAAAGACGGCGCAGAACCTAGTCATTTAATGATCGCTGGAGAAGATAAAGTATTTCATCCAGCGCAGGGGAAAATCGACGGAACTTCCTTAGTCGTTTCGAGTCCTGAAGTACCAAATCCAGTAGCTGTTCGCTACGCATTTAAAAATGATGACATGCCGAACCTGTTTAGTCGGGAAGGCCTGCCTGTAAACTTATTCCGGACGGACAACTGGGACAATTAATTCAAAGCCCTTCAGCTAAAACCTGGAGGGCTTTTCTTCACATCCTCACCATGCATAAAACTATACTATTCGCGCTAAGCCTATTATCCTTTGTGGGAATGGGTCAACAAAAAAATTCAGCCCAACTCTACGAAGACTTAAAAGCCCTAAAAGTCTTAGGTTCTGTCTTGCACGTCGCTGCGCACCCAGATGACGAAAGCACGCATATGCTCACTTGGTTCGCACAGCAACAAAAATGGGAAACCAATTATTTCGCATGTACCCGTGGAGATGGCGGACAGAATTTAATTGGGGACGAACAAGGTATCGCCTTGGGCGTGATCAGGACCCAAGAATTATTAGCTGCACGTCGCATCGATGGGGCAAATCAATATTTTTCAAGAGCCTTTGATTTTGGATTTTCGAAATCCACACAAGAAGCCTTACGCTTTTGGGATCGAAATCTAATCCTGTCTGATTTGGTGTGGGTCATTCGGAAAACAAGGCCTGATATCATTTTCACGCGGTTTCCACCGGATGCGCGCGCGGGACATGGGCATCACAGCGCCTCCGCTGTATTGGCGATTGAAGCCTTTAAGGCCGCAGCAGATCCGCAACAATTTCCGGACCAATTAAAACAAGGCGTCGAAACCTGGCAAGCCAAACGACTTTTATGGAATACCTTTCGATTTCCTGGTTCAGCAAATTCGACAGTAAGTGAAGACCAATTCAAATTTGAAATTGGTGATTATTTGCCTGCCTTAGGTCAAAGCACCGGAGAAATTGCGGCCTATAGTCGGAGTCAACACAAAAGCCAAGGATTCGGTTTCGCCGTAGATCGTGCCAAAAACATGGAATATTTCGTGACTTTGGCGGGAGATACACCTAAAAATTTACTTTGGGATGGCGTGGATGTTTCCTGGAATCGGATTCCGGGTGGGGAGGGGATAGCCCAACAAATCGACCAACTCATCGCCAAAGCCAAAGTGGATGAAATTCATAGCTTAATTCCAGACATGGTCTTGTTGAAAAAACGAATCGAGGCGCTTCCTGCCTCCACCTTGCGGAATCGAAAAGTTAAGCAAATTAATGATTGGGTCATCAAAGCCGCAGGTATTCATTTAAATGCCACCACCAATACCGGCATCATCGCACAAGGTGATTCCGTAAAAATTAAAACGGAATTTATCGCTCGCGCTCCGATACAAATCAAGAATTTACATATTTCCCTCGCGGAAAAAGATAGCCTCCTCGCTGCGAACATTCAATCGTATAAAAAATACGGTTTTACTCGCAATATCGTGGCAAATCAAGCGATTAGCCAACCCTATTGGTTTAAAAAAGCAAAGGCCATTGGACATTTTGAGGTGGATGACCAACAAAAAATTGGGCAATCCTTCGTCGACCCAGCCATCCTCGTCAAAGCTGAATTCAGCATTGATGGAAGCTTATTTACCATGGAGAAATCGGTGGAGGAAATGATCGTAGATCCTGTTAAAGGAGAAATTTATCAACCGATTGCGATAAGCCCGAAGACCATTTTCCAAGTTGGCGCCCCTTTCGTTTTATTGCCCCAAAAATCAAACCTGAAAAAATCAATTCCATTGACCATCACGGCCCTCATTAAAGTAAGTGCAGGGAGCGTCGAGGTGCGAAATCAGGAAAATACTTCCCTCGGAAAATTTGAGCTCGGAAAGGGCTTGAAAAAAGGAGAAAAGAAAACGATTGAATTGCTTTTTGCTGAAAATCTGATCAGTACATCAGGCAAGATTGATCAAAGCCTGAAACTTTTTTATCAGACACAAACAGGCGCTTGGGTCGATTCCTTGGATATGATCACCATTGAATACCCCCATATTCCTACGCAAAGGTATTTTAGCGCGGTGAATTTAGATATTTTGCACATCGATTTAATTAAAAAAGGAACGCGCATCGGCTACATCAAAGGGGCGGGAGATAAGGTCCCTGAAGCATTGGTGCAAATGGGCTATCAGGTTGATTTTCTCAAAGAAAATGATTTAAAAGCGACGAATTTGGCCAAATACAACACGGTTCTCACCGGCGTTCGGGCACATAATACGCTCGATTTCATGGAAAATGCCTATCCCGAACTCATGAAATATGTAGAAAATGGCGGAAATTATGTGGTTCAATATAATACAGCTAGTTTTTTAGGACCGATGAAAAGTGCATTGGCACCTTATCCAATGCAGGTTGGCCGCAACCGCATCACCCGAGAAGATGCAAAACCTGAATTTTTAATCTCTACGCACCGCCTGTTTACATCCCCAAATAAAATCACGGAGGCTGACTTTGCGGACTGGGTTCAAGAAAGGAGCATTTACACCGGAGAATCCGAGGATCCACATTATGAATTCCCATTAGGTTTCACGGATCCTGAGGAAAAATTAAATAAAGGAAATATTTTGGTAACAAAATATGGCAAAGGAACGTTTACCTATACGGGTTTGGTATTTTATCGTGAACTACCCGCTGGCGTGCCCGGGGCTTGGCGTTTATTCGCTAACCTCATTTCGAATCCAAATCTAAAATAACACGATGAAGTTTTTTTTCAGTCTAAGCCTAATTTGTTTCAGTCTCTCCTTATTTGCCCAAATTCCCAATCCGCCTAGCATTCGGGTCGATCAAATCAACATCGCCCGAGATTCCTATGGCGTTCCGCATATTTTCGCGCCCACTGACCCTGAAGTAGCCTACGGACTCGCTTGGGCGCATGCGGAAGATGATTTTAAAACGATTCAAACGCTAATCCTAACCGGAAAAGGAAAATTAAGTACCTTTTTAGGAAAAGGTGGGGCACCGGTGGATTTTGTCTTTGGCTTACTGAATACGCGGAAGGTGGTGGACCAACAAATCACCTCCATGGATCCAAAATTTCTTCAACTCATCCAAGGTTATTTAATGGGTCTCGAAGCCTATGGCAAACAGCACCCCAAAGAAGTCCTTAATAAACACATATTTCCCATCGACATTCGCGATTACATCGCCACCACCATGTTTTCAGTAGCCGTGTTTTGTGGCGTAGAACGAACACTACCAAAAATCTTAAATGGTTCCATCGCCAAATTACCCGGTTTCACCGGCGAAGGAAGCAATGCATTTGCCATTAAAAGCAACAAATCAGCGTCCGGTGAACCGATGCTTGTGATTAATGCCCATCAACCCATCGAAGGTGCCACCGCATTCTATGAGGCACACGTGCAAAGCGAAGAAGGCTGGAACATGCTAGGCGGACTTTTCCCGGGCGCACCGCTTATTTTTCACGGTACTTCACCGAATTTAGCGTGGGCCCATACGGTGAATATGCAGGATAAAATCGATGTGTATCAATTACAAACGGATAAAAAACATCCCAATCAATACCTTGTGGATGGTGAATGGCTTCCTCTCATCAAACGAAAAGTTAAACTTCATATCAAAGGCATTCCCATTCCTCTCAGCAAAATGGGTTATGAATCCATTTATGGACCTACGGTTCAAAGCCCGGATGGCAGCTTCTTTGCGCTACGACTACCTTCGTTGATGGATGCCGGCGCACTAGGACAATGGTATGCGATGAACCGTGCGAAAAATTTTACGGAATTTAAAGCGGCATTGCAACAAAACCATTTGGCGATGTTTAACATCATGTATGTCGACAAAGAAGATAATATTTTCTATGTCTCCAATGGAAAAATGCCTAATCGGAATCCAGATAAAAAATACAATTGGGCCTCCACGCTTCCCGGAAATACACGAGCTACCTTATGGACGACATTCAAGCCCTTTGATGCACTGCCACAGCATGTAAATCCAAAGGCGGGTTATTTGTTCAACACGAACCATTCGCCTTTTATGGCCACCGATGAAAAGGAAAATTTATATCCAGCGAATTTCGATCCGAATGATGGCTATGAAATGTATCACAATAACCGGAGTCGGCGCGCGAAGGATTTACTCGACAGCTATGATAAGATTTCCTGGGAGGATTTAAAGCGCATTAAATTCGATCGTCAATTACCCGCCAAAATCCTTTATCCCTATGGATATAACTCCGATTCCTTATTTAAGGTCGATGAAAAACAATATCCACGTTTGGCACCATTGATCCAATCCTTAAAATCTTGGGATCATGTGACGAATCCAGATAGCAAAGGGGCTTTGGTCTATAATTTAGCCTATTATCAAATCTCGAAAACGATGAAGAATCGCAGCGAAGATACCTTGACCATCGCGCAAGGGGTAGCTGTTTTTCAACATATCTATGATGAATTAATGAAAAGCCATGGCCGAATCGATTTGACGCTGGGTGATGTCCAAAAATTAGCGCGCGGGGATCAACAATGGCCCCAAGGCGGAATGCCCGATGTATTAGCTGCCGTGATGAGTAAACCGAATAAAGACGGTACACGCTACATGGTCAGTGGCGATGCGTATATCGGTTTTGTGAAATTCCCCAAAGATGGAGGGCTTCCGATGATAGAGACTGTAAACACCTTTGGGGCAAGTTCGAATCCGAGTAGTCCACATTTCGCGGACCAGCGCGCATTATACCAAGCTCAGAAAACAAAACATATGACCTTGGATAAAAACGAGGTCCTAAAAACGGCTGAAAAAGTATATCATCCGGAATAATTAATTCAAAAATTCAGGATTCCGATAGGATGGAGCGGGGTAGGTATAAAAGCCTTCTCCGCTTTTTTCGCCTAATTTACCCGCATCGATATACGTTTTTAACAGCGCCGCAAATGCTTGAGAAGCTGGATCCTCCAATCCATGCGTGACATGCCAAGCCGTATCTAACCCGATGGAATCAATAATCCCAAAAGGTCCCATAGGCATATGGAAATTCACCATCCAAGATTTATCGATGTCCTCGATGCTTGCGACTTCCTTCGTATGTAATTTTCCCGCCGCACCAATAAAGGCCAATAACATCGCATTAAAAATATAGCCATGGTTTTCCTTTCGAACGACCACAGGAACTTGGTTTAATTTTCGGCCAAATTCCATTAATATATTTTCCAAATCAGCATCTGTTCCTGGGTGCGGCATGATATCCACGACTTTGGAATAAAAGACATCATGAAAGTGAAAGGCACAAAACCGAGCGGGCCGACCACTAGCCTCCGCTATCTGAGAAGGTAAAAGATAGGAGGTATTTGTCGTGAAAATCGTTTTCTCTGGAGCAAGGGCCCCAAACTGCGCCCATACCTTGCGTTTCAAGGCCAAATCCTCCGTTACACTTTCGGAAATGATATCGGCATCTGCTACGGCGATCGATGGGTCGGTGGTAAATAGAATGGATTCGAGGGTTTGGGAGGGAAGGCTGAGTTGACGCAATATCTTTGCCATCACCTTTTTTGAACCTTCCAAAGCCTGCTCATGAATATCATAGACGCGCACAGAATAGCCGGATAAAGCTGCTTGTAAAGCGATTCGACTGCCTAAAGTACCAGCGCCTAAAATACATACGATGTTGATTTCCATATTAAATCTTTTGATGTTGAATACTGAATTGTGCTTTTTCCCCACATGCCTTAACGACTTGGTTTAAGACAGCGAAACGAGTGTCGGAGGCAAAACCTTGGACGTAGCGTTGATAAATTTGTTGGGCAATCACCGCGACCTTACAAAGGCCAAATACATAGTAAAATAGGATATGGCTCATGTCAATGGATGTTTTGGATGCATAATAGGCCACTAATTCTACCCGACTAAAATTCCCTTCCACATAACTTAAATTAAACATTTTTAAAATATCGACATCGCCTGCTTCGGCCCAATAGGCCAAGGTCGTTCCCACATCCATCAAAGGATCACCGATCGTCGCCATTTCCCAATCCAAGACGGCCAGGACATCGGCATCGGAAGAACAAACCAAATTGTCAAATTTAAAATCATTGTGAATAAAGGCAACGGAGGAATGGGCGGGTACATGATCTTTCAACCAAACAAAGGCCTGTTCCAAATCTGGTAAATCATCCGTTTTTGCTCTTTGATAGCGTTCGGACCAGCCATCCACTTGGCGACTCACATATCCTTCCGGTTTTCCTAAGGCTAATAAACCAGATTGATCGAGTTCCAATTGATGCAATTCAATCAGCACATCCATGGACTGCTCCGATAATTTGCGAAAAAAAGAGGGCCCAAGATCCGCGGGCATTTTATTGCGAATAATCCGCCCTTCCACCTGTTCCATGAGAAAAAACGGCGCCCCGATGATGCTTTCATCCTCACAAAGCAAAATAGGACGTGGCATTTTCGTATAGCCTGCTTTTTTCAAAGCCTTTAATACCTTGAATTCACGCACCATGTCATGGGCTTTGGAAATTTTATTTCCCAAAGGCGGCCGGCGCAATACGTAGGAAAATGCATCACAGGAAATGGCATAGGTCAGATTGGAGAATCCACCCGGAAAAGCCTTGATTTGTAAATCATTACAGGCAAGACCTAGATGTTCCGATAAATACGCTGGCAAAGAATCAAACATATTTTTTCATGATGCTTTTGGCCAACACCGTCTTATGCACTTCATCCGGTCCATCATAAATTCGAGCTCCTCGTTCATGGCGATACCAAAAGGAAAGCAGCGTATCGTCCGTAATGCCTAAGGCCCCATGGACCTGAATGGCACGATCCAAAACCTTCATAAGGACATTGGAAACAAAGAATTTGATGGTGGAAATATCTTCCTTGGCGGCTTTGGCGCCATGGGATTCGATTTTTTGGGCGGTATCGAGGACGAGTAATCGGGAGGCTTTAATGTCAGCGGCACATTCGGCGATCCAATGTTGAATGCTTTGTTGGGTCGCCAAAGACCTTCCTGGATGTAATTCCCGTTCCATCGCCCTGCGGCACATAAGCTCCATGGCTCGTTCGCAAATACCGATCCAACGCATGCAATGATGAATACGGCCTGGACCGAGACGTACTTGGGCCAAGGTAAATCCGGCCCCTTCTGCTCCGATCAAATTGGAAATAGGCACCCGACAATCCTTAAATTCCACTTCGCCATGGGATAAATAATCCTCGCCTACATCGCCCATGATGGGGATGTTGCGAATCAACCGATAGCCCGGCGTATCCAAAGGCACTAAAATCATGGAAGCCCGTTCGTAGGGATTTTCATGATCGGGATCTGTTAAGGCCATGACGATGGTAAAGGATGCGCCATCGGCGGCTGTGGTAAACCATTTATGGCCATTGATGAGATAGGAATCCCCATCGCGAATAGCGGTGGTGGACATGTGAACGGGATTACTTCCGGCGTGTTCGGGTTCGGTCATGGAGAAGCAACTCCGAATATCCCCACGCTGTAAAGGATATAAATATTTTGATTTTAAGTCCTTGGAGGCAAATTGATGCATTAATTCCATATTGCCGATATCCGGCGCTTGGCAATTAAACACATAATGTCCTAAGGGACTTGTACCCAATACTTCTGATATTTCGGCAAATTCAACCAAATTCAAGCCTAAGCCACTTTCCTGCTTCGAAAGATGCGGAGCAAATAAGCCCTCTTTTTTGGCTAAATCACGCAATGCGGCCAAGGCAGGCAAATAGGAGCGCAAGGAACCATAGATGATTTCCTTTTCGATGGGATAGAGGTGCTTGGCTAAAAAAGCTCGGTATTGTTCGACTAACATGTGTGTAATTTAAATTGTAAAACCTCCATCAGCTGTCAAAACAGCTCCGGTGGTATATCCGGCGGCTGGTGCTGCTAAATACAAGGCAGCGGCGGCGATTTCTTCTGGGGTTCCCATGCGTTTGATGGGCAATGCCTTCATCATGTGATGAAGGATAGCTTCATTTGTCCAAAGTGCTTCAGAGAATTTGGTCTTAATTAATCCAGGGCAAATGGCATTCACACGAATATTCATGCCCCCCCATTCTTTGGCAAAAGCTTTCGTCATGGAAATTAGGGCCGCTTTGCTGACACTGTAAATGCCTAATCCGGCTTCAGGGGAAAGGCCGCCGACAGAACTGATATTAATGACGGACGCATTCGTAGATGCTTGAAGATAAGGAAGACAAAGACGCATTAATTGGAAAGGTGCTTTCAGATTCACTTGCATGATTTTATCAAAGGCATCCAATGTCGTGTCATGGATCGGGCCGAAGACCGGATTCGTGGCGGCATTATTCACTAAAATATCCAAGGCACCGTAGCGCTCGATGGTTTTTTGGACCAACACCTCCAAAGCCTCCATTTTCCCCACATGACAGGCGATTCCGGTCACATCATAGCCTTTCAGGTTTAAATCGGCGGCTAATTGGTCGAGGCTAGCTTGGTCCCGACTGCTAATCACGACCTTGGCGCCAGCTGCAGCGAAATACTCGGCGATGCTTAAACCGATCCCTTTACTTGCTCCGGTAATTAGGGCGACTTGGCCCGTTAATAAAAATGGATTCATTTTTTGAAAAATTTTAAACAATTTAAAGAATAATTATGGTAATTTACGCGGATGAAACAGGTAATTTTTAATCAAACAGGTTTACCACAGGACGTGCTTTTTATCGAGGAAGCAGCGATGCCGATTCGGAAACCACATGAGGTCCTCGTCAAAGTCTTGGCGCGCAACATCAACCCATCTGACATTATGTTTGTCCAGGGATTATATGGCATTACGCCTCAATTACCCTCTTCGGCCGGTTTTGAGGCCGTAGGTATCGTGGAGGAAAGTGATGATGTGGGGTTTTTACCTAGAGGGACTCGGGTGATATTTACGACGGTGGGTACTTGGAAGGAATATATATGTTTGCCGGCGAAGGGCGTGATTCCGGTGCCCGCTGGGATGTCGGATGAGATCGCTTGCCAGGCTTTTGTGAATCCATTTACGGCCTATGGGATGTTGGAAACCAGTGGGCTTCAGGCGGGAGATCATTTGTTGATTACAGCGGGAGCCTCTGCTTGGGGAAAATTAGTTATTCAAATGGCGGCCAAAAAGGGTATCCTAGTGGCATGTACGGTGAGAAGAAATGAGCAAAAAGCGGTATTAATCTCATTGGGTGCGAATTGTGTCGTTCATGTAGAAGAAGAAAACCTGGGAAAGGTATTGAAAGCTTGGGCTCCGGAAGGGGTGAAGGCGGTATTTGATGCGGTAGGTGGGGATCAAGGGGCGAAGGCGCTAAGTTGCTTAGCGGTAGGGGGAACGATGTATGTGTTTGGATTATTGAGTTTAACACCGATTCCTTTGCATTCGGGGCTTTTGATATTTAAAAAATTAAAAATTGAAGGTTGGTGGTTGAGTTCATGGTGGGAACAATTAGGTGCAGAGGGGATTCAGCGGGCGATGAAGTCAGTATTTGGTTATTTAGTGAGTCAAGAAGTGAAGGTAGACATTCAGGCCAAATATCCCTTGGACCAATTTAAAGAGGCCATTGAGGCCTATGAAAAAGAGGGGAGAACGGGTAAAATCTTAATTTGTTAATTTATATGAAAAAGTTCTATATTCTATTCCTTTGTACTTTACTGATTCCTGAGATGGCAAAAGCACAGACGACGGATTTATGTCGGGGCAAATATTTCACGGAGGCACAGGGGGCGGCGTTTTTGTCTGCGCATGTACCTACCGACCTCAAATCCTGGAAATCGCGTGCTGAAAAAATCCGTGCGCAAATAAAATCAGGCATGGAATTAACCGAATTACCTCCAAGACCCAAAAGTCAAGCGGTGATACACAGCAAGCGCGTGATGGAAGGCTATACAGTGGAAAATGTATATTTTGAGAGTTTGCCGGGGGTATTTGTGACAGGGAATTTATATCGACCGACCCTCGAGGAGAACTCCTATGCGGGCATCTTGTGTCCACATGGCCATGATGGGAAGGCGGAAGGCCGGCTGCGAGAGCAGACCCAGGTACGATGTGCGAATTTAGCGAAAATGGGGGCGGTGGTATTTACGTGGGATATGTTGGGCTATGGCGATTCGAAACAATGTTCGCATGACATTAAAAAATCTTTGAAATTACAAACGATCAATAGTGTTCGGGCTTTGGACTTTTTAATGGAGCAAAGTGGGGTGGATGCAAATCGCATCGGAATTACGGGAGAAAGTGGGGGAGGGACACAAAGCTTTTTATTAGCCGCATTAGATCCGCGGATCAAGGTATCGATTCCCTGTGTGATGATTTCGGCACATTTTTTTGGAGGATGTAATTGTGAAAGCGGTATGCCGATTCATAAGAAAGGGGATACCTATCAGACGAATAATGTGGAAATAGCCGCGCTGACGGCACCTAGACCTATGATCATGATTTCGGATGGGGCGGATTGGACCTCGAATACGCCGCTGGTGGAATATCCGTTTATGCAAAAAATTTATGCCTTGTATAGACAGGCGAATAAACTTGAACAAGTACATTTAGCCAAAGATGTCCATGATTATGGTCCGAATAAGCGAATGGCGATGTATCCCTTTGTGGCGAAGCATTTGGGATTACATCTTTCAAGGATTCAAGATGCAGCGGGTAATTTCCAGGAAAGCAAAACCCTGTTAAGTGCGCAGGAATTAGCGGCATATAACACGTTATTTCCTATTCCTACGCATGCAAGGATGGGAGATGCTTCGATTTCAGCGCTATTGGAATAATTGAGAATCTACCATGAATTGATATTAACCTGTTAAAACATGAGTTCAAAAATTACCTTATTTTGATTTGATAATTTAAAAATAATTAGATTTGTTATGTGTGAAATTGTGTTTTATAACGCTATGTGGCAAATATGCTCTTGCCTATGTAGGTTTGAAAACCAAGATTTGCACAATGAAGTTATCCAAAGAACAAGTTTGTATAAGGTTAGGAGAAAGGATTCGTGAAGAACGCGTAAAACAAGGGCTAACTTTAGAAAGGTTGGCCCACGAAGCTGAAATAGACTATTCTCAGCTCAATCGTATTGAATTAGGTAAAATCAATACAAGTATATACCAAATCTACCAAATCTGTCATTTCTTGAAAATTCCTTTAACTGATATCTTCAAAAGTATAATCGGCTAACATGTACTTTTTTTTTATCTAAATCGGTACATCTTTTTCCCCCAATATATTGCCTATTAGTGATTTAAATCTTTTTTTTCGGTTAGATTTGTTTTGTTATGGTTGTTCAAATCTAAATCTTTGAAATTAAAACAGTTTCGGCTGCTTCTTTCGCCTTTGGATTTCTACACAAAAAATTAAATGCGGTTTATTGAGAATCAATAGGCATTTTTTAAAAAATTGATTCAAATTATCCTTTGTGTTTGGATTTTTAAAAACAAAATGAGTGCATCCAGTAAAAAAATGAGTTTCCATTTTTTAAAAACGATAGGTTTCATTGGAATTATAGGCATTTGTATCATGTCAGGATGCACTGTCGCCAATTTAGAGCCAAATGATAATTTGGTTCCAAAAACCACGAATCCATTGACGGGTCCAGGGAATGCTTCTCGTACCATTCCAAATAGTTACATCATCGTCTTTAAGGAAAATGTGAAATACCGGAATAATTTGGCCAATGTTAAAGTGAAAGCTGTGGCTTTAATGAAGGATAATGGGCAGCTAGAAACGAATATTTATTTTTATTTTGGCCATTCTATTTTAGGTTTTGCTGCTAATATTTCAAAGACCATTGCTGATAAAATCGCTACAGATCCGGAAGTTGCCTATATCGAAATAGATCAAGTCATTACGTTGGAAGGTAGCCTTTCCTCAGAGCCTATACTCATAAAAAATAGCACCGCACCAGTAGAAGCCATTCCGCCGGGAATTATGAGTGTAGGTGGGTTTACTGAATTTAATCCGAAAGATTCGACGCATCGGGCCTGGGTAATTGATTCAGGGATTGATAATCATCCTGATTTGAATGTCAACTTCAAATTAGGCTTTTCTGTTTTTAAGGATAAGTTTGGGCAACCTGATAAATTAGATTATAATGGCCATGGAACTCATGTGGCTGGGATTATTGGAGCCATTAAAAATAAAGATGGTGTTATAGGAGTGGCCGCAGGATATCCGGTGATTCCTGTGAGAGTATTGGATTCTACGGGACGAGGTTGTACCTCGGCGGTGATTGCAGGTATTAATTATGTAGCGGAAAAAGGGGTTAAGGGGGATGTGGCCAATTTAAGTTGGAGTAGCGACCTATCCACCGCCCTAGATGACGCTGTACTCTATGCATCTAAAAACAAGGGGGTAAAATTTGTGATTGCGGCGGGTAATAATCGGGATGATGCGAATTTATATTCCCCGGGGCATATTAATGGGCCTAATATTTATACGATTGCGGCACATGATAATGTGTACACGAAACCTGCTTTTGCGGCCAGTTTTTCGAATTTTGGCAGGCCAGAACCGATTGATTACATCGCGCCTGGGATGAGTATATATTCGACGTATTTAGTATCCAAGGGCTCCTATGCTTATTTAAGTGGCACTTCCATGGCCGCACCCCATGTAACTGGTTTATTATTAGTGGGTGACCAAGTGGATACAAAAGGTGAAATCGTATACTTACTTGTTTCGTATCCAAGAGCTTATAAACGCAATACCTTGCCCTAATAAAATCACATGTTAATGGGGAAATGAGACGCGCAGGCGTCTTTTTTTTTGTAAAAGGTATTCTACATTCATGCTTAAAACATATAAATGACAATTGCGTATAAAATAGATTCTTCTATCCTTATACGACTAATTCCATGATGGAAATCAACCAATAAAATTTATAGGAAGCAGTCGTTCGATTAAAAACTGTCTGTTATTTAGGGACACTTACAAGGAATTGTCATTATCCGCCAAAGCAAAGGTAAAAAAGACAGAATTGCTCCTTGATCTCCAAAAATATTAGAAATGCTCCGCGAATATTATATTGGCTATAAACCCAAAACTTGGTTATTTGAGGGCCAAAATGAACATACAAAATAAATAGGATGAACGCAGTTTATCTAATGTATTAAAACAGGTATTAACAAAATCAAGAATAAATAAACCTGTAAGTTAACATTGGCTAAGGCACAGCTATGCGACCCATTTATTAGAATTGGAACAGATTTACGCTATATACAGGAATTATTAGGGCATAGCTTAACAAAACAACTGAAATATATACGCATGTTAGCACGAAAAGTATTCAACAAATAAAAAGCCCTTTGGATGATTTGAAATATTTTTATCATAAATTAACTAATTAAATACCTGAGGTTATTATGGCACAAAGCCAACCCTT
>Ga0114958_10000294_pt1 | contig 43037 bp, 46 predicted proteins | sample C_130208_EF_Meta_FD_89577 | JGI IMG/M metagenome (GOLD analysis project Ga0114958, IMG submission 89577) | Freshwater microbial communities from Lake Croche, Canada to study carbon cycling - C_130208_EF_MetaG | ecosystem: Environmental > Aquatic > Freshwater > Lake | place: Lake Croche, Canada... | reverse complement strand
TCTGGCGGTCACTCTGCCCCAAGGCCCGCTGCAAGGCATCATCCTCACCTCGCAAACTGGCGCGGAAGCGGCACGCCATCTGCGCGCCCAGCTGCCCGATCTGGCCTATTGCGTGGGCGAGCGCACGGCACAGGTGGCGCGGGATGCGGGGTTTTCCGTTCTCTCTGCTCAAGGCGATGCCGAGGCGCTTTTGGCACTGATTCTGCAGCAAAACCCCCAAAACCTGATCCACCTGCGCGGGCGCGAGGCGCGAGGCGATCTGGCTCAGCGGCTTTCAGCCGCCGGTGTTTTCACCCAAGAGCGCGTGGTTTACGCCCAAGACGCCCAACCCCTGACCGAAGAGGCCGTGGCGCTGTTATCGGGCGATGCCCCCGTTCTTGTCCCGCTCTTTTCGCCCAGAAGCGCTGAAATCCTTGGGGCCGCGTGGCAGCAGCTTTCCAAGCACGCGGCGTTAAGCGTGGTTGCCATCAGTCAGGCTGTCGCCAGGGCGGCCGCTTTTTGCCCGACCATGCCCGAGATTGCCGCCCATCCCGATGCGCCTTCGATGTTGGAAACTGTGCTGGCACAGCTGGCCAAGATGCGCGGTCCTTGAACAAGCCCCCCCTGCGGCCTTACTTTAGGGCTATAGACACTGCGAAGGATCCGCCATGGCCCCCCCCGATGATGCTGGGACGATACAGGCCCCAACAGCCCCCCGCCCCAAGCTCAGGGGCTTTGCTTGGCTGATCTGGCCGCTGCTGGGCGGCGTTCTGGCGGCGGCGGCAGGCTACGGGATGGCGCAATATGTGCCCAACGGTTGGCCTATGGCCTCGGTCGTGACCTTGCAAGACAAGGTGGCGGCTTTGTCAGATCAGGTGCAGGCGCTGCAGCAAGATTTGCAAAAGGCGGGCGACCGGCTCGCCACCCTTGAAAGCGCCCCCGCACCGCAGGTCGACGGGCAAAAAATCGCCGTGCTGGAAGCCCGACTTGCCGCGCTTGAATCCAAACCCGCCCCCATCGGCACCGACAGCGCCGCCCTCGCCCAATTGCGGGCCGAGGTTGGTGCGATCAAAACCGATGGGGCGGCGGTTGTTTCGGCCCAAGTGCAAGCCGATCTTGACGCCAAGGTCAAAGCGACCGAGGCGAAATTGGCCGCCATCGAACAAGCCGCCCAGACCCAAGCCGCCGCCACACTGACCCGCGCCGCCCTGCGCCAGATCGCCGCCGCGATGGACAGCGGCGCGCCTTATCCTTCGGCTCTGGCGGCGTTGTCTGACACCGCCCTTCCGGCGGTCTTGGCTGACCATGCCGCTACGGGCCTGCCCAGCCTGCAAGCCTTGCAAACCGCCTTCCCCGACAGTGCCCGCGCGGCGCTCGACTCCGCCTTGCGGGCCAATATGGGCGAAAGCTGGTCGGATCGGGTGGCGAACTTTCTGCGCACCCAAGTGGGCGTGCGCGCGCTGACCCCGCGTAAGGGCAACGATCCTGACGCGATCCTGTCGCGGGCCGAGGCGGCCTTGACGGCGGGTGATCTGGCGCAGGCTTTGGCTGAAATCGCCGCCCTGCCCGCCGTTGCACAGGACGCGCTGGCCGCTTGGCGTGCGCAGGCGCAATTGCGGCTGGATGCGCAAGCGGCTCTTCAGGCCCTTTTGGCAAAGGCAGGCTAAGATGATCTGGTCGCTCTTGCGAATCGTTGCCTTTCTGGCCGCTCTTTTGGCGCTGGCCTTTGGCTTTACCCTTCTGGCACAGGCCGATGCGGTGCTGCGATTGTCTTTTGCCGGATGGGAACTGACGCTGCATCCACTGCAAATCGCCATAGTCGGCCTTGTGGCTTTGGGCGTTGTTTGGGGCATCTTAAAGCTTTTGGGCCTACTTCTGGCCGTCTTGCGCTTTGTGAACGGCGATGAAACCGCCATTTCCCGCTATCTTGACCGAAACCGCGAAAAACGCGGTTTTCAGGCGCTGGCTGACGGCATGATGGCGCTTGCTGCCGGCGAAGGCCGCTTGGCCCTGATCAAGGCGCAGCGCGCGCAATCTTATCTTGACCGCCCCGAACTCACCAACCTGCTGATTGCCCAAGCCGCCGACCTGTCAGGCGATACGCCTCGCGCCTCCGAAGCGTTCAAGGCCCTGCTCGCAGACCCGCGCACCCGCTTTGTGGGCATTCGCGGCCTGCTGATGCAAAAACTGGCCGAGGGCGATACCGACACCGCCCTGAAACTGGCGCAAAAGGCGTTCGAGCTAAAGCCCCGCCACGCCGACTCACAAGATATCTTGCTGAAACTGCAATCGGGGGCCGCTGATTGGAAAGGGGCCCGCGCCACGCTGAACGCGCAGGCCAAATCGGGCGCTTTGCCCAAAGACCTGTTCCGCCGCCGCGATGCTGTCTTGGCCTTGCAAGAGGCGAAAGGCGTCTTTGACGAAGGGGCCAGCATTGACGCCCAAGAAGCCGCCATTGCCGCCAACAAGCAATCGCCCGACCTGATCCCCGCCGCCGCCATGGCCGCGCGCAGCTACCTGAACCGCGGCGACAAGAAAAACGCCACCCGCGTGCTGAAAAAAGCATGGGAGGCGATGCCCCACCCCGACCTAGCCGCCGCCTTTGCCGAGATCGAGCCGGAAGAAACCCCCGACGCCCGCCTGAAACGCTTTCGTGCGCTGACAGCACTGCACCCAGACCATGTCGAAACCAAGCAGCTTCTGGCCGAACTTTCCATCGCCGCCGAAGATTTCCCCGCCGCCCGCCGCGCCTTGGGCGATTTGCCCACAACAGCGCCCACCCGCCGCATCTTGGCCATCATGGCCGCTGTCGAACGCGGCGAAGGCGGGGAAGAGGCAACGGTGCGGGCATGGCTGTCAAAAGCGTTGACAGCCCCGCGTGGCCCGCAATGGTGCTGCGACAAATGCCATGCGGTGCATTCGGAATGGACCCCGATTTGCGAGAACTGTCAGGGGTTTGACACCCTGAGCTGGCGCGCTCCTATCGAAACCACCGGCCCCAGTGCCACAGCGGCAGAGATGTTGCCCGTGGTCGTGTCCTCCCCCAAACCCGTGCCGGATGGCCCCAAACCGATTGATCTGGAAGCCATCGGTCGGCGGGCGAATTAACCGCGCACCGCTTCGATCATGCGTGACACGTTGTCAGGGTCGGCATCGGGCGTGATGCCGTGGCCAAGGTTGAAGATATGCGCCCCGCCCTTGAAGGCATCCACCACACGGCGGGTTTCGCGCACAAGGGCTGCGCCACCTGTCACCATATGCTCGGGCGCAAGGTTGCCCTGCACGCAGCCTGTCACCTGCACATGCTCTGCCGCCCATTCGGGGCTGACGGAATTGTCCAAGGCCACGCAATCCGCTCCGGTCGCCTTGGCAAAGCCCACATACCCCTGCCCCGCCTCACGCGGGAAGGCGATCACGGGCAGGCCGGGGTGGCGCACTTTGAGGGCGTGGATGATCTGTTTGGCAGGGGTCAGCGCGAAGTCGATGAAATCTTGGCCCTTCAGGCTACCCGCCCAGCTGTCAAACAGCTTCACCACCTCGGCCCCTGCCAGCACCTGCATCGACAGATATTCAATCGTCGCCGCCGTAATCGCGTCAATCAAAGCTTGGAACGTGGCCCGGTCTGCCGCTTTCAGCGCATGGGCAGAACCCTGATCCTTGCTGCCACGACCGGCGATCATATAGGTGGCAACCGTCCACGGTGCGCCTGCAAAGCCGATCAGCGTGGTGTCGCGCGGCAATTCCCGCGCCAGAATGCGGACGGTTTCGTAGATGGGGGCCAGCTTGTCATGGATATCTTCCTTGGGCTTTAGCGCCTTTACCCCTGCCATGCTGGTGATGGTCGACAAACGCGGCCCCTCACCATTTTCAAACCACAGATCCGCCCCCAACGCCTGTGGCAACAGCAAGATGTCGGCAAACAAGATCGCCGCGTCAAACCCGTAGCGGCGGATCGGTTGCAACGTCACCTCTGCCGCCAATTCCGAATTATAGCACAGCGACAGAAAATCCCCCGCCTGAGCGCGCGTAGCACGGTATTCCGGCAGATAGCGCCCCGCCTGCCGCATCATCCAAATGGGCGGTGTGGGAAGGACTTCGCCGGCCAAGGCGCGCAGGATGGTCTTGTTGGGCATGTCAGGCTCCGTCAGGTCAAAGGATCGTTCTGTTTAACATCGCGTTGTGGCAGTTGTCAGCGCAGAATGACAGCGGTATGCCTAGGGCATGACACACGCACTTCCCACCCCCGCCCACCCTTTCAAAATCGGCACGCGCGGCTCGCCCCTTGCGCTTTGGCAGGCGCACGAGGTGCGGCGCTGTCTTATGGCCGCTTACTCCCTGCCCGAAGCGGCGTTTGACATCGTGGTGATCAAGGTCACCGGCGACCAGATTCTGGACAAGGCGCTGAAAGAAATCGGCGGCAAGGGTCTGTTCACCCGCGAGATTGAAGAGGCGCTGTTGGACGGCGGCATAGATATCGCCGTGCATTCGATGAAAGATATGCCCACGCTGCAGCCTGCGGGTCTGGTCCTGGATTGCTACCTGCCGCGTGAAGATGTGCGCGATGGCTTTGTCTCGCCCAGTGTTGCCGCGTTGATGGACTTGCCGCAGGGGGCGACGGTTGGCTCTTCCAGCCTGCGCCGCCGCGCGCAGTTGGCGCACCGCAGGCCCGATCTGAACCTGGTCGAGTTTCGCGGCAATGTGCAAACGCGGATGAAAAAGCTGGAAGACGGCGTGGCGACCGCGACCTTCTTGGCCATGGCAGGCTTGAACAGGCTGGGCATGGCGCATCACGCCAAGCCCATCGCCGTGACCGAGATGCTGCCCGCCGTGGCGCAAGGGGCGATCGGCGTTGAACGCCGCTTGGATGACCCCCGCGCAGAATCGATGCTCGCCGCCATTCACCACACACCCACCGGCCAACAACTCGCCGCCGAGCGCGGCTTTCTGGCGCGGCTGGATGGGTCGTGCGAAACCCCCATCGCGGGCCTTGCCGTGCTCGAAGGGTCCACCCTGTGGCTGCGCGGCGAAATTCTGCGCCCTGACGGGGCAAGGGTGATCAGCGGGGAATTGCGCGGCCCCGTGGCCGATGCTGCGGCCATAGGCGCTGCCTTGGCCGATCAGTTGCTGGCCGAGGCTGGGCCGGGGTTTTTTGACTGAACCTGTCAAGCGGCACCTGTCGGATGAACGCTGGACAGAAACGCCAAAATCGGCGCGGCGACTAGGTCTGCCGCCTCTTCATGCACCAAATGCCCGTACCCCGCGATGTCATGCCATGTGGCGTTTGGCATGACCTGCGCTGCACGTGCCGACACGGCAGGCGGCACGGCGCGGTCGTTGGTGGCGGTCAGCAGCAGGCTTGGCACCTTTTGATCCTTCAACCGCCGCAAAAACGGCGTCAGGGTCCATTGCGACATCATCGCCAGCGTGGCGCTGACATGGGCGGGTTTTTGCATCAGATGCAGGTATAGGGCCTGCCCTTGGGCGTCTAATGTGCTGCCCGTGGTGGCGATCAATTGGCGCACCTGTGCAGGGGTTCCGGCCAGTTTGCTAAACAGGCTGGGCACAAAGGGGGTCAGCGCCAGTGCCTTTGCCATGACAGGGAAAAGCCAGCCCTCTAGCCCTTCGAACGGGCCAAGGGCCGAGTTGATGCCCACCACCGCCTGAAGCGGCAAAAGTTCCGCCAAGCGCTGGGCAATCGCCCCTCCAGCCGAATGGCCGATGATTGCAAAGGGCTGCCAGCCCTGTTGGCGGATCAGCGCGGCGATATCCTCGGCCACAGGGTCCAGCCCGCAGCGGCCCCTTGCGCCCAGCACGGTGAAGCCCTGACCGGGCAAATCCAGCGCCACGATCCGGTAATGCGGGCTTAAAAGCGGGATCAGATGGCGAAAGCTGTGCGTGGCCCCGCCTGCGCCGTGCAGCAGCAGCACCAGCGGGCCTGTGCCCACGTCTTGCACATGCCACAGATGCGGCTTGCTCGCGATTTGGCGCGACACCGTTCGATAGGGCCAATCAGCGGGGAGGATGGGTGCGCGCATCTAGCTGCCCAGTGCCCCTTGCAAGGCGGCAGACAGGCGGTGGGCATCGGCGCGGGGCAGGGGCAGATAGGGGGCATCCAGCACCTCGGCCAAGCGGCGCAGGGCGGGTTGTGGGCGGTTGGCGATGTCAATCACCAATGCCGGAATACCGGTGGCCCGCAAGGCGCGGGCGAGTTTCAAACTGTCGGCCTCAGCCGCCTCGCGGTTGGCGGTGCCGTCCAGCGCGATATTGCCGCGCCCATCGGTCAGCAAGGCCACCGTGGGCGTCATGCCCCGCGCTTTGGTCTGGCCCGCCAGTTCAAACGCCATCTGCAAGCCCGCCGCAAGCGGTGTTCCACCCCCACCGGGCAACGATGCCAGCCGCCGCTTGGTTTGCACCAAAGACCGTGTCGGCGGCAGCATCAGGTCCGCCGCCGTGCCGCGAAAGGCGATCAGCGCCACATGGTCGCGCCGCGCATAGGCTTGCGCGAGCAGCAGTTCCACCGCGCCTTTCGCCTCACCCAACCGCGCCAAAGCGGAGGAGCCAGAGGCGTCGACGGCAAAGATCAGCACCCTGTCAGAGGTTTCCTGATACCGCTTCAACCGCAGGTCGCTTTGGCGAATCTCCAGCCGTGTTGCATCGGGCGTGCGGCGGCGCAGCGGTTGCCATGGGGCGGCGGCGCGCAGCGTGGCCACCAGATCAATCCGCTTGCCCGACCCCGGCGTGCCGGGCCGTGAGGGCAGGGGCCGCCCGCGATGGTTGCCCTTGCGCACTGCCCCGCTGCCTGACCCCTTGGCGCTGCGGGCCGCTTTGCCTGCAGCCAGACGCGCCAAAAGATCAGCGGGCAGGGCGGCGCGGATGGCGTCTAGCAAGATATCATCGGGCAGGCGGTCTTGTTGGCTTTGCTCTTGGTCTTGGTCGCCTTGGTCGGGCGAATCAGGTGGTTCTGGCGGTGGCGGTGGGGCGTCGCTGTCCTCCGCCTGCGGCGGCAGATCGCCGCGATGGGCCAGCGTCAGCTCTGCCGCATGGCGCAGCGTTGTGTCTGACGCCTGATCTTCCCCCCGCCACGCCGCCAAGGCCCGCGCTGCGGCCAAAGCCAGCATCGGCGCACGCAGCGAGGCGATGCCCATGGCCGCAGCCACGGTCGTCAGGCTTTCCAGCGCCGTTTTGGGCAAGGTGGTGGTCGCACGCCGCGCACGGGCGGCGGCTATGGCATCGGGCGATAGGGCGATGTCTTGCGTGTCAGAATAGCCCACGTCTGTCAGATCCAGAAACAGGCCCAAGCGGTCTGATAGGCCAGAGGGCAGGCTTTCTTCCGGCTCTGCCCCCTCATCAAGGGTGATCAGGCACGGCCCCGCCTCGTCCAGCCAGCGCGACAGGCGGGCGGATAGGCCAAGGGGGCAGCGTTCGGCCATGGTCAGGATCAGGGGGTCACTTGACGCCAAAAGACCAGCACTTGAAACCAAAGTCCCCGCCGCCAAGGTCGCCGCCAGATCCACCCCGCCAAACAAGGCCGTGTCATCCACCCCCGGATGTATCCGCCGCGCTGCGGGCAAGGCCTGCGTCACCCGATCGCGCACCGCAGAACTGCGGGCGCGCAGCCACAGGCCTTTGACACCCGCAGGATCAACCGCCAGCACAGCCAGCGCCAGTTCGGCGCGCTGCCATGGCGTCAAGGGATCGCTCATGGCAGGGTTTCTTCCACCACCCGCGCCACGCGCGAGGCCGACCCCGCCTCGTCCAGCGGATCGCGGCGCAGGCGGTGGCCTAAGGCGCTGGCCGCGACCTGTTTCAGATGCGCGCGTGTGACCGTTTCTGCCCCGTCATAGGCCGCAATGGCGCGGGCGGCGCGCAGTAAGGTCAACTCTCCGCGCAAGCCGTCTGACCCAAGCGCTATGCACAAAGCCGCACAATCATGCAGCACGGAGCCTGGGGTTTTCAGCGCGGGCAAGGCCGCACGGGCGGTTAGAATTTGTTTGCGCAACGCCGAATCCTTGGTGCGCCATTTTTTCATAAACGCCGCGTTGTCGTTCTCATAGGCATCGCGGCGGCGCATCACCTCGACCCGGGTTTCTATGTCCCGCGGCGAGATCACCTCGACCGACAGGCCGAAACGGTCCAGCAACTGCGGGCGCAGTTCGCCCTCTTCGGGGTTGCCTGACCCCACGAGCACAAAGCGCGCGGCGTGGCGGATCGACAGGCCCTCCCGCTCGACCACGTTCTGGCCGGATTGCGCCACGTCTAACAGCAGGTCAACGATGTGGTCTTCCAGCAGGTTGACCTCGTCAATATACAGATACCCCCGATTGGCGCGGGCCAGAAGGCCGGGTTCAAAGGCCTTTTCGCCGCGCGTCAGGGCGCGCTCGATGTCTAACGCGCCGACCACGCGGTCTTCGGTGGCCCCCAATGGCAGGTCGATGACGGGCGTGGGGCGCTTGACGATCTTGCCCGATTTCGGCCCCGCCCAATCGGGCACATCCTCGATACGGGCAGAGTTGACGGGGCACCCCTCGACCGCGTCGATTTCCGGCAACAAAGCCGCCAAAGCCCGCACGGCGGTGGATTTGCCCGTGCCCCTGTCGCCAAACACCAAAACCCCGCCAATGCCCGGATCAATCGCCGTCAGCACCATGGCTTGCTTCATCGCGCCTTGGCCCACGATGGCCGAGAAGGGGAAAGGTTGGCTCATGCGGCATCTTTCTTCAACAGGGGGCTTTGCCCGCCCCAACTGCCCCAATCGTCCAGAATGCGAAAGCGGGCGTAAAGCTCTTCGGAAAACCAGTTTTCGGCGCGCACCGCTTGGATGGCGCGGCCATGCGGGCCGTTGCCGCGGGCGAAGTTGGCCATAGCGGCGGCATCGGGCCAGATCGAGAAGGTGACTTGATGCAGCAACGGCACCTCGCCGATGCCGATCTTGAAGATCACATTGGGGTCTTGGCCGATGACGGCGGAGATATCGGGTACCCGCCGCCAAAAGCGCAGAAAGGTGGATGCCTTCATCGACGCACGGGTCAGCGCCACGATGGGGCCGTTGTGCGGCGTGGCATCCAGCGGTGGCACAAAAGGCGCTTGCCCTGACCAAAGACCACGGGCCGAGGTGGGTTCTAACAAAATCGTCCAGCTTTCAGCGGCGCGGTTGCGCCAGCGGCGATAGACGGGGGCGGTGTCAACACTGGCGCGGGCGGTTTGGGCATCGGGCCACGTGGCCAAGATCGCCCAGACGCCGAAATTGGGCTTTGGCGTAAAGCCCTGCCCCGTGCCCGACCCGCAAAGCTTCCAAAACCCTACCTGCGGCATGCGCATAAACGACAATCGCGCAGCCCCCATCTGCCCCAGAACCCAAAGGCGGGTTGCGAGTGTGGGGAAGCGAAACAGCGAGAGCGTGACGACGTTGATGATGCGCCTCATGATGCGTTTGTCAGACGAGTTTGACAGGATCTGCGGCCATAGCAAAGCGGATTGAAAGAAATTTTGCAATAGAAAGGCAAGTATTGTAAATTAAACTAGACAGTATATCGTGGGCCCATGCTGACAGAATCCAAACCCCGCCTCTCTCAAACCACCCCGAACGCGGGGTCTGACGCGATTGTCATCGGCGCAGGCCTTGGCGGCCTTGCAGCGGCGATGCGGCTGGGGGCCAAGGGCTACCGTGTCACCGTGATTGACCGTTTGGATATGCCGGGCGGGCGGGGGTCTTCGATCAGCCAAGGCGGCTACCGCTTTGATCTGGGCCCCACGATCGTGACCGTGCCGCAACTCTTCCGCGAGCTTTGGGCCGCCTGTGGCCGCGATTTTGACCGCGATGTCGATCTGCGCGCGATGGAGCCGTTTTATGAAATCCGCTGGCAGGACGGGTCAAACTTCACCGCCCGCCAATCCACCGACGCCATGCGCGCCGAGGTGGCCCGCCTGTCACCAAGCGATTTGCCGGGCTACGACCGCTTCTTGAAGGATTCCGAGCGCCGCTATGCTTTTGGCTTTGAAGACCTTGGCCGCCGCTCGATGCACAAGCTTGTCGACCTGATCAAAGTTCTGCCCACCTTTGCAGCCCTAAGGGCGGATAAGTCGGTCTATGCCCATGCCGCATCGCGCGTGAAAGATGAACGCTTGCGCTTTGCTTTGTCGTTTCACCCGCTGTTTATCGGCGGCGACCCGTTTCATGTGACGTCAATGTATATCCTCGTCTCGCATCTGGAAAAGGAATTCGGTGTTCATTACGCCATGGGCGGGGTGGCGGCGATTGCTTTGGCTATGGCGGGGGTGATTGCCGATCAAGGCGGCACCTTGCGCCTGAACGCCGAGGTGGACGAGATTTTGCTGTCAGATGGCCGTGCTTCGGGCGTGCGGTTGACCGATGGGCAGGTGCTGTCGGCGGATGTGGTGGTGTCGAACGCTGATTCGGGGCATACCTACGACCGGTTGCTGCGCAACCATCCGCGCAAAAGCTGGACACCGGCGAAGCTGGCGCGCAAGCGGTGGTCGATGGGGCTGTTTGTGTGGTATTTCGGCACCAAGGGTACCAAGCTGAAATGGCCCGATGTCGGCCACCACACCATCGTCGTCGGCCCGCGCTACAAAGAGCATATCCGCGACATCTTCATCCGTGGCAAACTGGCCGAGGATATGAGCCTGTATGTCCACCGCCCCACTGTCACAGATCCTTCGGCGGCCCCTGCGGGCGATGATACCTTTTACGCCCTATCCCCCGTGCCGCACCTTGGCATAGGCCAAACCGACTGGGCGGCCGAGGCCGAGCCTTACCGCCAAAAGATGCAAAAGATGCTGGAAGAGCGGTTGCTTCCGGGTCTGGGCGATCATCTGACAGAGCAGTTGGTCTTTACCCCCAACAGCTTTGAAACCCGCTACCTGTCACCCTATGGCAGCGGTTTTTCGATTGAGCCGCGTATCCTGCAATCGGCATGGTTTCGCCCCCACAACGTCTCGGAAGAGGCGAAGGGCCTGTATCTGGTGGGCGCTGGCACCCATCCGGGCGCGGGCCTGCCGGGGGTGATCTCTAGTGCCGAGGTTTTGGGAAAACTGGTGCCCGATGCGCCGCGCCGCATGGCCCAAAGGATGGCTGCCGAATGATTGCCCCGCAAGACTTGCACCACTGCCGCGAGGCGATCCGCACAGGGTCGTTGTCGTTTCATGCCGCGTCCAAGCTGCTGCCGGCCAAGGTGCGCGATCCGGCCTTGGCGCTATATGCCTTTTGCCGCTTAGCCGATGATGCGGTGGATGACAGCGCCGATAAGGCCCCCGCCGTTTTGGCCCTGCGAGACAGGCTGGATCTGGTCTATGCTGGCCGCCCCCGCAACGTACCCGCAGACCGTGCCTTTGCCGCCGTGGTGCAAGATTTCGACATGCCCCGCGCCTTGCCCGAGGCGTTGTTGGAAGGGTTGGCATGGGACGCCTTTGGCCGCCAATACCAAACCATGCCCGACCTTTTGGCCTATTGCGCCCGTGTGGCCAGTGCTGTGGGCGCGATGATGTGCGTCTTGATGCGGGTGCGCGATGCCGATGCTTTGGCGCGGGCCTGTGATTTGGGCCTTGGCATGCAGTTGACCAACATCGCCCGCGATGTGGGCGAAGATGCCCGCGAGGGGCGGTTATACCTGCCGCTTGACTGGTTGGCCGAGGCGGGGATTGACCCCGCCGCCTTTCTGGCCGCTCCTACTGCGCACCCCGCCTTGCCAGCCTTGACCAAACGCCTGCTGGATCAAGCGGATGTGTTTTACGAACGCTCTACAACCGGCGTGCCCGTGTTGCCCCTATCCTGCCGCCCGGGCATCTTTGCCGCGCGCCATGTGTATGCGGGCATTGGCGGGGCCGTGGCGCGGTTGAATTACGACAGTTTCACCAATCGCGCCCGCACCACAAGCCGCCAAAAACTGGGCTGGTTGGGGTTATCGGTGCTGCAAACCGTGGCCACGGCGGTTTGGCCGGTATCGGCCATCGTCCATGCCGCGCCAGAGCCTGCGGTGGCCTTCCTTGTCGATGCTGCCGCGCGCAAAAACACGCGCTTTAGCCGCTCTGACGCGCTTTTCGCCGCCCTTGCCCAGTTGGAACGCAAAGATCGCGCCAATCGGTCCTTGGATCGTGCCGGTGCGTGACATAAGTAAGGGGCCAGACCGCCAAGGGGGCCGCTATGGATTGGAGCTTGTTTTTCACCTTTCTCGCCTCGTGCATGGCAGCCGCCGCAACGGGGGCGATGTTTCAGCCCGGCCCGTGGTATGAAGGGCTGACCAAACCCGATTGGTTCCCGCCGCGCTGGGTCTTTCCGGTTGCGTGGACAACGCTTTACATCCTGATGTCGCTGGCCGCGATGCGGGTGGCCCCGCTGCCGGGGGCGGCGCAGGGCATGGGCTTTTGGGCGCTGCAAATCGCACTGAACACCCTGTGGTCGCCGATCTTCTTTGGCCTGCACAAGATGCGGGCGGCGATGATTGTGATGGTCTTCTTGTGGGCCAGCGTGGCTGCGACAACGTGGTGCTTCTTTGGCGTCGATTTTGTGGCGGGATTGATGTTTGTGCCCTATCTGGCATGGGTCACGATAGCAGCAGCGTTGAACATCGCCGCAATCCGGTTGAACCCCAAGGCTGACGGGGTGGGCGGCTTGGTTTAGGGCTGCAAAACAGGGTGTCTCTGTCTTGCACCCTTTCCACCCGCGCACGGCCCCCTTATAGCTGGTGCAAACTATAGGGGTGCGTGGCATGGCGCATATCATCGTCGTTGGCAACGAAAAGGGCGGGTCGGGCAAATCGACCACGTCGATGCATGTGGCCACGGCTTTGTGCCGCGCAGGCTTTCGTGTGGGCGCGCTAGACCTTGACCTGCGCCAACGCAGCTTTGGCCGCTATGTGGAAAACCGCTTGGCCTATCTGGCCCGCGCGGGGTTAAACCTGCCCTCGCCCGATTACCGTGAACTGGCCGAGATTGACCCTGCCCTGCTAGCCCCCGGTGAAAACGCCTTTGATCGCCGCTTGTCGGACGCAATGGTGGCGCTGGAAGGCGAGTCAGACTTCATCATTATTGATTGCCCCGGCAGCCACACCCGCCTGTCGCAGGTGGCGCATTCGCTGGCCGATACGCTGATCACGCCGCTCAACGATAGCTTTGTTGACTTTGACCTGCTGGCCCGTGTCGATGCTGAAACGGGGAAAGTCCAAGGCCCGTCGATCTATTCCGAGATGGTCTGGAACGCCCGCCAATTGCGCGCCAAGGCGGGTCTAAAACCCATCGACTGGATCGTGGTGCGCAACCGCTTGGGGGCGCAACAGATGCTGAACAAGAAAAAGGTCGGCACGGCGCTGGAAGACCTGTCCCGCCGGATCGGTTTTCGCGTCGCGCCGGGCTTTTCCGAACGCGTGATCTTCCGCGAGCTTTTCCCCCGTGGCCTGACCGTGATGGACTTGAAAGATACTGGCGTGGATACGCTCAACCTGTCCAATATCGCGGCCCGCCAAGAGGTGCGCGACCTGTTGCGCGAGCTGCGCCTGCCCGGGGTGGACGGTGGCCCCGCCACCGCCTGAACCCCGAAGGTGCCCGATGCCCAACCCGCTGTATGATGCCCTTTTTGCCCCACTGGCCCACCGCGCCAGCCCGCTGTTGATCTTGCAGGACGGCGAAAAGATCACAGGCACCGCCTTTCACGCCATGATCGCCCGCGCCGCCAACGCTTTGCGCGCTGCAGGGGTGCAGGCGGGCGACCGCGTGGCGGTGCAGATCGCGAAATCACCCGAAGCCTTGGCCATCTACGCCGCGACCGTGTCGATCGGCGCAGTCTTTCTGCCGTTAAACCCCGCCTATACCCCGCCCGAAGTGGGCTATTTCTTGAACGATGCCACCCCCCGGCTGTTCATCTGCGACCCCGCCAAGGCCGAGTCGCTGGCCGGTGTTGCCAGCCAAACCACCCTTAAAACGCTCGACGCCAAGGGTGGCGGCTGCTTTGGCGACGATATGGCTGCTGCTAAGGCGCAGTTTGCACCCCAAATGCGGTTGGGAACGGATTTGGCCGCAATCTTATACACATCGGGCACCACGGGCCGCTCAAAGGGCGCGATGCTGACCCATGACAACCTGTTGTCGAACGCGCAGACCTTGGCCGACCTGTGGCGCTTTACCGCTTCGGACGTGCTGCTGCACGCCTTGCCGATCTTTCACACCCATGGGCTGTTTGTCGCCTCGAATGTCAGTTTGCTCACTGGCGGGCAGATGATCTTCCTACCGGGATTTGACGCGACCACTGTGCTGCGCCTGTTGCCGCAAGCCACCGCCCTGATGGGCGTGCCCACCTTCTACACCCGCCTGCTAGAGGATGCCCGTTTTGACCACGCCCTGACGGCGCATATGCGGCTGTTCGTTTCCGGCTCTGCCCCGCTTTTGGCCGAAACCCACCGCCAGTTTCACGCCCGCACCGGCCAAAGTATTCTGGAACGCTACGGGATGACGGAAACCAATATGAACACGTCAAACCCCTACGACGGCGAGCGTCGCGCGGGCACCGTGGGATTCCCGCTGCCGGGGGTAGAGTTGCGCATCATGGCCGATGGGGCCGAAGTGCCGCAAGGTGGTGTGGGTGGCATCGAAGTGCGCGGCCCGAATGTCTTTGCAGGCTACTGGCAGATGCCCGAAAAAACCCGCGAAGAACTGCGCCCCGATGGCTGGTTCATCACCGGCGATCTGGGGCAGTTGGATGCCGACGGCTATGTGCAGATCGTCGGGCGGGCGAAGGATCTGGTGATCTCGGGCGGGTTCAACATTTACCCGATTGAAGTGGAACTGGCGCTGGACGACCACCCCGATGTGCTGGAAAGCGCTGTCATCGGCCTGCCACATCCTGACTTTGGCGAGGCCGTCTTTGCCGTTCTGGTCGCGCAAAAGGGCTGCATGTTGGACGCAGACGCGGTGCTAGCCAGCCTGTCAGACCGTCTGGCGCGCTTTAAACAGCCCAAAGCCGCTGTTGTCGTGGATGAATTGCCGCGCAACACCATGGGCAAGGTGCAAAAGGCCGCCCTGCGCGCCAGCTATGCGGCGTGGTTTCAGCCGACAGCCTAGCAGCGGGGCCAGCCCCGCACCCCGGAGTATTTGGACCAAGATGAAAGGGTCAGGGCGAAGGGTCCGACAACTCGCCCTCTAAAAACCGCTCAAAGGCGTCAAGGTCCACAGGATCGAACACGCCAAACCCCTGCATCCAGACCGAGGCAGCGCGCAGCGCGTCAGGCTCTAGCTTGCACCATTTCACCCGACCGCGCTTTTCTTGGGCGATCAGGCCGGCATCGGCCAATATTTGCAGGTGTTTGGAAATGCCTGCCAGCGACATGGCAAAAGGCTCGGCCACGTCGGTGACCGCCATGTCATCTTCCAGCAACATCGCCAAGATCGCCCGACGGGTCGGGTCGGCGAGGGCGGCAAAAACGTGGTCGAGGATGTCTGACATAGCGGCAGTATTGGGGGGCATGCGGGTAAGGTCAACCGGATGGTTGAATATAAAATGCGGTGAAATTGGGGGGTGAGGCGGGGGAAAACCCTTGGCTCATTTAACGCAAAACATATATATATCATGATGATAGCATAGATTTATCCCTGCTTGACTCACAGCGCCGCTCTGCGTAGGTATGCCGCGACTGTGAAGAGGGCGTTATGGAGCAAGATCCCGACCCCGATCGGCTGCGCGCGTTGGAAGACCGCATCGAAAAGCTGAAGGGCAAAGGGCCGCTCAAGCGTGCCGACACAGGCGTGGTTTTCTCGCAAGGCGAGGTGGCCTGGAGAATGGTGGTCGAGCTGGTGACGGGCATGGTCCTGGGGCTGGCGATTGGCTTTGGCTTGGATGTGGTGTTCAACACCCGCCCCATTTTTCTGGTGATCTTCTCTTTGCTCGGCTTTGGCGCTGGCATTCGTGTGATGCTGGGAACGGCAAAGCAAATGGCAAAAGACGCGGCGATGTCCGCGAGTGACGAAAGGGATTGAACGTGGCAGACGAAGCAGGCGGCCTTGTCATCGACCCGATGCACCAGTTTCAGATCCATCCCCTGTTCGGGGAAGGTCCGCTGACGTGGTATACACCGACGAACCAGACCTTGTGGCTGGGAATTGCGGTTGTGGTGATCAGCTTGTTGATGCTGATCGGCTCTGCCCCGCGCAAGGTCATTCCGGGTCGTACGCAATCGATCACCGAACTACTGTACACCTTCATCCATGACATGGTTGAAGAGGTGACAGGCCACGAAGGGGCGAAATTCTTCCCCTATCTGATGGTTTTGTTCACCTTTATCGTCACGTCGAACCTGCTGGGCCTGATCCCGGGGTCGTTTGCGCCCACATCGCATATCGCGGTGACGGCGGTTCTGGCCTTGATGGTGTTCCTGACCGTGACTTTGGTCGGGTTCTACAAAAAAGGCATCGGCTTTTTGGGTATGTTCTGGGTGTCTTCCGCACCCTTGGTGCTGCGCCCGATCTTGGCCTTGATCGAGCTGATCTCTTACTTTGTTCGCCCGCTGTCCCATTCCATTCGTCTGGGCGGCAATATCATGGCCGGTCACGCCGTGATGAAAGTGTTCGCTTGCTTTGCTGGCGTCATGGGGCTGGCGTCTATCGTTCCGATCGCGGCAATTGCGGCGATTTACGGTCTCGAACTGCTGGTTGCGGTTGTGCAAGCTTATGTTTTCACGATCTTGACCTGCGTCTATCTGCGCGACGCCGTTGGCGAAGCACATCACTAATCACCCTATAACCTGAACTCTGAAGGAGCTTTCCAATGACTGGCGATCTCATCCAATTCGCACTGATGGGCAAATACATCGGTGCCGGTCTGGCAACCATGGGCCTTGGCGGCGCTGGCATCGGCGTGGGCACGATTGCGGGCAACTTCCTGTCCGGCGCGCTGCGCAACCCCTCGGCCGCTCCGGGCCAAATGGCGAACCTGTTCGTCGGCATCGCCTTTGCCGAAGCCTTGGGGATCTTCTCGTTCCTCATCGCTTTGCTGCTGATGTTCGCCGTCTGATTTTTGACGGATTTGATTACCGGCCGGACGGGGTTCGCCCTGTCCGGCCGGGTTCCATCCACGCCCGATAGACTCTAGGGGTCCGCCATGTCGACAACGGAAACCGTGGCCGGTGCTGCGGGTGAGGCTTCCCAAAAAGGGATGCCGCAACTGAATTTCGCCACTTGGCCGAACCAGGTCTTTTGGCTTTTGGTGGCTTTGGTCATCCTTTACATCGTGATGACGAAAATCGCGATGCCGCGGATTGCGTCGGTTTTGGCCGATCGCAAGGGCAAGATCGGTGGCGATCTGGCCGCAGCGGAAGAACTGAAATCCAAAGCGAAAGCTGCTGAAAAGGCCTATAACCTTGCGCTGGAACAAGCACGGGTTGAAGCCGCCAAGATCATCGTCGCCACCAAGGCCGAGATCCAAAAGGATCTGAACGCTGCCATGGCTGACGCTGACGCGCAGATTGCGGCGAAAGCTGCGGAAAGCGAAAAGCGCATCGCGGAAATTCGCGCCGGTGCAGAGCAAGCTGTCGCCGAAGTGGCGCGTGACACGGCGGGGGCCTTGGTTGCGGCCCTTGGCGGCACGGCGGATGACGCGGCGATTGCGGATGCGGTTGCTGTCCGGCTGAAAGGGTAAGATCATGAAAAAACTTCTGACCTCTGCCAGCTTGATCCTTGCCGCTGCCCCGGCCTTTGCGGCCGAGGAAGGCCCGTTCTTCTCGTTGCGCAACGCCGAGTTTGTGGTGGGCGTGGCCTTTGTCGCCTTCATCGGGCTGCTGATCTATATGGGTATTCCCAAAAAGGTCGGCGGCATGCTGGATGCCCGTGCTGCTGGCATCAAGACCGATTTGGACGAAGCCCGCCAGTTGCGCGACGAAGCCCGCGCCCTGCTGGAAACCTATGAAGCCAAGCAACGCGAAGTGGCAGAGCAGTCTGCCCGCATCGTGGCCACCGCCAAGCAAGAGGCCGAAGCCGCCGCAGCGCAGGCCAAGGTCGATCTGAAAGCCTCTATCGCGCGGCGGATGACGGCGGCGGCAGAGCAGATGGAGTCTTCGGTCAAGGCTGCAGAGCGTGCTGTGCGCGATCAGGCGATTTCGGTGTCGGTCGCGGTCGCGGCGGATGTGCTTAAGCGCCAGATGACGGCGGCACAGGCCGACGCGGCGATTGATGCCTCCATTGGGCAAGTTGCAGCCAAGCTGCACTAAGCTCACCATCTTATGAAAAGGGCCCAGAGGAACCTCTGGGCCCTTTTCGTTTGTCTTAACCTTCGCTGATCAATTCGTCGGGCGGACCAGAATTTCCACACGGCGGTTGTGGGCGCGGCCAGTCTCTGTTGCGTTGGTGTCCACCGGTTGCGACATGCCCAGCCCATAGGCCGAAACACGGCCCGCAGGCACGCCCGACCCGATCAGGATATTGGCCACCGAATAGGCGCGGCGCTGCGACAGGTCCATGTTCATCGCCTCGGACCCGACGCTGTCGGTGTGGCCGACAACTTCGATCGTGCTTTTCGGATAGGTGACCAGATTGGCCGCGATCGAGCTGATCTCGCCCTGCAGGGCGGGCTGCAAGGTGGCGCTGCCGGTGGCGAACAGCACGTCATCTGGCAGGTTGACCAGCAAGTAGCTGCCCATGTTGGTGACAGTCACATTGGGGTTGCCCAAGCGCTGGCGCATATCGGCGGCCTGCGCGTCAAGGTTGGCCCCGATGCCGCCACCAACCAAGCCGCCGATCAAAGCGCCGCGCAGGGCACCTTCGGCGTGGTCGTCTTTGGCAAATAGGCCGCCAATCAGCGCACCGGCAATGGCACCGGTCGCGGCACCGTTCTTGGTGCGGTAGTTGGGATCTTGAATGCTGGAGGTTGTGCTTTGGCAGGCTGCAAGCCCAAGGCTTGCGACCAATGCCAAGGAAAGGGGAAGGTTATTTTTCATCATTCTGCTGCCTCGTCTAAACAGGCCGCGGTTCCGGCCTTGGGGTGACTATAGCACTCTTGCCCCGTGCATCCCAGATGCCCATCCCGCTGCGCGGCTTTTCGCGCATCACATGGCTGTTAAGACGCAGCCTCTGCCCGCGCGGATTCCCACGCCAAGATCGCGCGCTTGACAGGCAGGCCCCAATGATATCCGCCCAATCCCCCCGATTTGCGCAAGGCACGGTGGCACGGGATCAACAGGCTGATCGGATTGCGCCCTACCGCCGTGCCCACAGCCCGCACGGCTTTGGGGTGGCCAATGGCGGCGGCGATTTCGCCATAGGTGGTGACATGGCCCGAGGGGATGCGCAGCAACGCCTCCCAAACCTTGATCTGAAACGGCGCACCGATCAGCGTGAGGGGGGCCGCCTGCCCGCCCAAGGCGGCGTGCACCCAAGGGGTCAGACGTGCAGGATCTTTGACAAATGCGGCTTGCGGCCAACGGCGTTGTAAATCGTCAAAGGCTGCCGTCTCTCCCATGTCGGCGGCAAAGCCCATGCCGCAAATGCCGCGATTGGTGCCCATCACCACGGCAGGGCCAAAGTTTGTCTCGAACCACCCCCAAGCAATCGTCAGGCCCGCGCCGCCACGGGCATAATCGCCCGGGCTCATCGCCTCCCATGTCAGGAACAGATCGTGCAGGCGTGAGGGGCCGGAAAGGCCGGTGGACAGCGCCGTATCCAGCACGGTAAAGCGGTCGGCCAGCAGGCTGCGGGCGTGATCCAGCGTCAGGTATTGCTGATAGCGTTTGGGCGACACGCCGACCCAAGCCGAAAACACCCGCTGAAAATGCGCCACACTCATCCCCATGCGGTCGGCCAATGCCTCTAGCGTCAGGGCGGGGCCTGCGGCATCTATCTCGCGCAGGGCGCGTTCGATCACGCTGTAGTGGTAGGTTTTGTCCATCTGATCCCCCCTTAGCGTCATTTAACCCGCAAACCCCACCAAAAACACCCGAAACCTGCGCAAATGCTTGCCCAAAGCGCGTCAAGCGGGCATATCGCGGCCATGACCGCGCAATTGCCCTATGCCACGCTGCAAAAGATCTTCCAAACCTTTCAGGCGGCTGACCCCGCCCCGAAGGGAGAGTTAGATCACACCAACGCCTATACCCTTCTGGTCGCCGTGGCTTTGTCGGCGCAGGCGACCGATGTGGGGGTGAACAAGGCGACCAAGGCGCTGTTTGCGCTGGCTGATACCCCGCAAAAGATGCTTTCCTTGGGCGAGGCGGCGGTGATTGAGCATATCAAAACCATCGGCCTGTTTCGCAACAAGGCCAAGAACGTCATCCGCCTGTCGCAAAAGCTGATCGATGAGTATGACGGCCAAGTGCCCTCCTCTCGCGCAGCGCTGCAAAGCCTGCCCGGTGTGGGGCGCAAGACGGCGAATGTGGTGTTGAACATGTGGTTCCACCATCCATCCCAAGCCGTCGACACCCACCTGTTTCGCGTCGGCAACCGCACGGGCATAGCACCCGGCAAAGACGAATTGGCCGTGGAACGCGGCATTGAAGACAACGTGCCGGTGGAATATCAAACCCACGCCCACCATTGGCTGATCTTGCATGGCCGCTACATCTGCACCGCGCGCAGCCCCAAATGCAGCCTTTGCCCGATCAACGCCTTTTGCTTGTTCAAGGAAAAAACATGAAGACATATCAGGTCGTCGGCATTGGCAATGCAATTGTTGACGTGATCTCTGCCGCCGAAGACAGCTTTCTGGCCCAGATGGGCATTGAAAAAGGCATCATGCAACTGGTCGAAAAAGACCGGGGCGAGGTGCTTTATGCCGCGATGCACAACCGCGTGCAGGCACCCGGTGGGTCAGTGGCCAATACACTGGCGGGCTTGGGCAATCTGGGCCTGACGACGGCCTTTATCGGGCGGGTGCATGACGATGCGCTGGGGCGCTTTTATGCCGAGCAGATGGCGCAGGGCGGAACCGACTTTGTGAACCCGCCGGTGGTGGGGGGCGAATTGCCCACCTCGCGGTCGATGATCTTTGTGGCACCCGATGGCGAGCGGTCGATGAACACCTATCTGGGCATCTCGTCTGAACTGGGGCCAGAGGATGTGTCAGACGCCGTGGCGGGCCAAGCCAGCCTGTTGTTTCTGGAAGGCTATATGTATGACAAGCCCAAGGGCAAACTGGCCTTTGAACGCGCGGCCAAACTGTGCCAGCAGGCTGGCGGCAAGGCAGGGATAGCCCTGTCTGACCCCTTCTGTGTGGATCGCCACCGCGACGATTTCCGCCGTTTGGTCAAGGATCTGGATTATGTGATCGGCAACGAGCATGAGTGGTCATCGCTCTACCAAACCGACCTGTCCAGCGCTTTGGAACAAGCCTCACGCGATGCGGGCATGGTGGTTTGCACAAGGTCTGGTGACGAAGTGATCTTGCTGCGCGGCGATGAGCAGGCCGTGGTGCCGGTCAACCGCATTGTGCCAGTCGATGCGACGGGGGCCGGAGACCTTTTCGCCTCGGGCTTCCTGTACGGCATCGCCACAGGCCAATCCTTGGCCACCTGCGGGCGCATGGGCTGTGTGGCGGCGGCTGAGGTGATCTCGCACTACGGCGCGCGGCCTGAGGCTGATCTGAAAGCCCTGTTCGCCCAACACGCCCTGATTTGACCCCGCTGCCGGAGATTGCCATGCATACCTATGACCCGCAAAATATCTTTGCCCGCATCCTGCGCGGTGAAATTCCCAACAAAACCGTGCTGGAAACCCCCCACACGCTGGCCTTTCACGACATTCACCCCCAAGCGCCGATCCATGTGCTGGTGATCCCAAAGGGCGCTTATGTCACCTTTGACCACTTCGCCGCCGAAGCGAGCGCCGAGGAACTGACCGATTTTCACCGCGCCGCCGCCAAGGTCTGCGCCATGATGGGCATCGCCCCCGGTCAAGGCTACCGCGCGATTACCAACGCCGGGGCGCATGGCATGCAGGAAGTGCCCCATTACCACCTGCATATTCTGGGCGGGCGGGTGTTGGGCCGCTTGCTGGAAAACAGCTAAACGGGCCACCTGATAGGTCGCTGCCGCATCCCTAGCGCGAGTGTGATCTGCGCTGGGGTCTTTGAAGCCTATGCTTCAAGACGAAGCCGCAGGCCAAGCCTTTGTGCGCTTGGGATTTGGCGTGACAGCAAGATCTACCGAAAAATACTGAGAATGATTGTTCGAAAAATGAAAATATTCTAACCTATTCATTTCGCTATATTTTCAAGAAAATTCTGCTTTAAACACCTAAATATGTTCACTTTTTCCCATAAACAACTTAGTGCAAACATATTTAGAATATGCGAAAATTCGAACGTGAAAGTCAAATCAATCGCCACCGCCGCGATCGCTACCAGATGAGCCCTTCACGGACCAGATATCCGGAGAGCTACAATGATGTCTTCCCCTGACCGCCGGACCACCCAAAACCCCACAACCGTGACGGGTAGCGCATCGCCATGACGCCCACGTTTACAGAAGAGCCCAGTCGTGGCAAGAAAGACTCGACTATTCAGGCCATCTTAGACGCTGCCGGCGATTTATTGGTCGAAAAAATAGGCAGACCACCGCAAGCCAGGGAAATCGCGGCCAAGTCGGGGTATTCTGTGGGCACGATTTACAGCTATTTTACATCTGTCGGGGATGTGGTGTCGCATCTGGTGCTGAAACGTCAAACTGACTGTATCAAGAAGATTGATGCGATCATCGTTGCGCATGATGCTGACATGACGGCGCAAACCCTGTGGGGCGACATCATCGCGGTGCTTTTTTCCGCTTTGAATTCCGTTGCGCCAAGCGTGCTGAATTTTGCGCACAGACTGGCGGCAGAGCAATCGGCCAAGCCAGACCTGCATGACCGCGTTGTAGACAGATTGGGGCCTGCCATCCAAGATGCTGCCCGCCGCGATAGAACCGGTAGTTTTCGCCAGATTGAAGACCAAGAATTGACAATGTGTCTGCGCTCTGTTGTTTACCTGTGCCGCTATCCGCTGCTTGAGGGCAATGCCCTTTTTGGCACGCCAGAGCACCAGCGCATCGTGTTCACCTTTACGAACCGGGTGCTGTCACACCCTGAGGCAAGCGATCTTGGGCGGACGTTGATCACGACCGCCCTTTAGCGTGATGCCGTTTTAAACCTGCCGCGTTTTCCACAAGCTGACCGCGATGCCCGTGGTCAAAATGGCCGCCGTTACGCCCAAAGACAGGCTGGCGGGGAACTTTTCCCAATCCAGCCAATCGGCGATGAACATCTTGGACCCGATGAAGATCAGCAAGACCGACAGCGCATATTTCAGATAGGCAAAGCGGTGCAAAATCGCCGCCAGCGCGAAATATAGGGCGCGCAGGCCAAGGATTGCGAAGATGTTCGACGTGTAGACCAAGAACGGGTCGGCCGTGATGGCAAAGACAGCCGGTACGGAATCAACGGCAAAGATCAGGTCGGCGGTTTCCACCATGATCAGCGCCAAGACCAGCGGTGTGGCATAGATCAACCCCTTGCGCCGCACAAAGAACGCCTCACCCTCAAGCTGCTCGGTCAGGCGCAGACGGGTTTTCAGCCAGCGCACCATCGCAGTGTCCTGCGGCGCATGGTCACCGGTGACCAGCAGCATCTTGATACCGGTCAGGATCAGGAAAGCGGCAAAGACATACAAAACCCAATGATACTGCGCCACCAAAGTGGCCCCCAAGGCGATCATAATGCCGCGCAGCACGATCACCCCCAAGACGCCCCAAAACAGCACGCGGTGCTGCAAGGCGCGGGGGATGGCGAGCGACGAGAAGATCAAGGCTATGACAAAGACGTTGTCCATCGACAGCGACTTTTCCACCACAAAGGCGGTTAGATAGCTTGACGCCGCCCCCATCCCCATCTGCCAGCCGACAAATCCGGCAAAGCCCAACCCCAAGGCGATGTAAACCGCCGACAGGCGCAGGCTTTCGCCCACCTCGATTTCCTTCGCACTGGTGTGAAACAGGCCCAGATCGGCGGCCAGCAAGGCCCCGACGATCCCCAGAAAGCTTAGCCACATCCAGACCGGTGTGCCCATAAAGCTGTGAATTAGAAACTCCATCTCGACCTCTGTGTAAGGCCCGACATGGGTTTGCCCCACATCGAGCATGCTCGATGCGGTCCGACATCACGTTTCACCAAAAAACGTCAGAGGGGCCCGGTCCGCCTTTCCTATTTGGGAAGGCTTGGGCGATCTTCAACCCTCGGCGGCCAAAATAGCGGCCAGCCCTTCACGGTAGGTGGGGTAATCCAGCTTAACGCCCAGAACACTCTTGATCCGGTCATTTCGCACGCGCTTATTTTCGGCGTAAAACGACCGCGCCATGGGCGTCATCTCGGCTTGTTCATAGGGCACGATGGGCGGGGGTGGCAGGCCAAGCATCTCTGCCGCCAGCCCCAGAATATCCTCGGGCGAGGCAGGGTCGTCGTCGCAGACGTTGTAGATGCCCGGATGGGGTCGCACCAAAGCGGCATGCAGCACATTGGCGATGTCATCGACATGGATGCGCGAAAAGACCTGTCCCGCCTTGTGAATGCGCCGCGCAGACCCGTCGCGCACCTTTTCAAACGGCCCGCGCCCCGGCCCATAGATGCCCGCCAGCCGGAAGATGTGCAACGGCAGGCCAAGGGCGGCCCAGCCCGCTTCGGCCTGCACACGCGCTGCACCCCGTGCCGTGGTGGGGGCCAAGGGCGTTGTTTCATCCACCCAATCGCCATTGTGGTGGCCATAGACTGCTGTGGTCGAAAGATAGCCCATCCAGCCAAGCCGAGCGGCGGCGATCTGCGGGCCAAGGGCTTGCAGCACCGGATCGCCCCCTGCGGGTGCGACCGAGGTTAGAAGATGCGTCGCCCGTGCCAGCGCGGGCGAAAGGTCTGCGTCGGGCCAAACCAGCGCCTCAACCCCCGTGGCACGCAATTCTGCCGCCCCCGCCGCGCTGCGCGTGGTGCCGATGATGTGCCAGCCCTGCGGCAACAGGCGCCGCGCCAGCGCTTGGGCCGAATAGCCGTGGCCTATGGATAACAGCGTGTTCATAGCGGCTTTATCCGCTTTGGCGGCCCCCAAAGGCAAGACGCTTTCGCGGACGTCATAAGAACTTCACTTGCTTTGCGCCCGCCCAAGCCCTTACATGGCCGACCAAACGCAGGGGACGCGCGATGCAAGATGACCTTTTCCAAACCCCGCAGGCCAAGGCCCACGCCAGCTTTACTGACCCTGCCGCCGCCGTAGCGCATCTGGAACACCTATACGCCGAGGCGACGCAGTTTCTGGGCAAGGCCTTTGGCGAGGCCGTGGCCAAAGGCAAGCCCAAAGCCCGTCTGCGGGCCTATTATCCCGAAATCCGCCTGACCGTCACCAGCCATGACAAAATCGATTCCCGCCTGTCCTTTGGCCATGTGGCGCATCCGGGCACCTATGCCACGACCGTGACGCGGCCCGACCTGTTTCGCAACTATCTGATCCAGCAAATCAGCCTGCTTATGGAAAACCACGCCGTTCCGGTGCAAATCGGCCTGTCAGACACGCCCATTCCGCTGCACTTTGCCGTGGCGGGCAACCCCGCGCTGTCTGTGCCCCATCAGGGCGAGCTGGATTTCACCCTGCGCGATGTCTTTGACGTGCCGGACCTTTCCACCACCAATGACGATATCGTCAACGGCCAGCGCAGCCACAATGCCGACGGATCGCAGCCCTTGGCTCCGTTTACCGCCCAGCGGGTGGATTATTCGCTCTCGCGTCTGTCGCATTACACGGCGACTGACCCGATCCATTTTCAAAACTATGTGCTGTTCACCAACTACCAGTTCTATGTCGACGAGTTCGAATTCATGGCCCGCGCCGCCCTGTCAAACCCCGCTTTGGGCTATACAGAGTTTGTGGCAGGCGGCAATGCCATCATCACCACGGGTGACGGAGTGTTGACCCCATCGGCCAAAACGCCACAAATGCCGACCTATCATTTGAAACGCGCCGACGGGAACGGGATCACCTTGGTCAACATCGGGGTCGGCCCGTCCAACGCCAAGACCGCCACCGACCACATCGCGGTGCTGCGCCCGCATGCTTGGCTGATGCTGGGGCATTGTGCGGGCCTGCGCAATTCGCAGTCTTTGGGCGATTTCTGTCTGGCCCATGCCTATCTGCGCGAAGACCATGTGCTGGATGATGACCTGCCCGTCTGGGTGCCGATTCCCGCGCTGGCCGAGATTCAGATCGCCCTGCAAGACGCCGTGGCCGAGGTGACCCAGCTAGAGGGCTACGAGCTCAAACGCATCATGCGCACCGGCACTGTGGCGACGATCGACAACCGCAACTGGGAACTGCGCGACCAATCCGGCCCCGTGCGCCGCCTGTCACAATCGCGCGCCATTGCGCTGGATATGGAAAGCGCCACCATCGCCGCCAACGGCTTTCGCTTTCGCGTGCCTTACGGCACCTTGCTGTGCGTGTCTGACAAGCCGCTCCACGGCGAGTTGAAACTACCCGGCATGGCATCGGATTTCTACAAAACCCAAGTCTCGCGCCACCTGCACATCGGCATTCGCGCGATGGAGCATCTGCGCGAGATGCCCTTGGGGCAGATTCACAGCCGCAAACTGCGCAGCTTTGATGAAACGGCCTTCCTTTAATGGCGTTTTCGCACCAAAGTCGCAAAAAAGCTTGCCTTAGACATGAAAACGCTGTGTAGGAAACAATAAAGCCGTTACGACCTTTACCAATACCCGGAATCGGGAACGCACCAAGGGGACAGTCCTATGAACAAACCAATGACAAAGACCCAGTTGATCGCCGCTTTGGCCGAAGCCATGGGCGCTGACAAGAAGACCGCTGCCGCAGCACTTGACGCGATTTCAGAAGTTGTGTCGCGCGAAGTCGCCGCCGGCGGCGCGATCACTCTGCCCGGCCTTGGCAAAATGGCCTGCCGCGCGCGCCCCGAGCGTCAGGTGCGCAACCCCGCGACCGGCGAAAGCGTGACCAAGGCCGCTGACAAGCAGGTCAAGTTCACCATCGCCAAAGCGCTGAAAGACAGCGTCAACGCCTGATCCTTTCGGATTGTGGCTATGGGTCGCCTCTTGGGCGGCCCTTTTTCATTGGGGGCGCTATGGATTTTGTTGCCCTGCTGATGGGCCTTTGCTTTTCGGTCATGTGGTCCTCGGCCTTTGCAACGGGGCGGATCATTGTGGTCGATGCCTCGCCCTTGGCGGTACTTGCGCTGCGCTTTGCGATTTCGGGCACGATTGCCGTAGCTGTCGCTCGACTGCGCGGCCAAAGCTGGCATCTGAGCCCTGCTATCAAGCGCAGCGTGGTGATTTTTGGCTTTTGCCAGAACGGCCTGTATCTGGGCTTGAATTTCGTGGCCTTGCAATGGGTTGAAGGCGCGCTTGCCTCTGTGATCGCCTCGGCCATGCCGCTGATAGTGGCCGCCCTTGGCTTTGCCCAAGGCGAGCGCCTATCGCGGTTGGGCTTTGGCGGCCTTGTGGCGGGCTTTGCGGGTGTTGCGCTGATTATGGCCGGCCGCATCACCCAAGGGGCTGATGTCACGGGCGTGGCGCTGTGCGTGATCGCCGCCACGGCGCTGGCCTTTGCCACACGGCAGGTCAAGGCCGTCAGTGCGGGGGGCAATCTGTTGATGGTGGTCGGGCTGCAAATGCTGGTCGGATCAGCGTTGCTGGCCGTGGCGTCGGTCTTGGTGGAAACCCCGCGCTTTCATGTGACACCGCATTTGGTGGCGGCTTTGAGCTATCAAATCTTCATCCCCGGCCTGACCGCAACCCTAGTCTGGTTCGCGCTGGTCGGTAGGGTAGGGGCCATCCGCGCCAGCACCTTCCACTTCCTGAACCCGTTTTTCGGCGTGGCCATCGCAGCTGTGCTGTTGGGCGAACACATCACCCTAACAGACGTCATCGGCGTGCTGATCGCCATGGCGGGGATTTTGGCCGTGCAAATGGCGCGACAGGTCGCGAGATAACTACCCGATCACCCCGCGCACGCCGCCCGTCTGCCCCCGATCCAGCAACAGATGATCCGCCAGCACCAGCGCCATCATCGCCTCGCCCACCGGCACAGCGCGGATGCCCACGCAGGGGTCATGGCGGCCCTTGGTGATCAAGTCCAGCTCCTCGCCGCGCGTGTTGATCGTGCGGCGCGGCGTCAGGATGCTAGAGGTCGGCTTGACCGCAAAGCGGCACACCACCGGCTGGCCTGAACTGATCCCGCCCAAGATCCCGCCCGCATGGTTGGACAAAAACTCTGGCCCCTCCGCCCCCATGCGAATTTCGTCAGCGTTCTCAACGCCGGTCAAAGCCGCCGCCGCCATGCCATCGCCAATCTCGACCCCCTTGACCGCATTGATCGACATCATCGCACTGGCCAAATCGGAATCGAGCTTGCCATAGAGCGGCGCACCCAAGCCCGCAGGCACGCCCCGCGCCACAACCTCGATCACCGCCCCGACCGAGTCATGCGACAGCCGCAGCCCGTCCAGATACTCTGCCCAGTCCGCCGCCGCGACAGGATCAGGGCACCAAAACGGGTTCTCCTCGATCTGCGCCCAGTCAAACCGGCTGCGATCAATGCCGCGTGGCCCCATCTGCACCATATAGCCCGTGATGGTCAGCCGAGGGATCAGATGCGCCAGCACCGCCCGCGCCACCCCGCCCGCCGCCACCCGACTGGCCGTCTCGCGCGCCGAACTGCGCCCGCCGCCGCGATAATCGCGCAGCCCGTATTTCTGGTGATAGGTGATATCGGCATGGCCGGGCCGGAAGGCTTGAGCAATGTCGCCGTAATCCTTTGACCGCTGGTCAGTGTTTTCAATCATCAGTTGAACAGGGGTGCCCGTCGTGCGCCCCTCAAAGGTGCCCGACAAAATCCGCACCTCATCGGCCTCTTTGCGCTGCGTGGTGAATTTCGACGTGCCGGGTTTGCGCTTGTCCAGCCAAGGCTGCAAATCGGCCTCGCTCAGCGCAATGCCGGGGGGGCAGCCGTCGACAGTGGCACCAATCGCCGGCCCATGGCTTTCGCCCCAAGTGGTGAAACGCAGCATATGTCCAAAGGTGTTCAGGCTCATCGAAGTCTCCGGTCGTTTGGGCTTGCTTAAGACAATCGCAGCGGGTGGAACAGATTTTTCGCAGAAAAATCGTGGCCCTAGTCGGCTTTCATCGCCAAAATCGCCGATTTCTTCACCGTATCCGCCGGATAGGTGATGCGCGTCTGGATGCCAAAGCGTAGGTCGGGGAAATAGGTGAAGTGTTGTACCGTCGGGTTAGGCCCGCCCAAGTGGCCCATGTCCATTTCCAAAACACGGTAGCTGCAGCCGCTGATCTGCGCCTGCTCTAACGCGCCCACGGTCACATGCACCTTTTCGCGCCAACGCGCATTGGGCGCGCCGCCAACGGGTGTCACGACCGCGCGAGCATTGGATGTCCAATCCATCCCCGCCACCGGTTCAGGTTCGCGGCGTTGATAGGTGTATTCCGACATTTCCCCTTGCCCGTTGCGCGTGCTTTCGGCGGGGTAAACGCCAAACCGCGCCACGACATAGCGGGCATAATTGCCATCGGCGTTGGTCTGCTCGGCCCGGATCATGTCATGCGCTCCGCGTTGCAAATGCCAATGCGACCCGTCTTGCAGTTTGACCTGCACGCCCTTCAGAAAGCTGTCTTCTGCCAGACATCCCGCACAGGCGGGAGAGGCCATCATCCATAGCAGTGCCACCCGCAGCATCATCTTGACCGCTCCTTTGCCATCGCTTGGCAAAATCATAAGCCAAAACCAGCGCAGCGCCACCTTTTTTGCGTCAGCCCACAGCGCGCCACATTCGGCCTTGCACCCGATGGTGAAAGCCCTATGGTCCGGCTCACCTCGGGGTGCCTGACCACAGGCTGAGATGCGCAAGCGGACCCGTTGAACCTGACCCGGATCATACCGGCGGAGGGAAGGTGCTGGACAAGTCCACTCCATTCCCGCCCGTCGCAACATGGAGAAAGCTATGAAATCCTTCCATCTTGCACTGGCGTTTGTGTCTTTGGCCCCTATGGCTATGGCGCAAACCCCTGTCTTGACTGTGCTGACCTATGACAGTTTCGCCGCCGATTGGGGCCCCGGCCCTGCCATCGCCAAAGGGTTTGAACAAACCTGTGCGTGCAAAGTGGCCTATGTCACCGCAGGCGACGGTGCCGCCGTTCTGTCGCGCTTGCAGATGGAAGGCGCAGGGTCGACCGCTGACATCGTGCTGGGTTTGGACACCACGCTGACAGAATCCGCCCGCGCCACCGGCCTTTTTGCGCCTTTGGCGGCCCAAGCCCCCAACGACCTGCCGGTGCCCTATACCGACGCCACCTTTGAGCCCTTCGATTGGGGCTGGTTTGCCTTTGTCTATGACAATACCAAACTGACCACTCCGCCGAAATCGATCAAAGACTTGGCCGCCTCGAACCTGAAAATCGTGATCGAGGATCCGCGCTCGTCCACCCCCGGTTTAGGCTTGGTGATGTGGGTCAAGGCCGCTTATGGCGACCAATCGGCGCAGATCTGGAAAGATTTGGCGGACAATATCGTCACCGTCACCCCGTCATGGGATGCGGCCTATGGCCTGTTCTTGAAGGGAGAGGCGGATATGGTCCTGTCTTACACCACCTCGCCCGCCTATCATCTGATCGCTGAAAAAGACGCCACCAAGTCCGCCGCTGCCTTTGACGAAGGGCATTATATGCAGATCGAAGTGGCGGGAAAGCTGGCGTCGTCCAAGCAACAGGCCTTGGCGGATCAGTTCTTGGCCTATCTGGCCAGCGATGCCGCACAATCGGTGATCCCCACCACCAACTGGATGTACCCTGCCAAAACACCAGTCGCAGGCCTGCCAGACGGCTTTGAAACGCTGATCAAGCCCGCAAAGTCGCTGCTTTTGTCCTCGGTTAAGGCTGAGGCGGGCCGCAAAGCGGCGGTGGAAGAATGGCAAACCGAACTGTCCAAATAAGAGCTTGGGCGCTGTCGGGCGGGATTGCGGCGCTGGTGCTGGGAACGGCACTGGCGCTGGCGGTGCAGGCCAAAGGTGTTGGCCTGCACCCCGCCGACTGGGCCGCGCTGCGCTTCACGCTGATGCAATCGGCGCTGTCGACCCTGCTGTCGTGTCTGTTGGCCATGCCTGTGGCCCGCGCTTTGGCCCGCTGCACCTTTTGGGGGCGGCGGGCGTTGATCGTGCTGATGGGGGCGCCGTTCTTGCTGCCCGTCATCGTGGCGGTTTTGGGCCTGTTAAGCCTGTACGGCCGCAACGGTCTTTTGAACCAGATGTTTCAGGCCTTGGGCCTGCCCACGGTCACCATCTACGGCCTGCACGGCGTGGTGCTCGCCCATGTGTTCTTCAACCTGCCGCTGGCCACCAGAATGCTACTGAACGGTTGGCACGCCATTCCGGCAGAGCGGTTCCGGCTGGCGCAGACTTTGGGCCTGCCCTCGACCTTTCGGCATATTGAACTGCCCATGTTGGCGGCAGTTCTGCCGGGGGTGGGGTTGTCGATCTTTTTGGTCTGCCTGACCTCGTTTGTTGTGGCGCTGACCTTGGGTGGCGGCCCTGCGGCCACCACGCTGGAACTTGCGATCTACCAAGCGCTGCGGTTTGATTTTGATCCGGGCCATGCTGCGCTTTTGGCGGGCGTGCAGTTTGCGGTCTGTGCTGTGGCCGTCAGTTTGGCGGCTCGGTTTACCACGGTCGAGGGTTTAGGGCTGGGGCTGGACCGCGCACCTGTTGGCCAAAAGGCGCATTGGGTTGATGTGCCGGTCTTGGCCTTGGCGGCGCTGTTCTTGATTTTGCCGCTGGTGGCCGTGGTGGCAGACGGCCTGCCTGCGCTGCTGCATCTGCCCGCGCTGGTGTGGCAAGCCGCACTTCGGTCGGCTGTGATGGCTTTGGTGGCGGCGGGTTTGTCAGTGACGGCTGCGTTGATCTTGGTGCAAGCCAAGGTGGCAGGCGCGCCCTTGGTCGAGGGGGCCGCGATGCTGCCGCTTGCCACCTCTGGCCTTGTGCTGGGCACGGGGTTGTTTGTCTTGTCGCGGGCCTTTGTTAGCCCCGAGGCGCTGGCTTTGCCGGTGACAGTCTTGGTCAACGCGCTGATGGCGCTGCCCTTTGTCTTTCGGTTGCTGCTGCCGCAGGTGCGGGATCTGCACCGCAATTACGACCGCTTGGCGCAGACGCTGGGCCTGTCGGGCGGGGCGCGGCTGCGGTGGCTGACGCTGCCGCGCTTGGCCCGCCCTTTGGGGCTTGGGGCGGGGTTGGCGGCGGCTTTGTCGATGGGCGATCTGGGGGTGGTGGCGCTGTTTGCGGGGCAAGATCAAGCCACGCTGCCCTTGGTGGTGCAGCGCCTGTCTGGGGCCTACCGGATGGACCAAGCCGCTGCTGCCGCCTTGGTTCTGGTGATGGCCAGCTTTGCCCTGTTTGCCCTGTGCGATATCGGAGGCCGCCGTGCTGCACCTTGACCATCTGCGCCTGACGCAAGACGGATTTAGCGTGACCGCCGATTGGAGTTTATCGGCGGGGTCGCGTTTGGCTTTGCTGGGCCCTTCGGGAGCAGGCAAGTCAACGCTGTTGATGGGGCTGGCAGGATTTATCGCACCAAGTGCGGGGCGGATTTTGTGGCAGGGCCGCGATTTAGCGGCTTTGTCGCCCGCGCAGCGGCCCGTGTCGATCTTGTTTCAGGACCAAAACCTGTTTCCGCATTTGACGCTGGCGCAGAACCTTGGGCTAGCGATTCATCCGCGTCTGCGCTTAAGCGCCAGCGATATGGCGCGGGTAGACACGGTGCTAGAGCGGCTGGGTCTGGCGGGCTATGGGCCGCGCAAGCCTGCTACTCTGTCGGGCGGCCAATTGGGCCGCGCTGCCTTGGGCCGCGTGTTACTGCAAGCCCGCCCGATTTTGTTGCTGGATGAACCCTTTGCCGCCCTTGGCCCTGCGCTGAAGGCGGATTTGTTGAGGCTGGTCAGCGACCTTGCGGCTGAGAATGGCACAACCGTGGTTCTGGTCACGCACGACCCCTTGGATGCGCGGCGTTTTGCGGATGTCGTTGGGTTGGTGCATGACGGCGTCTCCGATGCCCCAGTGGCGACCGAAGCGATCTTTGCCAACCCGCCGCCCGCGCTGCGTGCTTATCTGGGATAGACAAAATAGGCCCCGCACAGCGTGCGGGGCCTTTTTTGAAACAATCGCCAAACCTTAAAGGGCCAGTTTTTTGCCTTTAACCTTGGACCAAAGCCGCTTGTTGGTCAGGTACAGCAGAACCGACAGCAGGCCCAACAGCAACACCGCCTTAAAGCCGGATTCCTTGCGTGTCATCATCTTGGGTTCGGCCGCCCACATCAAGAAGGCCGAGACGTCCGTGGCTTCGTTTTCCAGCGTTGCTTCGGTACCATCGGCATAGACAACGGCATCGGCCGCAACGGCTGTATTGGGCATGGCCATCCAGCCGCCGGGGAAGGCGTGGTTTTCGTAAAGCGTCACGCCAGCGATTTCTTTCGATTCGCCGGTGAAGCCGGTGATGATCGAATAGATATGCTCTGGCCCGCCCATGCCCTTGAACAACTGGTTGGTGCCCAGTCCGTAAGGCCCAGAAAAGCCCTTACGCGCCTTGGCCATCACCGACAGGTCAGGGGCCTGCAAAGAAGCATTGGCAGGATAGTGGTCAGCCGGTGTCAGCGGGCGCATGGTGCCGGTGGCCGGGTCTAGATACTGCTGGTTAGACGCCTCGTCGTAGATCGGGAAGGCTTTGGCATAGGCCTTGACCTGATCTTCCGGCAGGTTCGGGCCACCCGGTTCGGCCAAAGCGCCGATCCGCAGGAATTTTAGACCATGGCAGCTTGCGCAAACCTCGGTATAAACCTGAAGCCCGCGCTGCAGTTGGTGTTCGTCGAACTTGCCGAACGGGCCTTCGAAGCTAAAGGCCACGTCGGTCGTTGTCGCCTCACCCTCGGCCCAAGCGGTGCTGGTCATCAGGGTCAGTGCGGAAACGGCGCTGATTGCGATTTTGCGAAACATCTCAGTCAGTTCCTTTCTCTCACTCGGCCGGTTCGGCGTAGTGCGACTTGAAGTCAGCTTCGATCGACACCGGTTGCAGCAGCGGCTTTTCAAGCACACCCAGCAGCGGCAGGATCACGAAGAAGTAGCCAAACCAGTAGGTGGAGGCGATCAGACCGACCCAGCCGGTAAAGGCCGACGGCACCTGAGAGCCGCACCACATCAGCACGACAAAGTCGATGACCAGCACGGCATACCACGCCTTGAACATCGGACGATAGCGACCCGAACGCACCGAAGACGTATCCAGCCAAGGGGCCAGCGCCATGGCCAGAATGGCCCCGACCATCGCAATCACGCCGAACAGTTTGGAATCGACGATGCCGAAGGTGACAAAATGCGCCAGTTGCACCACCCAGACCGTGTTATCAAAGGTCCGCAGGATTGCATAGAAGGGCAGCAGGTACCATTCCGGCACAATATGCGCCGGGGTCGCCAGCGGGTTGGCCTGAATGTAGTTGTCAGGGTCGCCCAGATAGTTGGGCATAAAGCCGACTATGGCAAAGAAGATCGTCATGATCACGGCCAGCGCGAAGAGGTCTTTGATCACGTAGTAGGGCCAGAAGGGAACCGTGTCGGCCTCGACCTCGGCCTTCGAGGTGCGGCGCACTTCGACACCGGTGGGGTTGTTGTTGCCCGTGGTGTGGAAGGCCCAGATATGCACGCCGACCAAGCCCGCGATAACGAAGGGCAGCAGGTAATGCAGGCTGAAGAAGCGGTTCAGCGTGGCATTGCCAACAGCAAACCCGCCCAGCAGCCATTCTTGCAGCGCCGTGCCAACGCCCGGGATCGCGCCGAAGAGGCCGGTGATCACGGTGGCGCCCCAGAAGCTCATCTGGCCCCAAGGCAGAACGTATCCCATGAAAGCCGTCGCGATCATCAGGAAATAGATGATCATGCCGATCACCCAAGTCACTTCGCGCGGCGCTTTGTAGCTGCCGTAATACAGGCTGCGGAAGATGTGGCAGTAGACGGCAAAGAAGAACAGCGATGCCCCATTTGCGTGCAGATAGCGCAGCATCACGCCGCCGTTCACATCGCGCATGATGTGTTCGACGCTGGCAAAGGCCAGTTCGGTGTTGGGCGTGTAATGCATCGCCAGCACAATGCCGGTCACGATTTGCAGCGCCAGACAGAAGGTCAAAACGATGCCCCAGATCCACATCCAGTTCAGGTTCTTGGGCGTGGGCAGCATCAATATGTCATGCAGCAGGCCAGCAACCGGCAACCGGTTGTGAAGCCATATTTGAAAGCCCGGCTTGGGCTCGTAGTGGTCGTGCGGAATACCAGCCATCTGATGCGTTCCTTACCCGAGCTTGATCGTAGTTTCAGTGGTGAAGGCCGCAACCGGCACAGCCAGATTGCGCGGAGCGGGCCCTTTGCGGATGCGCCCGGCTGTATCGTATTGCGAACCGTGGCAGGGGCAGAACCAGCCGCCAAACTCGCCCGCGCCGTCGCCCAAGGGCACGCAGCCCAAATGGGTGCAAACGCCCATCATGACCAGCCACTTGCCATCTTTGTCCAAGGCGCGGTTGGCGTCTGTGGCCTGCGATCCGGCGGGCAGGTTGTCATTTTCGGCGTTGACATCGACCAGATCGGACAGGGCAACGTCTTGGCCTGCCTTGATCTCGTCGGCGGTGCGGTAGCGGATGAACACCGGCTTGCCGCGCCATAGCACGGTCAACTGGCTGCCTTCGGCCACGCCGCTGACATCCACCTCGATCGAGGCCAAAGCCCGCACATCGGCAGAGGGGTTCATCTGGTTGACCAGCGGCCAAACCGCAGCCCCGGTTGCGACAACGCCTGCCCCGGCGGTCGCGTAATACAGGAAATCCCGGCGGGTTCCTGCGGTATCTTCAGCATGGGACATTGATGCTACTCCCTTCGGCTGGCCGCCCGGCGGGCAAGCCCTTCATTCCAAACAGACTGAGCGCAAGGCTCAGACTTTCCCATGTGGTTTAGACAAGGATGAGGTCAAGGTCCAGCGGACAAAGCGGCCCAATTTGATGCAATTTTCGATTTCCTCTAAGCCGCTGTGTCACGACATCGTGAGCGCAGGGATTGGCTTAAACTATAGCGTTCAAGCGCGGGGGATTGTGACCTGCATGGCGGGCCTTTTGACGATATCGGCCTCCCAAGCGGCCAGTTTGGGGTGGCCGACGCGCCAGCTACGGGCGTCGTGGCGAAAGTCCAGATAGCCCAAGGCGCAACCCAAGGCGATCTGTCCCATATCCACAGGGCCGTTCAGATGCGCCATCCAAGACTGTTCAAGCATATCAAGCGTGCGGGCGATCTTGGACCACTGGCCTTCGACCCAATCGGGGAAGCGTTTATCCTCTGGGCGCAGGCGATCTTCGTAGACCATCAGCAAAGCCGCCTCTAAGATGCCGTCGGCGGTGGCTTCCAGCGTCAAAACTTCCCACAGGTTGGCTTTGGGGTACAGGTTTGTCCCCGCCAGATCGTCCAGATAGCGGCAGATCACGCGGCTGTCATAGATCGTACCGCCCTCTTGGCGCACAAGAGCGGGGATCTTGCCCAAGGGGTTCAGATCGACCGGCATGCTGCCCGGTGCCAAGGGCGTGCCAGAGGCGGGCATGATCTCGACCCTGTCGCCGAAACCGATTTCCAAGATCAGCGCCATAACCTTGCGGCCAAATGGCGTGGTGGGAGAGTGGTAAAGTTTCATGGCATTGGCCTTATGGGAACGGATTCTGCAGCACTCTACCCATCTTGACCGCCAGCGTAACCCAAAAAGCGGTTTAGTCGTCTGACAAGTCCCGCATGGCTTGGGCGATATCGGCTTGGGCCCCGCCTTGGGCGTCAAGGGCGACCATCACCGCTGCCCGTGCGGCGGGGGTTTTGTTCTGGTTCAGCTTCCAAGTGCCGTCTACGGCGGTGATGTGAAGGCGGAAGGGCAGAATCATGCGCTTCATCCGGTCCATGACCCCTTCGCCCATTTTGGACGATGTCCACATAGGTTTTGGCGCAAGTCGCGCCTCAAACCTATCTGACAGGGCGTTCACATGGCCATCCATCGCCTCATCGGGCAGTTGCACCAAGGTGCCGCGCAGATGCACGGCGATGTAGTTCCACGTCGGCACCTGATCGGGCACTCCGTACCAATCGGGCGAGATATAGGCGTCAGGCCCCATCACAGCCAAAACGGCTTGCGCCGGAAGGCCAGCGGCGATCACCGCGTTCGAGCGTGCCAGATGAAGGTCGGCAGTCGTGCCATCGTCTGACAGCAAAAAGGGCACATGGGCCATCAGCGGCCCCGCAGGCCCGTTGACCGACAAGATGCCGAATCCCCTTGATCGTGCGAAAGCCAGATTGCGGTCAGTGGTGGTTTTGCGAAAGGCGGGGTTGGGGTGCATGGCGTAGCGGTCCTGACATGAAAAAGCCGCCGAGGTTGCCCTGGCGGCCCATCAACCGTGCTGAAAAGCGATCCTCAACCCTGACGGGCCTTGTAGCGCTTTTGCGTCTTGTTGATCACATAGACGCGGCCTTTACGGCGCACGACTTGGCAATCGCGATGACGCGTCTTCAGCGAGCGGAGCGAGTTTGCAACCTTCATGGCTGTCTCCTCTGGTTCGCGGCGCGTCCTCGCGCCAATTGAAAACTGTGTTGGTCTTGCGACCAACGATGAATGGTGGGCGGTACTGGGATCGAACCAGTGGCCACTACGATGTCAACGTAGTGCTCTACCGCTGAGCTAACCGCCCGCCGTGCCATCACATCCCGCCGTGTCCAAACAAAAGGACGCGGACGGAACCGCGTTGGTGTCGGGTCTATTAAACAGAGTCGCTGGCCTGTTCAAGGGCTTTCTCCACCGCCCGTTGTTCCGCTATACAGGCCAGATGGAGGACAAGATGACCGTGCTGTCGCAAGCCACCGCTTACCGCCTGACCCGCCCTGTGCGGCAACAAACCTCTGTCATCTTCTCGTCCCCCCATTCCGGCCGCGACTACCCGCAGGCGTTTTTAGACGCCAGCCCCTTGGCACCTTTGGCGCTGCGCTCTTCGGAAGATGCGTATATTGACCGGCTTTTCGCCCGCGCCCCGTTGTTTGGCGCCCCGCTTTTGTGCGCCCTTGCGCCGCGTGCCTATATCGACCTGAACCGCGGCCCCGAAGAGCTTGACCCCGCTGTGGTCGAAGGTGTGCCGCGCGGTGCGCACAATCCGCGCATCGCGTCAGGCCTTGGGGTGATTCCCCGCGTGGTGGCGGGGGGCCGTGCGATCTATTCCGGCAAGATCTCGCGGGCCGAGGCCGAGGCGCGGCTTAACACCCATTGGCACCCCTGGCACGCGGCCCTGCAGGGCCTGATCGATCAGACCCACTCAGCCTTTGGTGAGGCGATCCTGATCGACTGCCACTCTATGCCGCACGAGGCGATCGAAGCCCATATGCGCCCGGGCCAACTGCCGCCCCAGGTGGTGCTGGGCGACCGGTTCGGGGCCTCTGCCGCGCGCGACGTGGTGGACCAGATCGAGGCGATCTTTGTCGCCGCAGGCTTTCGCGTGGCGCGCAATTCGCCCTTTGCCGGGGCCTATATCGCGCAAGCCTACGGGCATCCGGTGTCGAACAAACATGTGGTGCAGGTGGAAATCGACCGCTCGCTGTATCTGGACGAACGCAAGGTTGAACCGCTGCCCAACTTCTCGGCCTTTTGCCAAAGGATCAATCGCGTGGTCGGTGAACTGGCCAATATCGGCCGTCAGGCGCTGCCCATCGCGGCAGAGTAAATCACCGCAGCGAACGCCCCTTGATGATGGCCTCTGGCCCAAAGCGGGCGCGGATCGTATCGGCGGCGCGTTCGGCTGCAGCCCGCTTGGCAGCGTCGGGATCTAGCAGGTCGGGCGACAGGTCGGCTTGGTCTTCGGCGCACAGGTCCGACAGGCCAACCCCAATCAGCCGAAATGGCCCCTTGGCGACCGCCAGCCCAAACATATCCCGCGCCGCGCGGTAGATGCGGTCGGTCAACTGGGTTGGGTCGCCCAAGGTGCTGCGCCGGCTGATCAACTGAAAATCCCCGCGCTTTAGCTTCAAAGTCACCGTCCGCCCCGCCAGACGCTTGACCTTGGCGCGGTCGGCCACCTGTTCTGACAGCCGCCAGATATGGCCATCCAGAAGGTCGGGGTCGGCGGTATCCGCAAAAAACGTGGTTTCTTTCGAGATCGACTTGACCTTGTCCTCCCGCGACACCCGCCGATGATCCTCCCCCCGCGCCAGATGATAGAGCCGCTCGCCCATCTGCCCGAACCGCGCCTGCAAATCGCCCCGATCCCAGCGCAACAGATCGGCGATGGTGCGCATGCCCGCAGCTTCCAGCGCTGCTTGCGTCGCAGCACCCACACCCCACAAAATGCGCAAAGGCTTGGGGCGCAGGAACTCTGCCGTCTCGGCCCGCCCGATCACCGAAAACCCGCGCGGCTTATCAAGGTCTGAGGCGATCTTGGCCAGAAACTTGTTGTGCGACAGCCCGATCGACCCCGTCACCCCCACCTGCACCTCAATCTCTTGCACCAGACGCGCCAAAATCACCGCCGGCGGCGCACCGTGCAGCCGCGCCGTGCCGGTCAGATCCAAGAACGCCTCGTCCAGCGAAAGGGGTTCGATGGCAGGGGTCAAAGCCTCCATCAAGGCGCGGATCTGGCGCGAGGTCTCGACATAAACCTGCATCCGAGGCTTCACCACCACAGCCTGAGGGCACAGCTTTAACGCCTGAAACATCGGCATGGCCGAGTGCACCCCGTGAATGCGCGCCAGATAACAACAGGTCGAAACCACCCCCCGCGTACCCCCGCCCACAATCACCAGATGATCGCGCAAGGACGGATCATCGCGCTTCTCGACGCTGGCATAAAAAGCGTCGCAGTCCATATGGGCGATCGAAAGGCTTTCCAGCTCGCCGTGCGCGATAATGCGCGGGCTGCGACAGGCCAGACACCGCGCACCGCTGGGGAAAAGGGAAAAGCAATCGCGGCAGAGGCTGGGCATGATGGGGGGAGGGTAGCATGGCGCAGGCAGGTGCAGTAGGGGAAGTTGCCAGAACAAGGTGTTTGGATGGCTATTGCAGAATGGGAAAGGTCCTTTCGGTCTAATCCGACGATTGGCTAGCCATCGCTCGCAGGATTACCCCAACCCCCCCACAATCGCCCGCGCCGCCCCAGCAGGGTCTGCCGCCTGCCAAATAGGCCGCCCCACCACGATATGATCAGCCCCATCCGCAATCGCCTGCGCTGGCGTGGCGATGCGCTTTTGATCCCCCTGCGCCGCCCCCGCTGGCCGCACACCGGGCGTGACGATCAACTTCCCCCGCGCTTGCGGCAAGGCGCGGATTAAGGCCGCCTCTTGCGGCGAGGCAATCACCCCGTCGGCCCCCGCGTCGAACGCACGCGCGGCGCGGTCCAGCGTGATCTGGGCGATGTCGCCGGGCTTGATCAAGTTGGCGTCCAGATCGGCGCGGTCCAGCGATGTCAGCACGGTCACCGCCAAGATCTTCATATCAGACCCGGCCTTTCCCTCTGCCGCAGCTGCCACCACCTGCGGGTCGCCGTGCACGGTCAGAAAATCAAGGTCATACTGCGCCAGCCCCCGCACCGCAGCCTCGATCGTCGCACCGATGTCAAACAGCTTCATATCCAGAAAAACCCGCTTGCCGCGGTCCTGCTTTAGCTCATTGGCCAAGGCCAAACCGCCACCGGTCAGCATCCCCAAGCCGATCTTGTAAAAGCTCACGCTGTCGCCCAAGCGGTCCACCAGCGCCATGGCTTGGATCAGGTTGGGCAGATCAAGGGCAACGATCAGCCGGTCATCAGAGTGCTGTGTCATAGGAACCTCCCGTTTCACGCCCAGTTGCAGGCGCGCTCTCCCCCTGTCAACCCCGCGCCCCCTTCATCTTGGCGCAAATACTCCGGAGGGGTCCGGGGAGGCTGGCCTTCCCGGCTGTGCTGGTCGCCGCAACCTCAGACCCAGACCTGATTGGGGTCGGGCAGCGGAATCGCCGCCAGCAAATCGCGGGTGTATTGCGCCTGCGGGTCGGCAAACAGCGCCGCTGTCTCGCGGTTCTCGACGATCTGGCCGTGTTGCAACACCATCACCCGCTGACACAACCGCCGCACGACGCTCAGGTCATGCGAGATGAAGGCCAGTGTCATGCCAAGCTCTGCCACCAAGGTTTCCAACAGGTTCAAAACCTGTGCTTGCGAGGACACATCCAAGCCCGACACAATCTCGTCCGCCAGAATAAACTCCGGCTCTAACGCAATGGCCCGCGCAATCCCCACCCGCTGCCGCTGCCCGCCTGACACCTCGTGCGGGTAGCGGTGCGCGAAGTCCTTGGGCAGGCCCACATGGTCCAGCGCGCGCAGCACACGGGCTTGGACCGTGTCAAACCCGTGCAGCCGCAAGGGTTCGGCGATGATCGTGCCCACGCGGTGGCGCGGGTTCAGGCTGCTCATCGGGTCTTGGAAGATCATCTGAAACCGCCGCCGCAGCGGGCGCAAGTCGGCGTCAGACAGATGGGTGATGTCGGTGCCGCCAAACACCACCGCCCCGCCCGAGGGTTCCAACAACCGCACCAAAGCCCGCCCCAGCGTCGACTTGCCCGACCCTGACCCGCCCACAATTCCCAGCACCGTGCCCTTTTCGATGGAAAAGGTCAGGCCCTTGAGAATATCCAGCCGTGGGGCCATCCCGAACAACGGCTTGCGTGTCATATCGGCCAAAGACAGGTGCAGGTCGGTGACGGTGTACAGATCAGCCATGCTCCACCTCGGTCCGCACGGCGGCGATCACGGCATCTGGCACGGGTTGCAGGCCCGCCGAAGGGTCGCTGTATTTCGGGGTCGCGGCCAAAAGGGCGGCGGAATAGGGGTGCTTGGGGGCGCGGAAGAAATCGGCCACATCGCTGTCTTCAACAACCTTGCCCGCATACAGCACCGACAGGTTCTGGCACACCTTGCTGACCACGCCCAAATCATGCGTCACAAACAACAAAGCCGTGCCATGCCGCGCCTGCAATGCGGCGATCAGCTTTAGAATCTGCTTTTGCACCGTCACATCCAAGGCGGTCGTGGGTTCATCCGCGACGATCAACTTCGGCTCTGCCGCAAAGGCCGAGGCGATCAAGATGCGCTGGCGCATACCGCCCGACAATTCATGCGGATATTGCCGCAGCACGCGGGCTGGGTCGGTGATTTGCACCTCGCCCAGCAGGGCAAGGGCTCGCTCTTCGGCGCGCTGCCGAGTCCAGCCCAGAATATCCACCAAACGGTCGGTGATCTGCACCCCGATCCGGCGCGAGGGGTTCAGGGCCGTCAGCGGGTCTTGCGGGATCAGCGCACAACTCGCCCCGACCTTTACGCGCCGCACGGCAGGTGGCAGCGTCAAAAGATCGGTGCCGTCCAGCACAATCTTTCCGCCCGTAATCTCGACCGCTTTGGGCAGAATCCCCAAAACCGCCTTGCCGATCATCGACTTGCCCGCGCCACTTTCCCCCACCAGCCCGCGCACCTCGCCCACTTGCACCGTTAGGGACACATCACGCAGCAAGGGCCCGCCGCCCTTGACCCGTGCAGACAGATTGCGCACCTCAAGAAAGCTCATCGCAGCACCGGATCGAAGCGGTCCTTCAACCCCTCGCCCAGTTGCGAAAACGACAGCACGGTCAAAAACAGCGTGACCAGCGGGAAAACCAGAACCCACCACGCTTGGTGGATCGATGTGCGCCCTTCGGAAATCATCCCGCCCCATGTCGGATCATCGGTGGAAATCGACAGGTTCACGAAAGACAAAATCGCCTCGACAATCACCGCGATGCCCATTTCCAGCGTCAGTAGCACGACGATAATGGGCAGCACATTGGGCAAAATCTCGCGCAGCAAAATGCCAAACCGCCCCCGCCCCGCCACACGGGCCGAGGCGACATAATCCATCGCCCCCTGTGCCATAGCCTCGGCCCGAATGACGCGGGCAAAGCGGGTCCAGTCGATCACCACAATCGCCAAG
>Ga0114958_10000293_pt1 | contig 43095 bp, 30 predicted proteins | sample C_130208_EF_Meta_FD_89577 | JGI IMG/M metagenome (GOLD analysis project Ga0114958, IMG submission 89577) | Freshwater microbial communities from Lake Croche, Canada to study carbon cycling - C_130208_EF_MetaG | ecosystem: Environmental > Aquatic > Freshwater > Lake | place: Lake Croche, Canada... | reverse complement strand
GAAGAAACCCGGCGAGAGCCCGCAACCAAACAGCGGCAGTAGGATGAGAACTCAGGGTGTAAGGGCGGATCGCCTGGACAAAGAGTGCAAAGAACCCCAGCAGGCATCCCCGCTCCACTATTCCCAAGCCACACCTCCAAACGGAATCACACCGATCCATTCTGCGGCTCAAGGCCAAAGGGATAGACGCGCCCAGAGAAAAGAGAAAAACGGGAAAGACAAGATCCACCCAGGTTATTCCCGGGAGGGTTCCAATCCATTGGTGGGCCGGAGGGGGGGACTGGGCATGGTACATCCAAGCAGGCAGGGAATTGCCCCCGAAGGGGAGTTGGCCTGAAAGGAGCATGGCCAGAATCGCCACCCCGCGCAGGGCATCCAGGGCGAGGGCGCGATTCTGGCTCATGGAACCGTTCACACTTTTCCGAGCCTCTTCAGAGCTGCCAGAGTCCGGCGGACCGCGTCCACAGGCTGGTGGCTGGTCTCATGCTCGACGACATACCATTGGGTGTGACCTTGGTGCTCGCACACATCAAAAACTCCGGCCCAGTTGATTTTATCCTCGCCAATCACAGCTTCCTGACCACCGCCATTGGGTTTGATGTGAATGGTTCTGGCTCGGCCCGGATAGCGATTGAGAACCTCGACGGGATCCGCTCCACCCTCACGGCAGTTGCTGGTATCCAACTGCATGATGACTTCGGGATGGGTGTTGCCGAAGAAGAGATCCCATGCCGTTTCCCCGTCGAAACGATGGAAATCGTGGGCATGGGCATGATAGCCAATGGACATGCCCAACGGGCGCAACTTATCGGCCAAGGCATTGAATTCGGCCGCCTTGTCCAGCCATTCCTGACGCGTCTTGCCGGTCATGTAGGGACAGATGACAAACTTGTTGCCGATGATGTGATTGAATTCAAGGGTGGCCTCCAGCTTGGCCGGCTGGAGGTCTGCGTATTGGGTATGAGTGCCGCAGGCGACCAGCCCGTTCTCATCAAGCATCTTCCGGACTTCGCCTGCCGTGCGCCCCCAGTAGCCGGCAAACTCCACCCCCTTATATCCCATCTGCGCCACGGCAGCCATGGTTCTTGGAAAGTCCGCCTTGCATTCGTTGCGGACGGAATACAGCTCCAAGCCGACGGGTATTTTAGCATGCTTGGCCTTACCGGCAAGGCAGCCGGACAATCCAAGCGAGGCCGTGCCAAGGCCGGCAGCGGTGAGTTTGATAAAGTGACGGCGGTCTAAATTCGAGTTTGTTTTCATGGCTCTCAATGGATTTGTGGATCAGCCCCGGCGCGTAAAGGGAAGATGCCAGGGTCTTCTGTATTTCACGCCGACGAGCTTATCCGCTCCTGGATCGCCGACAATCTTTTCATTCACCCCGTCCCAGACGATTTTGCGGCCGGTCCGGTAGGCGATGTTGCCGAGATGAGCCAGTGTGGAAACCCGCTGGCCAGCCTCCAGGTTGAGAACCGGCTGGCGCCTCGTTTTCACGCAATCCAGAAAATTCCGGACATGGGCCGGGCGCGGGTCGCCGAGGCCTTTCTTGCGGCCTGATTCGAGATTGGCTCGTTTCTTCTCGGTAATGATCTCGTAGCCGGAATCGTTAAGAATGATAGTGCCCTCGGTTCCATTCCATTCCACGCCCCAGGAGCGTCCGTTCAGGCCGTTGTTCAATCCGGCCCGGTGCTCCCAGACGAGCTGATAGGTGGGAAATTCATAGACTGTGACCTGCGAATCGGGGGTTTCGGAATCGTCGTCGAAAGTGAATTTGCCGCCACAGGAGGAGACAGTTCTGGGGGAGTCCGGAGGCATGGCCATCTCGAGCATGTTGATCAAGTGCACACCCCAATCGGTCATCAGTCCGCCGCCATAGTCCCAGAACCAGCGGAAGTTGAAATGAAACCGGTTGGGGTTGAAAGCGCGGAGCGGAGCCGGCCCAAGCCAGAAGTCATAGTCCACCCCGGCTGGAGCCGCCGTGTCGGGCACATGCCCGATGCTGGGCAACCAGTCAAGATAAGCCCAACCCCGGGCCATGCTGACCTTGCCGAGCTTGCCGGAACGAATGAGCTCCGCCGCCTCGATGATATGGGCGCAGCTTCGCCACTGGGATCCCATTTGAACCACGCGCTCGTGGCGCCTGGCAGCCTCGACCATGGCATGACCTTCGTCGATCGTCTTGGCCAGGGGCTTCTCCACATAGATATCTTTACCCGCCTGAGCCGCCATGACCATGGTAAGGGCATGCCAGTGATCCGGGGTGGCGATCAAAACAACATCAACATCCTTCCGGTCCAGAACACGGCGGAAATCCTTTGCGGTGTCGGGGCGCTTGCCCCGCTCCTCATTGCAAAGCGCAACGGCCTTGGCTAATTGCGCGTCATCCACATCGCAAACCACGGCGCAATCGATCTCTGGATTGAGAAAGAAACACTTCAAGTCCACAAGCCCCTGGCCGCCGGAACCGATGAGCCCGAGGCGGATCTTGTCATTCGGGCCGGGTTCGCCGGCGCGCACGGAGCGGATGAACGGAAAGGAAGTGCCGCCGGCTGCCAGAGTCAGGGTGGCGGTCTTTTCAAGAAAGCGGCGACGATTGAGTTTTTGCATTATAAAAAACCCCGCCGGCGGCCGAACCGCCGGCGGGATTGTGAGGATGTTGAAACTACTGGCTCACAACACGGTAAAACCGCGCCGCATCACCGGCTGAGGTGTCGGTATAGGTTCCCGTGGCTCCACCGGGAATCACAGGAGTACCTAAATTGAGCCAGACAGAGGGGTTCAATGCCGTGCTGTATTGGACCTGATAGCCATGTCCGCTGAAGACATTATTCCAGGTGAGGGAGACGCCACCGGACACAAGGGATACGGCCGTGAGCGTGACCGCCGGAGCGGTCGGGGTGCCGTTGCCATAGTTCAGCGCCACGATGCCATTGTTATCGTCCAACGCGAACACCCAGGGGAACTTGATATCCACGGCCGCGTTGCGGTTGATGTTGGCGTTGTTGGATGCAAAAAACGCCTGGTGAATCAGAGACGGCGGATTTGAGTTGCCGCTGGTCAGGAATAGCTGCAGGTCGTCGGGAGTATTGTCGAGATTCACACCTGCGAGAATATTGCGCGTGGCGTCGAAGCCCAATCCTGCGAGAGTGCTGGGCACCTGACTGCCGGCTGCATAAACCGAGGTCGCGGAAGCAGCCCCTGGACTAGCCAGATCGAATGTGACCAACCGCAGGTTATAGCCCGTGTCGCCCTTGGCCCAGAAGGTGTTCGCTCCGGGACCGAACGCGACGCCACCGGATGAAAATCCGTTCGGCGCATTAGTCACGTAGATCACCGTCGGGGTGAAAGTGAGCCCATCGAGCGTGGTAAAGAGCACCACATTGCTCGAAGAGGCCGTGCCCAGAAGAATCTGGGTGTTGGCTCCTGCACCGCGGATGGCCATGGTGTCGCCTATACGGTCTCCCACTCCGGGATCCGCCCCTGTGGTGCCGCCCCAAGCCGCACTGAGGGAGGCCGAGCTGTCGGATGTGGACCAGCGGGTGATGCAGAAGGTGTTTGGACGGTAGTAAGTGTCTTGGATGTTACATGCGTAGACGGCGCCATCGTCCGCCACCCGGATCTGACTCAGGACCCAGCTGCTCAATCCCACGTCGGGCACACCGATCGTGTTCAGGTTCTCGATATAGGCCTGGTTGGTGGCATTCAGCGCATAGATGCTGAAATGATCTGCGATGAGAAGCCGGCCCAAAGTGGCATCGTAGGCCAGACCGCGCACAGAATAAGTGGACTCGTCCAGCGTGGAAATACTGGGATTGGAGCCTGCGGCCATGCTCCAGAGATTGGTGGCTGTGGGGCTGGAGGCAGGGGATTTAACCGTGAGCACGGCCGGCGGCGTACTGGTCACCACTCCGGCGGTATTCTGCACCACCACATCAATCAAAGCACCGCTGGCGCTGGGCGAGGGGTTGGTCAGGACGTAGGTAGTAGCCAGAGCTCCGGGTATGGCGACGCCATTGGAGCGCCACTGATAGTTGAGGGTAAGGGTGCCGGAGGCGGCCACGGAGAAATATGCCGCTGCGCTGGTATACGCCGTAACGGAAGCAGGGGGGGTTGAAATGGTCGGGGGAGTCGCCACCGGCACATTATACGAAAGAGCGAGGATGCCGTTATTCACATCCAGCGCGTAGAGTCTCTTGTTCTTCATCGCAATGGCCGCGTTCGCATTGGCGTTCGCGTTGTCCGACATGAGGGCTTGATGGAAGAGGACAGGGGGAGCAGCGCTGCCTGTCAGCTGGAAGAACTCCACGTCGTCCGGCGTGCTGTTCTGGGCAATGGTGGCTAGAATGGAGAGAGCCGGATCGACCGCAAGCCCCATGGTTCCGGAAGGCACAGCGCTATAATTAAACAGCACGCTGGCAGCACCGGTGGAGGGATCGAACGAGATCTGATAGAGGCTGCCGTTCTGATTCTTAGCCCAGAAGGTGTTTCCACTACCAAACGCGATCCCTTGGTTTGCGAATCCCGCCGGGGCACCCGACACGCCGAGCACCGTCGCGGTGAAGTTCGTGCCATCCAGTGTCGTGAAGAGAAGCACATTGGTGCCGGGACCGACGCCCGAGATCGGCGATGTGCTGGAAGGAAGAAGGATCTGGGTATTAGCGCCGGCGCCGCGAACAGCCATGTTGTCGCCGTAGCGCTCTCCGGTGCCGAATGGAACCCCATTATACGCGCCGCCTGTCAGCGGAGGGGCTGCGACCACCGGGCCATTCCAACGGTTGATCACAACGGGATTCTGGAATCCGCTGGGCGCGGCCGTGAGATTGCAGGCGTAGACGGCTCCGTCATCGGCGATGCCCACCTGATCGATGTTAAAGACAGCGCCGCTGCCTGTGGCGAGCCCCGACACGCTGAGGCTGCCAAGGTTTGTGCCATAGGTGCCATGAATCAGATTCACGGCGGCACTGTTGACATATGCGACGGCAAGCCGGTCGGAGTTCGTGTCATAGGCCAGGCCGCGACAGTTATTTCCGGTATCCAGATAGCTGATCGTGGATCCCGCATTCACGCGCCAGAGCTGAGTGACGGCCGCATTGGACAGGCTCGCCTTGACAGCTACCTGAGCGGCGGCGCTGGTTGCTGCCGGAGCGATGGAGTTGGTAACGACCACGCGGTAGTAATTGGTGGAGGCGCCGGGGATGGAATAGGTGGTGGAGTTGGCGCCGGGGATGTTAGTGAACGTTGATGCCGTCGAGGAGTTATTCGTGCTCGCCTGCCACTGATAAACGAGAGGGCAATAGCCGGAGGCCGAGACGCTGAGCGTATAGGGGGCATAGGCTCCACTGCCGCCCAGACCCACGGGTTGGGAAGAGATGGACGGTGCCTGAGGAGGAATGGTGATAATAGCCGAACAACGGACGCTATTGTTGCAATCCAAAGAATAAATGAATTGGTTGAAGGAGGAGCCTCCCAGCGCAACAGCACCCGCGAGATTTCCGTTGCTCTGCAGGTGGGCATAGTTAGTCGTGGCTTGTTGAAGTGGGCAGCCGCCATTGCCAAGCACGGGATCGACATAGAGCGCCACCTGATGAGAGGCACTTGCGCCGCCGGAATTTTGCGGGCTGACCACCGCAAAAAAGCCGCCTTGGGAGGAGGATTTGTAGTCGATGAAGGCCGTGGTGCTAAGCACTGCCGGCAGGGAGTACGAGCCGATCTGGGTTGCGGCAATCGGTCCCGCATCGAGCGAGGCGATGTTGGCAGGAAATTGAAAGAGGAAAACATTGTTTCCAGCACTTCCGCTGGTCCTCACAAGAAAGGTGTTGTTGGTATAGAAGGTCACTCCGCAGATACCGCTTCCTCCAACCGAGGTGAATCCGCTTAGCGCGATGATGTGGTTGGTAAAGGTTATGCCATCGGCAGTCGTCAGGAGGACCATGTTGGTCGTCAGCGTGGGGGAGGATGTGCTGACTGGCAAAAGGATCATGGTGCTGGAGCCTGAGCCGCTCACAGCCATGGAATCACCCACACGGGCGCCCGGCGTCGTTCCCAATCCAAAGGTGGTGGCCGCATTCGAGATGGCATTGCCCGCAAATGCGAGAGTCGCGGGACTCAACCAGTTGGTCCAGCGATAGATCTTTGTGATGCTGGCAGGCGTTCCCGGGCTGACAAGGTTCGCGGCATAAATGACCCCATCAGCGGCAACTTTAACCTGATTCAGTGGGAAGGTTCCTCCGCTGACACCTGCCGTGCTTAGCAATCCCAAAGGGGTTCCAGTGGAGCCGTCCAGCACCTCAATACCCGGGGCGGGAGCGCCGCCGCCTTTGGCAGCAACGAGCACCTGATTCGAAACAGCGTTGTAGGCAAGACTCCGGTTGTTATCGCCGCTCACGATGATGTTGTTAACACCAACAACATTGGTGGCAACGGTCCAGACATTGGAAAGGGCATAGGTCTGTGCGTGGGAGCTCAAAGCGGACAGGCACAAGAGAATGGCCATCATCCATAGCAGCCCCGCAGGGACTGGTTTAGTTCGCAAAAAAACGGATCCCGTTTCGGAATTTCGCAGGTTATGTGAGTTGGAGTTTATCATATTTTGAGTTTGGTTGTGACTGCTGATTGGGGTGAAATGGCTTGAATCTTAAAAGTCTCAAAAGGCCCTTTCATTAGTCGGGCACCGTTTCAGAAAGACGCTTGTAATCGCGGTCGGTTGAGGAGGTTTGATCGAATTGCTTTGCCGTCGCGACGTAAGAATCGAGCCACTTCCAGAATTCGGAATGGCCATCGGCAAAGGAGATCACACACCCGCCCTGATGTCGGGTAGATGCAGGCACATTCCAGTAACCAAACTGGCCAAAACTGGGCGGCCAGATGCCCAATGCGTTGTTGTCGATGCTATCCTCTTTCTCGTCCAGAAAGACAGAAGCCTTGGAGGAGCCTGGGTTGACGATGGCGGATTCCTTAGCTATGGCAGGAGTTCCGCCGCCGCCCTCATCGATCCAGTTCAACCCTGTGCTCATGGAGTAGCTTCGGCAGCGCGGTCCACCGGTGCTCACCACGGTCGAGCGATCGCCCGGACAACGGTAGATGCCGGTTGATTTGTTGTAATCGAACAGTTTGCCGTAAGTGATGGAGTGGTTGGTGGGATCGGTCTGGGGATTTCCTGTCCAGGTGCCCAGTCCCAGAACAGAGCCGCCCGTCACCCAAGCTGCCGTCCCACACGATCCATTGCCCTTGGTGTAGTTATTGACGAGTCGCCCCTGATTGTCCACGGAGTAGAGCATCCAAGCCAAAGTGAGCTGCTTGGTATTACTAAGGCAGTTGGTCGTAAGGGCCTTTGATTTGGCCTTTGCCAAAGCCGGCAGTAGCATGGCGGCCAGAATGGCAATAATCGCAATGACCACCAGCAACTCGATCAAGGTGAACCCAACCGATTTGCGGGGTGGGGGACACTTGGGGAGAAAGGCATGCCCGGCACGATCAAGCGCAGCGGAGAGGCGCAATGATTCAGTGCGTCGAACCGGAGTGGAGGCCTTGCTTGACAAGCTTCTGTCCATAAGATCTATTTTTAAGCCTGAGCCTCGTAAGCCGGCAACTAAAATGCACCATCCCCCGAAGACATATTCATGTGAACCCGGACCGGCCTGACAGACACGGATGTCTCGTTACACCCCTGATCACAGCCCGATTCAGAGTGGTCCACTCTATGCCGAAGCGGAAGCTCAGTGGATGATAAGCCATTACATGCAGCTCCTTAGCGCTTTGCTACTGCTGCTGGTCGTCGCCGCGCCGCTTCCTTCCGCTGTGGCCTCCCTCCAAGCCCCGATCCAGTATAACTATCGGGTCTGGCAAACCGATGACGGCCTTCCCCAGAACTCCGTTCATGCCATTACCCAGACCCCCGATGGCTTTTTATGGGTGGGCACCGAGGATGGATTGGTTCGTTTTGATGGCATTCGCTTTACTGAGCTGGGTGGGCAGGCAGGCCGTCTGTTGCGTCACTGCCCCATCAGCAGCCTGAAGGCCGCACACGATGGGAGCCTTTGGATTGGCACCACAGCGAATGGACTCTGGCGGCTCCATGAAGGGCACTACGACCACTTCACCTCAACCAACGGTCTGCCTGGAAACGAAATCCGTTGTCTTTTGATAGCCAAGACAGGAATCCTCTGGATCGGCACCGATCAGGGTTTGGCCCGCTGGCGAAATGAAGATCTGCAACCGTTTCATGCGGATGCGCCGTTGGGAGATCCCTCGATTAGCGCCTTATGCGAAGACTCAAAGGGCATCCTAAGAATTGCAACCCGAGGAGGACTCTGGAGCTTGAATCCCGCCGGGCACCTCAGCCGGGACAACTTCGGGCCCGGGCCCATCACCTATCCGCTCAAAGCGACCTGTGCGGATCGGGAAGGCAACGTGTGGATAGGAGGCTCAGGAGGCTTGCGCTACTTCGCGGCCGACTCCCTCGCGCCTGTGATTAAAGCACCAGCCTAAGGCAGCAGGTGGTCTCCAGCCTGATGCAGGACAGTTCGGGCCAGCAGTGGGTGGGAACCTACCGGGGCGTTGTGCGCTTGATAGGAGACGAAATCGTCGAGTGGCCGCTGCACCAGCCGGAAACCGGGGATCTGATCTACACCCTCTTTGAAGATAGTGAGGCAAACATCTGGCTAGGGGGCCGGGATGGGCTCTATCGCCTTACCCCGGCCCGCTTCATGAACTTTACAACCCAACAGGGATTGGCCGCCAACGATACGATCTCAATTTGCGAAGATGCCACCGGCGCAATCTGGGCCGCCAGCTGGTTGGGTGGGCTCAGCCGCATCAGCGGAAAAACCATCACGCAAATACACAGCACCAACGGATTGACCGACGATTCCGTCATGTCGCTCCAGAACAGTCGGGATGGCGGATTGTGGGTTGGAATGGATCTGGGACGAGGACTGAACAAACTGAACGCCGAATTTAAAAACATTTTCACCAACCGACTGAAACTGAACAATGCTCCCATCCATACCATTTATGAGGATGACCAAGGACGCCTGTGGCTGGGCACAGGTAAAGGCTTGCTGGTGCTCGAGAATTCACTGGCTAAGACCTACGCCACCACCAATGGATTGGCAGGCGATAACGTCACCACACTCTTCGAGGACAGCAACCGGATCCTTTGGGTCGGCACGAGCGGCGGTATCAGCCGCTGGTCGCGCGATCATTGGCTGGACACGATCAGCACCCGCCAGGGACTGTCGCATAACTCCGTGAGCGCCATCCATGAGGATTCAAAACATGATCTCTGGATCGGCACCAAGGGGGGAGGCCTCAACCGCTATCGCAAAGGACAGATCAAGGCCTATACCATGAGGGAAGGCCTCTTTAGCAATGAAATCTTTGATATTCTTGAAGACGACTACCAGACGCTGTGGATGAGTTGCCGCAAGGGTGTTTTCTCACTCCCCCGCCGGCAAGTGGAGGATCTGGACCTGGGGAGGATTCCGCGTCTGGGCTGCACTGCGTTTGGCCGTGAGGACGGGATGGACACGGCTCAATGCAATGGCATTGCCAAGCCGGGCGGCTGGAAGGGAGCGGATGGGCGGCTATGGTTCGCCACCATTCGCGGACCCATGGCGGTGGAACCGCGCATCAAAACCAACATGCTCCCCCCGCCCCTGGCCATTGAAGAGGTCTATGCCGACCGCGAACTTCTCCGCCCGGCTTCCCCACCACTCGAAACGGCGGGGCCGCTCACCATCCCCGCAGGCACCCGCGAGATTGAAATCCACTACACCGCCTTGAGCTTCCAGCTCCCCGAGAAAAACAGTTTCAAATATCGACTCGAGGGAATCGACACCGACTGGGTCAGCGCAGGTCGGCGGCGGGTGGCCAATTACCACATGATACGTCCGGGCAACTACCTGTTTCGACTCCAAGCGTGTAACAACGACGGAGTCTGGTCCGCCGCTGGTCAATCCCTGCCCATCCGCGTCCAATCCTATTTCTGGCAAACCTGGTGGTTCAACCCCGCCGTCGCCCTCCTGGCTGGACTCCTCATCGTCGCTTTCTATCGCTTCCGCATCGCGCGGCTCCGCGAGATCGAACAACTCAGAATCCAGATCGCATCAGACCTGCACGATGATGTTGGATCGCGCCTGACCAAGGTTGCCATGGTCACCGAGTCCCTGAACGGGCAGACCTCCGCCAATAACCCCGCCAAACGACATGTGGAAAACATCTCCGCAACCATCCGCGACATCACTCTCGCCATGGACGAAATCGTCTGGACCATTAATCCGCGCAACGACACGCTGGAGAATTTGGCGAACTACATATTCCACTATGCGGAGGATTATTTCCAGGACACCGGCATCCGCTGCCTGCTTGATCTGCCTCCGGAGCTCCCCTCACACAGAATCTCCACCCGGGAGCGACATCACCTCTTCATGGCCGTGAAGGAGGCGCTGAACAATATTCTTAAACATGCCCAGGCCACCGAGGCCCGCGTCGCCCTGGCTGTAACCGGGGACTGGATAACGTTGAGCATCAGTGACAACGGCCGGGGCATGCCGGATTCCACCCCGGCCAAGATCGGGAACGGACTCATCAACATGAGGCAGCGTCTCAAGGAGGTCGGAGGCCAGCTTCAGCTGGAAACCCGATCTGGTGCCGGAACAAAACTCACCTTGAAAATCCGGGGCTTGTGGAGGTGATAGAGAAGGGCCGACACACATGTTTGTGGAGATTGAATTGATCCAGATGCGTGGCAATACTCATGACGGTTTACGCCGACCATGCCCATAAAAGTTTCCATTATTGAAGACGACGACTGGATCCGGGAGAACCTCTCAACCCAGATACGTCAGACTCCGGGCTTCATCCTCGTCAAGGCCTATCGGAATGCGGAGGACGCACTCTCACATATTCCCCTGGAATTACCTGAGGTCATTCTGGTGGACATCAACCTCCCCAGAATGAACGGCATCGAGTGTGTCCGGAAGATCAAACAATCGCATCCGGCGTTGCAAATTCTGATGCTCACCGTCTTCGAGGACAGCGACAAGATTTTCAACTCCCTGCTTGCGGGAGCCAGCGGCTACCTGCTCAAGCGCACCCCTCTGGGTGAAATCATCGAGGCCATCTCCAACGTGCATAAGGGCAATTCTCCGATGAGCGGGCACATTGCGCGGAAGGTGGTGCAATACTTCAACCTGCGGGGCGCGGCCGACAATGAGCTGGAGAAACTCTCGAGACGCGAGCGGGAGGTTCTCGAGCGTCTGGCCGAAGGCATCGCCTACAAAGAAATCGCACACGCCCTTTCCCTGAGCATCGACACCGTCCGCATGCATATCAAAGGCATCTACGGAAAGCTCCACGTCCATTCGCGCGGGGAGGCCGTCGCCAAATACCTCCACAAGTAAGCCCGCCCTCAATCCGATCTGCAGATGAATCCCTACCCCCGAATGCTCCGGCGACAGTGGAGCCCCAGAGCAACCCGTTACGCCTTCGCGCTGGTATTGGCTGCCTATCTCGGCCGGGAGCAAAGCCTTTGGTCCCAACCCGCATCGCCGGTCTCCTCCCCGGTGCAGGCCTCCCCTTGGCGCGGGCTGCATGTCTGGCTCGACCGGAAGGAGGCAGCAAAGGAATTGGAGGACACACTGCCGAGACTCGCGCAGAACGGCGTGAATACGATTGTTGCCGAGGTGAATTACGGCTTTGAATTCCTGCAACACCCCGAGCTTCGCAACCCCCATTTCATCACCCGATCAGCCGCCTCAAGCCTGGCAGACCATGCCGCCCGCTGCGGCATCCGGCTGATCCCCGAGTTCAATTGCCTCGGGCACCAGTCTTTTGGACGCCGCATCGAGCCCCTGCTCAGAATGCATCCTGAATTCAACGAAGCCCCTTCGCTTGCGCTCACTAACCCCTCAGTCTATTGCCTTGAATGGTGCCCTCAGGCCCCCGGGCTGGATGCCCTGGTTTTCTCCCTGATTGATGAACTGGCTGATGTCTTCCGAGCCGATGCGGTGCATGTGGGAATGGATGAAGTGTATTTAGGAGGGTTGGGCGAGTGCGATCGCTGTCGTGGCAAGAATCCTGCCCGGCTCTTCGCACGTCAGGTGAATGCACTGCACGGACATATTGTCGGCGAACGGCATCTGCAAATGCTCATGTGGGCCGACCGGCTCATCGGAGTGAAGTTTCAGGGACATTCCAAATACGACAATGCCGGAAATGATCTGAGCGCGGCACTCGATTGGATTCCCAAGAACGTGATTCTCTGCGATTGGCATTACGAGCAAAGACCGGCCTATCCCTCCGTGCCCTTTCTCGCCGCGCACGGATTCCGGGTTTGGCCTTCCGGCTTCATGCCGCTGAAGGCCGCAGCCGCATTCAGCGACTTTTCCATGGCGCAAACGAACCGGGAGATTATCGGCTGGCTGGTCACAACGTGGAACGCGACCAACATCACCCATCTGCCCGACTGGCCTCCCTTGAAAGAAATCCTGCCGCGCTGGAAAACCAAGCCCCTTTAGAAGAGTGCGTGAACCGGCCTCACCTTCATTCCTTCCGGGATCGGGTAGCAGGCCTGTTATTTGCCCTGGCTCGGGGACTCAGGCACGGCTCGGTTTGACACTCCAAAATCGTCGCGGCCCCACCGATCACCTGATCCCAGTCGAAGGCCGGACCCGGATCATCCTTGTTGGTCTGCACATGATAATGCCCAAGAACACCCTGATACGCTTTCAATTGGTCGTCGGCCAGTTTATGGGCTACCAACCTGCCCTGTGAGTCCAACGGATAGCGGCATTGCAACCTTGGAAAAACGCGGCACAGTGCTGCCGTCAAACGCGTCAGCGCCGCATACTGTTCCGGCGTGAAATCGTATTGAATCAGCTCCCGGCCCTGAACCATGCCCCGCACGGGTTGTTGCCTGGCCGGATGCCCTACAAACCCGGAAGCGCGAATCCCCCCATCCCCGAACCGGGCAGGCAATGTGATCTCCAGCTCTCCCTGCCGATTGGTTTGATACCACTCCGGGAAAGGATTCCGCCCGCCGGCAGGATAGGCGCCAATATTCGCAATCTCGATCCCGATGGAACGATCATTGGAGGTGGTTGCGTGCCAGGCGCATTCCTTTAAATCCAGTGTCTGATAGACTGTGCCGTCGAGATCGAGAAGGAAATGAACGCTCAAATCACGGTCGTCATGAAGGACGCGAAAACAGGTCCGGCTGGTGCCACACGCATCAAAGTGAATCACAAACTGATCCACCACGCTCTGCAGCAGCGGGAGATCCCACCCTCCCCCGCGCACTGATTCCACCTGGGATTCCGTCAACCTTTTCTGGCGTAGTCCATATCGGTTGGGAGTCCTCAGGGTGGCCACCTCTGCGCGGGAATCCGACCAGTTCGATTTTTCCAATGGCGAAAAACGCCGTTCCACCCGATAGCCGTCATACCCGCCGGGATCCATCCACAGCACCACCGGCGTGCCGGTGTGAAAAAAACGGCCGGCGGCGACAATCTCATCGCCTCCCCTCCGCACCTCCTGCCCGGCGGGAAACGGGATTCTGCAGCCGGCCACCAACCAAGCCATCGCGATACCGGCAAAAATAGATCCTGCGTTCATAAAAAATCGAGTGTCCGGGTGGGATAAAACCCCATTCTTTCGCGGGTCGCAACCTTTCAACATCCGCCCTTCAAATATTCCGGTGGCTCAGGACTCAATCAATCGGATTGACAACCGGAATGTGCAATTTCAATGTCTGCCGGTGCAACTTGATGCTCAAGCCTGTGAACTCCACATGGCGAACCCCTGGAAAATCGCCGGCGCGCCCGCTTCCTCACTCCGGCGCACAGTGATCGTCAGATTGACCGACTCCGATGGTATGACGGCAATCGGCGAGGCCGCTCCCTCTTCCCTCTACGGCGAGTCCGTGGCAGGCGTCCTTGCAGCCTTTGCTCAGCGCGTCGATCCCCGGCAGCTTAGTTTCGCCGACGTGGGGGCAGGCATGGATTATCTCTCGACAATCCATGACCTGCCGATGGCGGCCCGTTGCGCCTTGAACGTGGCCCTGTTGGACGGCGCAGCCCGGCGAGCCGGTCTGCCCCTGCATCGCTTTCTGGGTCTGGATTTCAAGGAGGACCATCACGTCACCTCTTTCAGTATTGGCATCGATGCTCCGGAGCTGGTGCGCAGAAAGGTGCTGGAAGCCTCTGGATTCCCGGTGCTTAAACTTAAAATAGGCGATCGTCAGGACCATGAAAACCTCGCTTCACTCCGATCGGTTGCGCCGCGAAAACCGGTTCGTGTCGATGCCAACGAAGGCTGGAGCAACAAGGAAGAGGCCCTCCGCGGGCTCGAATGGCTTGCCCGTGACGGCCGCATTCAGTTCGTGGAACAACCCCTCCACCGCTCCGCCTCCACCGCCGATCTGGGGTGGCTCAAGGAGCGTTCGCCCCTGCCTCTCTTTGCAGACGAGTCTTGCCATACCGTCCGCGATATCCCCCGCTGCGCCGAATGCTTTCATGGGATCAATGTGAAACTGGTCAAAACCGGCGGTGTCAGCATGGCGTATGAAACACTCCAGGCCGCGCGCAAGGCCGGGCTCAAAACCATGATCGGGTGCATGATAGAAACCAGCGTCCTCATCACTGCGGCAGCCCATCTGGCCGCACTCACCGACTATCTGGACATCGATGGAAACCTTCTGATCACAAACGACCCGTTCGCGGGAGTGACAGCCCGGGGCGGATTACTTTCCTTTTCCGGCGCCACCGAGACGCATGGCCTGCGCATCAGCCCGCGTTGAAAGCCTTGAAGCAGCTGGACCAAACCGCCACCCGATCACCGACACCGCCGCTCAACTCCGGGACATAGATCCGCACAGACGCCGATAGCTGCGCGTCTCCGCGATGCGCCAGAAGCATCACAGCAGGTGTGGTGTGGCGGCCACCTTCAAAAGATGAGCAGAATGCGATGAATGGCAAAACCCGTGCGAATCTTGTCAGGGATAGAGCAGGTAGGGGGCCCGCAGTTTTTCAAATGCTGCCAGCCCCGGCGCAAACCCTTCCACAATTCTCCCGGCCGTTTGGCCCCGCTCCAACGCCTCCCTCACCGCACAGGTGCCCATGACCTTGTCGAAATAGTCGGCATGCAGTTCCAACCGCGAACCCGGCTGCTTTCTCACCGCCGCCAAAACGGCGAGCGTCGTCGCCACGGGCCGATAAGCCGCGCGATTGGTGACATGAAGCTGACATCCGCCGCAACGCTCGCCCTGGAATTTGGAGAAGGAGGGCGTGAACCAGATTTCGCGAAACACGACCCCGGGAAGATTTAAGGCGTTAAGTTCCCTGGCCAGCAGAAAGCCGTCCAGCCAAGGAGCGCCGAATATCTCAAAGGGCCTGGTCGTTCCCCGGCCTTCCGAAAGATTGGTCCCCTCCAAAATGACCTGGCCGGGATAAACCGTGGCTGACTCCAGCGTGGGCAGGTTGGGCGATGGCAGCACCCATGGCAGCGATGTCTCATCAAACCACTGCTCCCGCTTCCAGTTTTCCATCGGCACTACGATCAGCTTCACTTTTTTCGGCAGAAACCTGTCATTGAATAATCGCGCCAGCTCACCTGAAGTCATGCCATGCCGTAACGGAATCGGATACAGCCCGATAAACGAACTGTGCCGGGGAAATTCCAGCAGCGGCCCCTCCAGAATCTCCCCGCCGATGGGGTTCGGCCGGTCTAGAACGACAAAGGGAATGTCCGCCTCGGCCGCCGCCTGCATCGCATACGCCATCGTTGCGATGTAGGTGTAAACCCGCGTGCCCGCATCCTGCAGATCAAAAACCATTAACTCCACGGACCTCATCATTCCGGACTCCACCTGCTTCCCTTCATGCCGGATATCAAATGACCGCATGTAATGGTCGATGTTGGTCATCATATCCGCCGGCGGCTTGCTGGTCTGCCCATAAAGGCTGAACACTGGCAACTGGAAATGGTCGTCGAAATAGAAAGGCACGTATTCGCCGGCCTGGGCATTTCCGCGGACGCCGTGCTCGGGGCCGTAGAGCGCCACCAACTTGACTTCCGGTTGAGAGCGGAACCGTTCGATGCTGCTTTCCAAGCGATTGTCCACCCCCGTCGGATTGGTGATCAGCCCCACCCGTTTGCCGCGGATCAGATCCAGATGCTTTTCAAAAAGAACTTCGACACCCGGCTTCACCTGCGGGGCTGAGATGGATTTGTGCGGAGACATGGTATGGCACCCGGCTATGAGGACTGCCAGGACTGCAATAAAGAGACAAGGTTGATTCATGCGCAGTGCACTTTATCGGAAGGTTAGGGCGATTGGTCGGAGCGCCCCCGGAAGTCTGCCAGCATGAGGACAAGGGGATCGATCTCATCGTGCCCGCTGCGCGACGTTCCAGAAAAATAGCGGTTTAGCATGATGCAGAAAGCCAACCTTTCGCCGCAAGCCGAGGCGAGATAGCCCGACAGGGCATGAGACCATCGCAAGGTCCCGGTTTTAGCTCTGAGGTTCCCTGCCGCCGCCGTGTCGCGGAAACGGAAGCGCAGCGACCCGTCCACCCCGGCCACCGGCAGGGAATCGAGAAAGGCAGCAGACTCCCGATGCCGGGACATCGACTGCAACAGGGCCACGGTCAGATTGGCCGTCGTCAGGTTGTTTCTAGACAGGCCGGAGCCCTCATCAAAATGGAGATCGGCAACGGGTGCCTCCATGGATGATAGAAATGCGCGTAGCTCGACCAGGCCGGCATCTTCCGAGGTCGGGCCGGGCAGACTGCGGTCGGCCCGGGCGGTTTCTCCCACATCCGCCAGCAAAAGGTCGGTCTCCAGATTTTGGGAGGGCTTCATGAAATCGCGCACCAGGTCAGCCACCGGCGGCGAGAGCACCTCCCCGAGCTTGAGCGCGGAGGACCGGGACCATTGCGCCGACTGCGGCCAAACCACGCCATATGCCCGGCCTGCCACCGTGATTCCACGCCGTTTAAGCGCCGCCTTTAAAGCAGCCGCGAACCAGTCCGCTGGTAATGGAACCACCACATCGAGAAGCCGCGGCTCCGCCCCGACGGGCCATTGCCCGAGGACGGAGACGACACCGCTGCCCGCGGGTTGAAACGTTTCCAACCGGCCCACCTGATTGCTCGCAACGGTCACGGTGTGATTGCTGAAAATCAAACCGGTGCCGGGATGAAGCGTCGTAAGTTCGCATGCGACTCCAGGCACCCTGCCCGCGGCAATCCGGATCGTGGTTAGATTGTCGTTTAGCGTCAGCGCGCAGACATGTCCCACCTCTGCGTCCCGCAAATCGTCGATAGTCCAACTCGAGCCCGTTGGCTTGCCTCGAAACCAGGTGGCATCCGCAATAAGATCACCGCGGACACGACGGACGCCGGAACGTTTTAAGACTTGCACAAAGGGCTCAAAAAGGTCCCAGAAGTTTGTTCCTGCTCGACGCGCATGCCAGCTCGGATCGCCCCGGCCCACAACAACCAGATCACCGCGCAGGTCACCGGAGCGACCCACGGTTCCGACCGCATAAACCGGTGTGGAAATCCGGTGGCCGCCCCCCAGACGATCCAGCCCAAGGGCTCCGGTGTAGAGCTTGCTGGTCGATGCCGGACTCATCAACCGGTCTGCATGATTCTCAAACAGTGTCTGGCCGGTATCCAGCGAGACGACTTTAATACCCCATATGGCGGAATCAAATCGGGGTTGGGACAGATACGATGTCATGGCCTGAGCCAGCTGCCGGGTGGCAAGCGCAATGTTGGTGTCAGCGGCAAAGGTGGGCGCAGGAGACAGCAAGGCGACGAAGGCTGCGAGCAGAAGGAGGGACCACGGGCTGGAACCCTGACCCTGTCTCTTACACCGGATAAAACGTCTTCCTGTGAGCATAAATCAAGATTAGTTCAACGCAGATTCCTGGATCATCAGGTCGCCACGATCCGCATCGAACTCCCCTTTGACCCCGAGGGGGATGGTTGCTTTCGGCACCACGTGGCCGGATGGCAGCCCCATGACCACGGGCACACTCAATCCGCCAAGCCGCTCGCAGATCACATCCCGTGCTGACTGGCGAAACTCTCCTGCCGCCCGGGCTGACGAGTCATGACAGTCATGGTTAATCCCAACCTCCACACCGGCCACCGGATTGAGGATGCCGCTGTTTAACAAATGCCCCGGCATCCGATCCATCCGATACGGTTTGTTTCCGACTTCCTCCAGGAAAAGAATCGTTTTCCGTAAGCTGGGTGCGAAGGGGGTGGCAAGACTTGCGCAGATCAAGCAGAGATAGCCTCCCGCCAACCGGCCCATGGCCTTGCCGCCGCGCAACACTGAAATGGTCTCGCCCTCAGAGCTTGCACAGACGCTTCCGGCCGGCATGGGTTCGATTGTATTCCGGAAAAAGGAATTGCGTGTGAAGGCGGGAACCTGCGGATCGGCCAGCGCCCCGCTCAGCGTCGGCCCGTTGGGGGTCGCAAGATTCAGGTTATGCAACAACGCGCAATGCAGAGGGGTAATGTGGCTGCAGCCGCACAGCAGCTTGGGATTTTCCGCAATGAGGTCATAGTCCAGCCGGCCTGGGGTCCTTGCCGAACCGTAGCCGCCGCTCAGACAGAAGATGGTTCGCACCCGCCTGTCGCAGAACATCTGCATTAGATCGACGGCCCGCTCCCGATCGGTTCCGGCCAGAAAGCCGTGTTGGGCGCGGATATTTTTTGCCAGTGCCGGCTTGAACCCGAACCCGTCCAGAGCGGGGACGGCCGCATCAATCGAGGAGGGATCACGCGGGGCACTGGCCGGAGCCACCGCCCCGACGGTGTCTCCATGGCGAAGTCGTTTCGGCTTGTGTCGGTTCGGCATGATTCAAGGATTCATTCGTGCGGCGGAGAGTTTGCAGAGGGCTTCGTCCACAGCCCGACCCAACCCGGGAATCCGCTGCGTGTAGGCCAGCGGCGACACCGCATCAAACGCAGGAAAGGTCTTTCGCAAAGCAAACACTTCATCCGCATAGCGGTGCCCCAAATTGGCGATGAGAGCGATGACATAGTGCCGGTAGCGCTGGCCGGGCAGCGACCTCACAATACCGGCATCCGAAGCATAGTTGAAGGTCAGGCCGGTCTTGTGAGCAAAAGTCACTTCCGCCCGCCGGTTGGATTCGCGAACATCCACCCCGAAATCGGTTCCCTCGAGATAAACGTGACCGTTGGTCGGGTTAATCCACCGCTCGGGAACTCCGTGTGGAATGCCCGGAGCCACATGCGGAGCGCCGGGAAAATTTGCCGTGCTCAGAACATCATTGAACCCCTGATCCAACAGAAGCTGCTTTAGAAAAAAACGCGAGGAGTCTGAAAGGACGTCGGCGGACACCGGCCTGCCATCCGCTCCGCGCCATAGCACGCCCGCACCTCCATCGATCAGCCAGAACAGCCGGGCCGCATCATAAGCCGTCATGGTGATACGGTCCGTCCGCCAGCCGCGGCCATCGAGCGGATTGGTTGATTCAATCTGCAACGTGCCCAGATTCCAGTCCCTGAAATGGCGATTGAGCGCTTCGATCTCCTTAAAGTCATGCAGGAGCTTCAGCATGGCGCTTGTGGCATGATTGTCCGAGACGGTAATCATGGGCTCGATCCAATCACGGACCCGCCGCCTCTCAGGGGCCGCTCCAGACACAGCATACTCATATTGCCGGTCGAGAGTAATCTTTCCGGCATCCACCATCCGCATGAGATGAAAGGCGATCAGACTCTTGAACAGCGATGCTGGATAGGGGGCCATGAATCGATAAGGGGCCGAAGGTCGGCCGGGCAAAAGGTCCTCTTGCGCTGTCAGCGCCGGACCATCCTCCCAGCCCTTGGTGGAAAGTCGCGCGCCGTCGGCACCAAACGTTCCGCCATCCGACCTTTCAATATTCCAGCGCAGAAACCTCACACTGCCGGCTCCCCTGTCCACTTCCAGCGGCACGATCAGCCCCTTAGGATAATCACGCGACAGCAGCACATAGGCCCGGTCCACCATCCGACCTTGGGGATCTAGTTGGATGACCGCTACATTGACGTTGGGAGGATGAGCCACCCGCGGAGCGGGTTGATTGAGGCGGGTTTTGACCGGATGGCTTTCGTTGCCTGCACCAAAATCGATCACCTGCTCGAAATGGGCGGCTTGCACGGCATCCAGCAATGCGCTCTCCAACGGGCTTGCAGTTGCGGCAGTGAGACTCATCCACCCAAGCAGAAAGACAGGTATGAGAAGTGACTTTGATTCCATACGTTCACGCCGGGCAGTTTGGTCGAAGCGAGTTGAAAAAGGCCACCCAATTTTTTAACTGCCGTTAGCCAATGCTCTTGAACAAATCACGACCGGGATTCCTTCTGGCGATTTGACGGACGACTTACTAGGTTTGGTTCATGCAGCCGACCAAAACTGACGCGTTCCCTTCCAACCGGCGATTGACTTCTCTGGATGCTCTGCGCGGCTTCGACATGTTCTGGATCCTCGGGGGGGAATCGCTGTTCCATGCGTTGCGCACCTTAAATCAGAGCGCCCCCACCCAATTCATGGCCAGCCAGCTTGAACATGCCGAATGGGAGGGGTTCCGGTTCTATGACCTGATCTTTCCGCTCTTTGTTTTTATGATGGGTGTCTCCACCGTGTTCTCGCTGGATCGCATCCTCGAAAACGAAGGCCGGGCGGCAGCCGTCAAACGCGTTCTGCGCCGCGGGCTGCTGCTCTTTGTTCTCGGCCTTGTTTATTCGGGAGGCTTCACCAATCCATGGCCGGACATGCGATTGATGGGCGTGCTCAACCGGATCGCCCTCTGCTACACCTTCGGCGGTCTGCTTTTTATCTTTTTTAAGCCCCGCAATCTTGCAGCCATCGCTGCCGCCCTGTTGCTAGGATACTGGGCACTGCTCGCACTGGCTCCCTTCCCAGATGTGCGCCCTGTATTAGGCGGTAGCGCTCCGATCACCCGCGAAGCAGGATTCAAGGATGTTTCACAACTCAACCTGACCAGCACCAATCTGCTCCGAGGCTCCTATATTCAAGGCGTGAACCTGACCGCTTTTATCGATCAAAAATATCTCCCGGGGAGAAAATATGATGGCACCTATGACCCGGAGGGTCTCCTGAGCACGCTGCCGGCAATTGCCACCGGCTTGCTGGGTGTTTTTGCCGGACTCCTCCTCAAGAAGCGCTCCATGCCGGAACAAAAAAAGGCGGCGTGGCTGCTCGGTTCAGGCATCGCCGGCGTCGCTCTGGGCTTGCTCTGGGGATTGGAATTCCCCGTGATCAAAAAAATCTGGACCTCCTCCTACGTGCTCGTCGCCGGCGGCTACAGCGCACTTCTCCTGGGCACCTTTTATTGGATCATTGACGTCAAAGGCCTCCGGTCATGGTTCCAGCCTTTTGTGTGGATCGGCATGAATCCATTAACGCTCTACCTCTCAAGCAATTTCATGGGCGGACTGGGCTTCGAAAAACTCGCCCGCCGACTGGCCGGTGGCCCTGTCAAGTCGTTCTTCGACTCCCATCTGGCTCGCGGTGCGGGGGATATGGTTATCGCAGTCGCAGGAGTCGGCTTGTTCTTCTGGTTTGCCCGCTTTCTCTACCAACGCAAACTCTTCCTCCGACTGTGATCCCCACCGCACCGCCTGCTGCGCTCGCGGCATGATCAGCGTCGTGACTTAGAAGCCATTGTTCCTGTGCGGGGGGCCGGAGCATATGCAGCCAATGCACCCAGCGCAGCCCTTAGCTGTGGCAGGGTGTGTTCGCTGGAGATAACAAAGCGAAAGGCACCCTGCGGCGAACCGGCTCCATACCTGAGAAACGGCGGATAGATTCCCGCTTCCAACAAACGCAACTTCACCGCTTCCGAAACCTTCTCCGCACACATCGGCAGCCGGACAATCGGCCCGGGCGTCTCCGCGCATTCCCATCCCGCCTCCTGCAATCCGGCTCGAAACCAACCTGCATTGCGCCGCAGCCGGACCCGGCGCGCTCCGGCAGAACCCAGAAGTCTCAAGCCTGCCAATGCCGCCCCGGCCAGCGGCAGCGGCAGCGGCGTCGTCCCGACAAAACAGCGGCTGCGTCCCAGAATCCTATTCCGCAAAGAGCGCACCCCCAGCACCATCCCGCCATAGGCGCCAAATGCCTTGCTCAACGTGCCGCACTGAATCACACGACGCCGATCCACTCCTTCATGCTCCAGCGTACCGCGACCGTTTTCACCCAGAATTCCAACCCCATGCGCGTCGTCCAACAAAATCAACGCCCGGGCCGGCAAGACCTTCAAATACGCCTGCAGCGGAGCAACGGAGCCATCCCTTGCGAACAGGCCGTCGGTGAGCAGAACAATCCGGCTGGGCTGGCCGATATTTTGTAACCGCTGCGCAAGATCCAGAGCGTCACGGTGTTTAAATTGAATCACCGGACAATCGAGCATTCGCGAGGCATCCACTAGCGCGCCGTGGGATGCCTCATCGATCAGGGCATGAGTAAAATCACCAGTCAGGGCTTGCGCGGCGGCAACCGGCGCGAGATACCCGTCCGGCAAAACAACCGCGCTCTCGCAGTCGAACCAGCGGGCCAGCTCCAATTCAAGCTGTCCGTAGATCGGATGATTTCCGGTCGTCAGCCGCGAGGCCGCCACATTCAGCCCGCGGCCGGACAGTACGGAACGGGCGGCAGCGCGTAGGGCTGGATGTCGGGCCATCCGGAAATAATCACAGCCGGAAAAATGCAGCAGGTTGCGGCCGCGCCACCGGACCTCATTGGTTCGCACAGGCTCCAAGGTGTCAGGATCGGTCATGGACAGATAATATCCCCGCGCCGGATAAATTCACTACCAAACAGAAGCCTTCTCATCAATTCAGACTGAGAACTCATCTCATCGGCACGTTGCATGGCTGGGGCGTGTTGCGGCCCGTGCGGCACCGGTGTTTTTGCTTTACACAAATGAACGATATACAGGAAACTCCAGCCCCGTAATCCTCTGGCCGGAAGATTCCGGGATTGCACTCTGAAAACCCACCGTGCGGGCCGGGTATGGGGTTGCCGGGAGTTAAACGAACGCGGGCATGGTCCAAAAAGCTATGAATCAAAAAAAATTGAAATCGGGGATGAGCCGACGCCATTTTCTGGCCACGGCCGGTGCCGCACTGGCTCTGCCTGCGATCATTCCGTCCCGGGCGCTGGGACTAGGCGCCAAAAGCTCCCCCTCCAACCGGATCACCTTGGGCGTGGTGGGATGGGGCATGCAGGGGCCGGGTAACACCAGCGCTTTTCTGGGGCTGGACGATTGCCAGGTGGTGGCCGCGTGCGATCTGGACAAGACGCATTTGGATGACGCGGTCAACACAATCAACAAGCATTATCAGAATCAGGACTGCAAGGCCTATCATGATTACCGGGAGCTGATGGCGCGCACGGATATTGATGCGGTCATGCTGGCGGTGCCGGACCACTGGCATGCTTTGGTGGCCGTTGAGGCGGCCCGTCACGGCAAGGATATCTACGGGGAGAAGCCGCTGGCCAAAACCATTGCCGAGCAGCAGGCCATTGTCAAAGCCGTGCACAAGCACAAGCGGATCTGGCAGACCGGTTCGTGGCAGCGCTCGGTGGCCAACTTTCATAAGGGTGCGGAGATCGTCCGCAACGGACTGATAGGCAAACTCACGCATGTCGAGGTGGGATTGCCCTCCGGGCACACGGATTTTGGCGGCACGGCGCAGTTCATGACCCCCAGTCAGGCGCCGGCTGAACTGGATTACGAAATGTGGATCGGACCCTCGAAGATGGAGCCCTACATCCGCGGCCGTGTCCACAAGAACTGGCGCTGGAATTACAACACGGGCGGCGGCCAGCTTTTGGATTGGATCGGCCATCACTGCGACATTGCGCATTGGGGAATGGATTGCGACAACTCCGGCCCGTCCGAAATCGAGGGGCGGGGTGAATTCCCCGCAGCCGATGCGGTTTGGAACACCTGCACCAAATACCGCATTGAACTGAAATATCCCAACAACGTCACCATGACCATTGCCGGCGGCCACCCCGACATCAAGGGCGGCACCAAATGGATCGGGACGGACGGCTGGGTCCGGGTGGACCGGGGCGCCTTTGAAGGGTCCAATCCAGAGTGGCGTGATTACAAGACGCTGCCCGAAGAGATGCGCAAGGTGAAGCTTTACAAATCAGCCCACCACCAGCGCAACTTCATCGACTGCATCAAGTCCCGCCAGCCGACGATCACTCCCGCGGAAACGGCGCATCACTCCGCCATCCCGGGGCATCTGGGGATGATCGCAATGGTCACCGGTCGCAAGATTCGGTGGGATGCCAAGCATGAGCGGATCCTCGGAGATCCGGATGCGTCGAAGTGGTTGTCGCGGAAATACCGTGCGCCGTGGCAGGCAGTTTGAGCGTTTTTAAAACTCCCTTATCGATTCCATTATCCAGAACAGGCTTATGCAAGAACAAGAAAACAATTCCAGCCCGACCGGGTTTAACCGGCGCGATTTTATTTCCAACGCAGCGTCGTTCAGTGCGCTGATGGCCTTGATGGGCGGGGTGCCTCTGCACGCGGAGGTCGCGACCAATGCCCCGGCAGGCGCTCCCTCCACCGGTTACAGTACTGTCAGTGCTCCGCTCAACTTCGGAGTGATCGGCTGTGGTCCTTGGGGGCGCGAGGTGCTGCAAACCCTGGCCCTGCTGCCCAACGCCCCGGTGGTGGCGGTGTGCGACAGCTACGAGCCGATGCTGCGCCGGGCCACCGCCGCCGCCCCGAAAGCCCAAAGCTTCACCGATTACCGTCAGCTCTTGGCGTCCAAGGATGTGCAGGGCGTCGTGGTGGCCACTCCCACCCATCTGCATCGTGAGATCGTGGAAGCGGCGCTGGCGGCGGGAAAACATGTGTATTGCGAGGCGCCCCTGGCCAACACAGCGGAGGATGCCCGGGCCATCGCCAGGGCGGCTAAGGCGGCCGTCAAAGTCAATTTCCAGGCCGGACTGCAGATGCGTTCCGACCCGCAGCGTCACTTCCTGCTGCCCTTCATCCGCAGCGGTGCGGCGGGCACCAACGTGATGGCCCGCTCCCAGTGGCACAAGAAGGAGAGCTGGCGCCGGCCCGCCTCCAATCCCGAGCGCGAACTGGCCGTCAACTGGCGCCTGAACTCCGCCACCTCCTTGGGGCTTATCGGCGAGAACGTCATTCACCAGCTCGACATGATCCGCTGGCTGGCCAACACCAAGCCCGTGGCCGTTTCCGGTTGGGGCTCGATTCTTGGGTGGAAGGACGGGCGTGATGTTGCCGACACCATTCAGGCGGTGTTTGAGTTCCCCGATGGTTTCAATTACTCGGCCGACGCATCTCTGGCCAACTCGTTTGATTCCTCATACGAGATTCTCTACGGAACATTCTCCGCGGTGATGATGCGGGTGACCGTGGAGGACGGGAGCAAGGCGTGGTTGTTCAAGGAAGTGGACTCGCCGCTGCTGGGCTGGGAGGTTTATGCCCGAAAGGAGCAGTTCTACAAGGAGACTGGCATCGCGCTTATCGCCAATGCCAGCAAGCTGCCGCCCGCCCCCAAGCCCGGCGAACCCCGTCCACCGCAGCCCACTCCGCTCCAGCATTCCCTGGCCAACTTCATCAGCAACTCCGGCATTGTCGGCAAGGGAATCGAGGATTTCATTGCCAACTACGGCGCCGACGACTTGGACGGAATGCGGGAATACATCACCGGACCGACGATTACCTCGTCCCGCCGCTCGGCGGCCGGATGGCAGGAAGGATTGGAAGCCACGCTCACCGTGATCCAGGCCAACGACGCCATCCGCAAAGGCCATGGCCATCGCGTGGTGTTTGAAAAAGGCTCGCTGGAACTGTGAACAATTGAATCCCAGCGCAATTGATCCGTCAGAATAGCAATCAAATCAATCTCATGAAAATGAACAAAAAAACATTCCCCTCCCGCCTGGCTTCTCTGGGCGTGTTCGGCGCCGCCGCGCTTGCCGCCCTCACCACCTCGGCCGCCGATACGGTCCACTACAAATCCCGCGTGGGCAGCAAGGTCACCATCACCGGCACCTCCACCATCCATAACTGGACAATGGACAGCCAGATCATCGGCGGTTCCATGGATGTTCCTGTGGGGGTTGAATTCGATCAAACCAAAGCCGCCCTTAACGGTGCGACCGGAGGTAAGATTCCGATGCGGGTGGAAGCCAACATTCCTGTGGCATCGCTCAAAAACGGCCATTGGGAAGGAATGGATGAAGTGATGCAGCAGGCCATGCACGCGGCGGAACATCCCCAGATTGTGTTTCGTCTGAGCGAAATCACACTCAAGGAACCGCATGCCGCAGGCACCCCCTTCCAGTTCGATGCCAAGGGCGATCTCGTCGTCAATGGCGTCACCAATGCCATCACTATGCCGGTGAGCATCGAGAGCGTGAGCCCCGTCAAGTTGAAGGTGGTTGGCAAGAAGCCGCTGAAAATGACCGATTTCAAGGTCCAGCCGCCGGTCAAGGCCAGCGTGTTCAAGGCCGGTGACGACATCACCATCGACTTCGAGTGGGTGGTGGGTCGTCCCGCCGCCGCCAAGTAATCCCGGCTGCGCTTTGGGGTGCGGTTGGATTTTTTTCCGGGCGGCTCGTGAATCCAAGGATGATTTGCGGGCCGCCTTTCTTTCGGGATTGCTCCGGGGAGGGCAAGCGGGTAGGGGCAGAGACAAACCGCAATGGGTATTGGGATGCCGGGTGCAAGGGGGCTGAATTGGAGGCTTTCTGCGATTTCGATTGTGTTTATAAAATGGGTGGGGCGGTCTTATGAATTTCAAATCATTCGTTTTGTTGGTTTTGTGCGGCAGCTGCGCGGGGATGTCTTTTGCCGCCGCCCTGATGCCCCCTGATTCACGCGGGCCGGTCCAGACGCCCGGAATGCAAGTGGTCGTCGGCGCCGAGGGAGTGCAAACGCGCGGCTACACCTTCACCAACCGTTGCCAAAAGCCCACCCCGTGGCAGGCGCAGTGGATCTGGCCGGCCCGGGCACTTCCCAGAAAAACGGAAATGGTCCGCTTCCGCAAGGAACTCGTTCTGCCCGCCGCGCCCGTGCAGGTCTCGGCTTGGATCAGCGCCGACGTCATCTACCGCCTTTATATCAATGGCCGGTTGGTTTCCCGCGGTCCCGCGGATATTGGGCGGGACTATGACCGCGGCAACGAAGGTCCCCAGTGGCTCTACGACTATCGGGATCTGACGCCTTTTCTGCGGGCCGGCACCAATGTCCTGGCGGCGGAGGTGTTCACCACGGGCTTTGCCTCCTCCCGCGTCACACGGAATAAAAACGGGTTCCTGTTTGAAGCGGAAATCACCACGCCCGGACCAGCGGTCATCACCGTCAAAACCGATCCGACTTGGCGCGCCCTTCCGGGTGACTGGAGGGTGCCTTTTGTGCAGGGCCCCGCGGACTGGCGTCAAGCCGGATTTGACGCATCCGACTGGCCGGTGGCCGCGGCTGTGGAAACGGTGTGGACCCCGTTGGCGGCCAGCGAACTGCCGCCGCTGATGGAGGCGCGCTACCCCTGGGCCCGGGCGGTGCAGGTGTCCGATGCGGTCGGCCAAGACGGTCAGCGATTTGTGGTTTCCGGCAACGGCAGTTTCACGCTCCAGTTCGACCGTGTGCTCCCGGCCTATCCGACTTTGAAGGTCAACGGTGGTGCTGGAGCGAGGTTGACACTCGTGCCGGGGGAGGTTTTGGGGCGCAAATCCCGCCGCGTCAGCATTGATCTGGGGCAGGGCGTCCAAGAGTTCGAGTATCCCTTTCTGGACAGTTTTTCCGTGTTGCGGATCGAGGCCACCAATGTCACCGCGCCCTTTGAAATTCTCGATGCCGGCGCCGTGTTTTCCTCCTTCCCAGTCGCCTACAAAGGATCCTTCCGCTGCAGTGATCCTTTTCTGACGCAACTCTGGGCCGATTACCGATGGCTGACCCAGATTTGCATGCAGACCCATCATCTGGACTCTCCCAACCATCAGGAACCCATCTGTGATCCGGGCGATTACTTGATCGAGTCGTTGCAGAATTATTATGCTTTCGGCGAACCTTGGCTGGCGCGGCAGGATCTGCGCAAGTTTGGCGGGTTGTTGCGCCAGCTCAAATACCGGAATTTTCACACGAGTTATTCGTTGCTCTGGCTGCAGATGCTCTTGGCTTACTACGATCACACCGGGGACGCCGCGCTGGTGGCTGAACTGGCCCCCACAGTTCACCAATTGGTCGATACTTTCACGGGCTGGCGTGGCAGGAACGGCCTCGTTTCCGAAGCCCCCAATTACATGTTCATGGACTGGGTTGAGATTGCCGGATTCGGTTGCCACCATCCCCCGGCGGTGATCGGGCAGGGCTACATGACGGCTTTTTATTATCGCGCCCTGCAGGACGCCAAGCGCGTGGCGCAATTGGGCGGCGACAAGGTCCGGGTCAAGGCTTACGACGGGCTGAGGAGCGAAGTGGTCAAGGCGTTCAGCCGTGAGTTGTGGGATTGCAAGGAAGGTTTCTACCGCGACGGGAAGCCGTTTCAAACATCAGTCAAACCGGACAGATGGCTCCCGGCCGACAAGGATATTTCAACCTTCAGCAGCCAGGTCAACACCTTGGCGGTGCTCTACGATCTGGCTCCGGCCGGGCAGCAGGCTGGGATCATGGACGGGTTGATGGCGCGTGCGGATCTCAATGCGCAGCCTTATTTCATGTTTTTCGTTTTGGACGCGTTGCGTCATGCCGGGCGCTTGGAGCAATATGGTGTCGCGCAAATGAAGCGCTGGCAGCGGGTGGACGCCACGCAATCCTATCATGAAATGTGGGATGGCGGCGACCTGAGCCATGCCTGGGGTGGAGCGCCGCTCATCCAGATGTCCGCCGGTATTCTTGGAGTTCGTCCCATAAAACCGGGCTTTGCCAGCTTTGAAGTGCATCCGCAACCGTGCGGTCTGGCTTGGGCCGAGGGAGTTGTTCCAACACCTCATGGGGATATCGCCGTGTCTTGGACACGAACCAACCACATCCTGATTCTCGATGTAAGCGTGCCGCCCGGTTGCAAAGCCGAGGTTGTCACCGACCGCAGGCATCGCATCGGGCCGGGACAGCACCGGTTTGGTTCCCGTTGAAGTCCGGGCCGGAAGGGTTTTCTGGAAATCCGGTCTCTGCGCGACGGAGCAGGGGCTCAGTACCGTGCCATCCTTCGGCAGCCCCCATGTTGTCCGAATCGTCACAGGCATCCCGGCTTTATGTCTTTAAAATCGGGGGGCCTTGGCTAGCAGCCATTTGCCGTGGTTGCATTCCGCTCTTTCAGGACAAGCAATCGGGAGGGTTGCAGGGGCGGAGAATACATGGATTTCTCCTGAAAACTTGCTGTGGTCAATGGATCCGCTGCCGTTTCCTCCCTGGCGGCGCAGGGGGGGGCCTCTACACTTTTGTAGATACCGTTGAGATTGGGTTTCCGATAAGGTGAGGCGGAATTTTATAAGGCAAACGCCGGGAGGTGGGCTTGGGCGGGGCGGAGAACCGGCTTGGATGCCGGGACTTCCCTCGACTGGTTTTTTTGTGGAAGAGATTTTAGCCGTGATTCGCCGCCCTAAATTGGCCGGGGTTTGTCTGTTGCTGCTGTTGCTCGGCGGCATGGATGTTCTGCGTTCTGCGGCGGTGCAGAGCGGTTCGGCGCCTTCTTTCCACACCATCCTCTGGAATACGGATGACGGGTTGCCCGACAACCATATCAATTGTCTGATCCAGACCCGGGACGGTTATTTATGGATTGGCACCCGGCACGGATTGGCGCGCTTCGACGGGGTTAAATTCACTTTGTTCGATAGGGGTAACACTCCCGAGTTTTCGCGGAAGGAGGAGGGCGGGGCTGTTATTGCGTTGGGGCAGGATGCCCAAGGCACCCTCTGGATAGTCACGGTTCAAGGCGTTTTGCAGTATCGCAACGACCATTTCTTTAGGTTTTCCCCGCCCGAATTCGAGAAGTTTGGGGGGATGCGGATCTCCCGACTTCTGGCCTCGCGGGGTGGGGGAATGTGGCTGAATTTTGGAGTTCATTTCATCCTCGTCGAGTCGAATCAAGTGGTTGTTGCCCGGGAATTGAAAGCCGCGGGCCGTTTGTTGGCTTGGAGGGAGTTAAAGTCCGGGGCTTTGGATTTCGTTTCGGAAAACGGATGGGCCACCATTTCGGCGGATGGGCGGGAGGTGAGAACCAATTATGCCAGGCCGGCATCCTCGTATACCTGGCCCTGCGCCGTCTCCGGGACCAATGAATCGTGGCTGGTGGGCACACATTCCCAGGGGGTTTGGCGTTTGTCCAACCCGCTCCACCCCCGCTGGGAGTCGGCCGGATTTCTTTCCGGTCAGCGGGTGGATTGGATGGGGCAAACCCGCTCGGGGGAGAACTGGGTCCGCGTTTACGGCAAGGGGCTCGGGATCCTTGGGGTGGAGGGATGGCTGCCCATGACTAATCTGAACTGGAGCGTTGGTTATCCGAGCTGTGTGCTGGAGGATGCTGAGGGGAGTCGATGGTTGGGCACCGAGGACACTCTTGTTCAATACCGGCTCAGCAATGTGAGGCATTATTCCCGGGCTCAGGGGTTGAGCGAGATTAACATGCAGGCCGTTTGTCAGGACTCGCAGGGTCGGCTCTGGATGGGCGGGGAGAGGGGGTTGAGCTTTCTGGCGGAAGGCGCAAGCTCTTTTACGACCGCCCCCGGTTCAAGCTCCGAATTTGATAACCGGTGTCTCTGTTCCGACCCCAATGGTGGAATATGGATCAGTAAGAAATTCGGTGGGTTGTGGCACTGGGAGGATGGGGATTTGGTGCAGCATATTAGGGCTGAAGAACTGCCGCCGCGTCTCAACTCCATACTCCCGGAGGGTGCCGGGCTCCTTTGGTTGGCGTGTTCGGAAGGGCTGTTTCGTTATCAGTCCATTGGAGGCAAGCTGCAGCGTCTTTTTCCTTCATTGGGCCGGGTGCGCTGCCTTGCTAAGGCTCAGAAAGGCGGAATGTGGATCGGCACCGCAGGGGAAGGGCTTTTTCATCTGGCTGGGGAGGAACTTAGTCTCGTTGTTCCCGCCGACACCTCGTGCGGTCGCATCATAATGGCGATGGAGGAGGATGCCCAAGGGACTCTCTGGTGTCTGACTGAAAAGGGACTGTGTCGGGTAAGGGATGGTCAGGGTTTTCTTTTCAGCTCCAAGCAAGGGTTGCCGCCGGGGGAGTTGTATTCTCTGGTCACGGATAATCAAGGCAATCTCTGGGTTGGCGGAGCAAGGGGTGTTTTTTGCGCCAGCCTGATTGAATTGGAGGCGGTGGCTCAAGGCGCGCCCCTGGCCGTTCAGTTTCTGGCTTTAGGCACCGCTGATGGCATGGAATCCCCGGAGGTTAGGGGAATTGATTCGCGTCCGACGGCGTGCAGGGCGCGGGACGGTTCCATCTGGTTTGCCACCGCCCGGGGCGCTGTTCGGATCAACCCCGGGGAAATCAGAGGCCGGCTCAAGCTTTTGGCCCAGCCCCCCGTCGTGGTCATTGAGGCGGTTAAGTCGGGCGGGACTGTTTTTTATGGCAGCTTGCCGGAGGAGGGGGATTCTTCAAAGGCCGCTGCGGCAGCCTTTGGTCCCTCCGCCAGGGGACCGGTCGCGATTCCAGCCGGGAGAGACACTTTTTATTTTCAATACACGGCGAATTCTTTCCTCAACCCAAAAACCATCGAGTTCCGCTACCGTCTGGTGGGGTATGATTCGGATTGGCAAAAACCCACCCGTTTGAGGGCCGTGCAGTATGCCAACCTGCCGCCCGGGGATTACCGCTTTGAGGTGGTGGCTGCCAACGCGCATGGCGCTTGGAGCAATCCGCCCGCCATGGTTTCTTTCCAGCTCGCGGCCGGGCTGTGGCAGCGCAGGTGGTTTCAGGCTTTTTGCGGCGTTGGGGCCTTCGTTCTCCTCTTCGGAGCGCAGAATTATCGCGCCGGACTGCTGCGCCAGCAGCACTTGGACCGGGAACGGACCCGCATCGCCCGTGATTTGCATGACGATCTGGGCGCGGGACTCACAGGGTTGGCGCTGTATTTGGACTTGAAGGTGAGCCCGGTGTCTACGGCGGATTCCCAAGTTTCCAAAAAGTTCAAGCATGCCGCAACCCTGGCGCGCGATCTGGCCAGCCGCATGCGCGAGGTGGTCTGGTCGATCAATCCGGAGTGCGACTCGGTTTTGAGTCTGGCTGATTTTCTGCAGCAAAAGGCCGAGTGTGTTCTTTTACCAGCCAGCCTGCGCATCCGTTTTGACTTCCCGCTTGTCATACCGGAATTGTCCTTGTCGGCTGGCCCGCGGCATCAGCTGGCGTTGTGCATGCGGGAGGCCCTCAACAATGTCGTGCGTCACGCAGAGGCCGCGGAGGTTCGGCTCGGATTTGACATCTCCGGCCAGAATTTGAGTGTGCGGATTGAGGATGACGGGCGGGGTTTTGATGTGGGGACCCGTCCCGGCTGCGGGATCGAAAACATGCGCCAGCGGATGGAAAAAATGAAAGGGAGTTTTCATTGTGTTTCCAAGCCCGGGAGCGGTACTGTCATCGTCTTGCAATTGCCTGTAAAAGCTTTCGGAATCACTTCATGAGTATAAAAGTTGCCATCGTGGAAGATCACCCCTTGGTCCGCGAGACTCTGGCTGCCCTGATTGATGCCACCCCGGGCTTGGTCTGCGTGGCGGCTTACACTAGCGCGGAGGAGGCTCTTGCGTCCTTGGGCGGCAGGGATCCTGGGGTTGTCTTGATGGACATCAACCTGCCTGGCATGAGTGGCATTGATTGCGTTGAACCTCTGCGTCAATCGCTGCCGGATTCCCAGATCATCATGCTTACGATTGAGGAGGACACTGAGCAGGTTTTTGAGTCCCTGAAAGCCGGGGCGATGGGATATCTGGTCAAACACGCCAGTGCGGAGGAGATTTTGGAGGCGATTGTCGAGGTGAATAGGGGGGGTGCGCCCATGTCGAGCACGATTGCGCGCAAGGTGGTCACTGCCTTCCGGCAGCCTTGCTCGGGCGATGACAGCCTGCTGTCGCTGTCTGCGCGGGAGCAGGAGGTTCTCGCCTTTTTGGCCCGGGGCGATCGGTCCAAGGAGATTGCCGAAAGATTGGGGATTGGGATTGGAACGGTGAACACCTATGTGCGGAACATTTATGAGAAACTTCAGGTCCGCTCACGGGCTGAGGCCGTGGCCCGGTTTCTGGCCCGCTAGGACGTAGCCCGGCCGGGAGCGTAATGAAGGCTGGGGGTGCCGAAAGAAATATTGCATGGACCTGCCCGGGGGGGATACTCTCAAGGCATGTTGCAAACTGTGCTGCAGGGTGGCGCGGTTGGTGAAGTTTCCCCGTTTCGTGACACGTACTTGAAGGCGTTTCGCTTCATGTTGTTGGCGCGTATTCTGGATGAGAAATTTGCCAGCCTTTACCGGGCCGCGAAGATCCATGGCGGGGTCTTTCTGGGTCGCGGGCAGGAGGCCCTGAGCGTTTCGGTCGGGCAATCGCTGCGCCCCGGGGACGTTTTCGCGCCCTTGATCCGGGACGCAGCGGGGCGTTTGGCTTTTGGCGAACCCGTGCTGGATTCGGTCCGCACCTATCTGGGGTCGCCTCTGGGTCCCATGCGGGCCCGGGATGGAAATGTGCACCGGGGCCGGCCGGCGGCGGGGCTTCTGCCCATGATCAGCCATCTGGGGGCGATGATCTCCGTGGTCAATGGTGTTTTGCTGGCGCGCCGTCTCAAACAACTCCCCGGCAGTGTGGGTGCCGCCTGTGTCGGTGAAGGCGCCACCTCGACGGGTTCTTTTCATGAGGCCCTTAACCAAGCCGCTGTGGAAAAGCTGCCGTTGGTCTTGGTGGTCGCCAATAATCAATACGCCTATTCCACCCCTACCGCGCGACAGTTCGCCTGCGATTCTCTTCTGGACCGAGCCCAAGGCTACGGCGTGGAAGGCCATGCTGTGGACGGCACGGACCTGGAGGCTTGTCTTAAAGTGCTGGAGCTGGCTGTGGCCCGGGCCCGGGCGGGAAATGGGCCCCAGCTCATCGAAGCATCTCTGCTTCGTCTGTGCGGGCACGGCGAACACGATACCGCCGAGTATGTGGATGTGAAACTCAAGGCTTCCTCCTTGGGGCGCGACTGTTTGAAGATTGCCGAGCAGTCCGCTCTGCATCAGGGTTGGACCAATTCTGAAACCATCGCCGTCTGGCGGGCCGAGGCGGTGCAGAAGGTGGAGGACGCCGTGGCGATGGTCCAGCGCGAGGCCGGGCCTGATCCCTTTGAAGAAAGCTGGCAGGCTCTTTCCACGCGCGACCTGAGCGAGGGGAATGAATAAGACCCCGCATGCCGGGCTGCGTGAAGCGCCCGAACCCGCGAGGACCAACCTGAATCGAACGTGAGCATTACTTATTTGGAAGCCATCCGGGAGGCTCAATCCCGGGCCTTGGCGGATGATCCGCGCGTGTTTATCTACGGGCAGGATGTGGGTGCTTTTGGCGGCGCATTCAAGGCCACCAAGAACCTCGCCGCCGAGTTTCCCGGGCGCGTGCTCGACGCCCCCATCAGTGAGGACGCCATTGTTGGGCTGGGCGTCGGGGCGGCCATCGAAGGGATGCGCCCGATTCTCGAGATGCAGTTTGCGGATTTTTCCACGGTCGGCTTCAATCAGATTGTCAATCAGGCCGCGACACTTTTCTGGCGCACAAATCTGCCTTGTCCAATCACCATCCGTCTGCCCTTTGGCGGCACCAAGGGCGGCGGGCCTTTTCATAGCCAGAGCCTGGAGGCCATCTACGCGCATTATCCGGGCTTGATTGTTATGACGCCTGCGACCGTGGAGGATGCCTACAGCATGCTTTTAGAGGCGGTGGCGTTGGACGATCCGGTGATTTTCTGCGAGCACAAACTGCTTTATTACCATCTTAAGGCTGAGCAGTTGCCCACCGAGGCGTTTCCGGTAGGCAAAGCCCGCATCGCCCGCGAGGGCCGCGACATGACGATTGTGACCTACAGCGCCATGGTGCATGAAGCCTTGGAGGCGGCCGGAGAGCTAGCTCTGGAAGGCTGGCAGGTTGAGGTGGTGGATCTTCGCACCATCAAACCTCTGGACACTGATACCGTAATGGCTTCGGTGGCCCGGACCGGCCGGTTATTGTGCGTCGGGGAATCCTGGCCTTGGGGGGGGGTTACCGCCGAAGTGATTGCACGGGTTGCCAGTGAAGGATACGGATTGCTCGACGCGCCGCCTCAGCGGCTTAATGCCAAGGATACCCCCATCCCTTTTCATCCCAATCTGTGGGCTGCCCACCGTCCCACTGCCCGGCGCATTGCCGCCAGCGCCCGCAATCTCCTGCGCCTATGATCCATCCCGGTCCGCGTCGAATTAAAAGCACCCCCGCCCGCCCTCAATCCCGGCGCCCTTGGTGCCGTTTGACCGGGGTTCATTCTTAATTTCCCATGCCCCAAATCCCCATTATCATGCCGCAGCTCGGCGAATCCATCGCCGAGGCCGCAATCGTCAATCTCCTCGTTCAACCGGGTGACCAAGTCGAGACCGATCAAGATATCGTCGAGGTGGAAACCAACAAGGCGACGATGAACATCGCATCGCCCTGCCGCGGGCGGATCGAGAAATTCCTGGTCCAGCTCGGAGAGAGTTATCCCGTCGGCTCGGTGCTGGGTTATCTCCAAGCCAGCGCGGAGGATGCCACCCGTTTGGGGCTGGATTTGCCCGCGCATTCCCCCAAGAACGGAGGGGATGCGGAAAGCGATACGGAGGTGACGCGGCGTTCGGGGGCGGGGCAAAGCCGGGCCGGGGTGCAGCCGACGGTGCGCGGACTGCCGGTGCCGGCCAATGCCGCCGGTGCCGGATATATTTCGCCGCGGATGAAGGCGCGGATGAATGAGCTGGGTCTGCATGCGGCCGATCTGGCGGGCATTGCAGGCAGCGGCGGCGCCGGCCGCGTCACGATTCAGGATTTTGAGAAGTTCATGGCCGGTCTCGACCAACACCAGCTCAGCCAGGCCTCTTCAATGCGGGTCAGCGTGGCTGATGCCATGCGCCGCAGTTGGACCCGGCCCATTGCCCATGTTGGACTTGCGGTTTGTCTGGAGCCTCTTTTCGCCCACCGTAAAATCGCCCAGCCCAAACCCGGCCCGGCCCTCTGCGCCCTGCGCGCCCTGGCATTAGCTCTGGCCGAAAACAGCGCCCCGGCCGGGCGACTGGTCGGGAATAAAATCGTCCATCCCTCATCCATCGATATCGGCTTTGCCGTGGAGGCGGCCGACGGGGTGCTTGTGCCGGTGATTCGCCATGCCGACCGGCGTTCGTTGAAGGATCTCGTTGATGTTTACAATGACCTTGTGGAAATGGCCCGGCAGCGCAAGCTTCCCGCCGACGCCACGGGTGGATCGATCGCGACAGTCACCAACTTTGGCACTTTCGGTCTGGAGTGGGCCACGCCGATTCCGTTGCCGGAGCAGACCTTGGTGTTGGGGATGGGGGCCGCGCGACGTGCGCCGCACTGGGATGAGGCCCGGAACCAGTTTGTGCCGGTGATGGAAGCGAACCTCACACTGAGTTTTGATCACCGGGTGTTGGATGGGGGCGGGGCGGGGCGGCTTTTGGCTCGGGTGGCCGCGCTGCTCTCACATCCCGAACTGCTGTGAAACGAGCTCGTCCATCCGGGCTGACTTGGTGGTTGTAAAGAGGCTGTGCTTCAGAGCCGCTCAACAAACAGCAGATACCCCCTCCGCGCAAGGGCGGCCTGAGTCGGTTTGATCCGGGCAGTCTTGTCTGCTGAGCCTTATGGGATCGGTTCAAAGAGCTTTTGCTCCGCAGTGCCCCGGATGAAAAGGGTTGAGAGAAAAGGCCCTTAGACCGGCTCGGTTTGAACCGGGGAGTGGAGCGCCCGGCGGGGCGCTTTTTTGAGGCTCTTAGGGTCTATTTCTGCGCGGCAATCATGCCGCTGTTCCGTGCGAAATTAAAGATCCCGCCGGCATCCACCACCGGTCGCACATCGCCCAGCGGTTTGAAATGGTAGATCCGGCCCGTGTCCAACACGGTCACGGTGGCTTGGTCCAGATCCACGCTCACCATCTGGCCGGTTTTCAGGATGTCGCAAAGGCGTTCAGTCACTTCACAGGGATAGAGTTCGCCGGTGGCAACGCAGTTGCGGAAGAAGATGCGCGCGAAGCTTTCCGCAAGGACCAGCTCGCAGTCGGCCGAGCCGAGGGCGATGGGAGCGTGTTCGCGCGAACTGCCGCAGCCGAAGTTCTTTCCGGCAACCAAAATCGGGAATTTGCTGTCCAGTTCTCCTTCCGCGACGTAGCGCTGGGGATATAGCGAGTGGGGCAGGCCGTCCATCGCATGGCTGCCCAGTTTTTCATACTCCTCGGCTATCGTGGGCACCAGATTCAGATACTGCGCGGAAATGATCTGGTCGGTGTCGATGTTGTCGCGCACCACGTAGACCGGGCCGGTGAAAACGGATTTCGTCATGCGCCCCAGAGTGCCGCGCGGCGGGGGAGTTTTCAACCAGATTCCCAGATTTCCAACGGGCAGCGCCGGCCGCAACGAGGCCTAAACCGGCGGGCAGACAAAGGTTTCCCCAATCTCGCGCAAGCCCAGTCGCACCGGTTCCCGTTGGAGGGCCTCTTGCAGGCGTTCGATCGGTTCGCGCATAGGCTCGTCGCTCAGCCGGAAAGTTTGATGATGAATCGGCACGATATGGGTTGCGCCGGCGGCGTTGGCCATCGACAACGCCTGCTCCGGTGTGCAGTGGCTCCGGATCCAGGGTTGATAGGCCCCGATGGGCATTATGGCGGCGGCGAATGGGCCCCGCGCAAGCAGGCCTGTGAACAGGCTGGTTTGGGCGGTGTCCCCGCCGAAGAGCAGCGAGCGGCCTTCGCGGCGCAGGATGTAGCCGTTGTAACCACGTTGAATGCCGCGAGGCCAGCGCTGTCCCCAGTGCTTCACCTCGAAGGCCTCTATTTGCACAGTGCCTCTGGCTGTGCGCAAGGTCGTCTGCTCGCCCCAACGCAGTTCGCCGGGTCGCTCCAAACCTGTGCCTGCCAGCACGTCGCTGGTGGCTTTGGCTGTGATGGTATGAGGCACCCCGCCCAATTGCCGCAACGAAGCCAGATCCATGTGATCCAGATGGGCGTGAGAGAGCAGCACCAGATCGATGGGAGGCAGTGCGGAGGGAGTCAACGCGGGGGCCACAAAACGTTTCGGGCCGATAGTGCCAAAGCCCAAGCCGACCCCGACCCGCCGGCTGAACACCGGGTCGGTGAGGATGTGGACGCCGTAAAAATTGATCAGGGTTGTGGCGTGGCCGAGCCAGCAAATGGTCAGGGCATTGTCGGACCAGCGGGTCGGGTCCGGAGTGAAGGGTGCCGGGGTGATATCCCGCTGCGCATCGGCAAGGAGGAGCCTGGTCAAGCGTCCGGCGGGGCCCTTGGATGTGCCCAGCCAGGCGGCACCCAAAGTCCCGGCACCGGCCAGACCAGCTAAAGCGCGGTTTAAAAACCTGCGGCGTGGCACTTGCATCGCCCCACTGTGGAACAGCCATCAGCACTGTCAAGGTTCCGCGCGGCTCACAAATGTGATTTACCCCGGCCGGCTGCGGTCCTAAGTTGAGCCCCATGGACCGGTTTAATCCCGAAGTGAAACAGGATCCCCTTGAGGACATTGCCATGCTGTCGATGGAGTTTGGGCGATGGTTGATGGAGTGCGGGGCCAGCGGCGCGGTGGTGGATGAATTTGTGGCCCGCGTGGCGGCAGGCCTGGGTGCCGATCGGGCCGATTTGCGGGTCGGTTACGCATCGCTGGCCATCACCGTCGGCCGCGGCGCAGAGGTCGCGACCCGGATGTGCAAGGTCGGTTCGCCGGGGGTTAATCAACGGTTGGACCAGGCCGTGCGAACGCTTGCCCAGCAGGTGGAGCAGGGCGGTTTGGGTTGCGCTGCGGTTCGCAGTCTTTTGGATCGTGTGGTTCAGGAGACCCCGCGGTATCCCGGATGGCTGGTTGATCTGGCAGTGGGCGCGGCCTGTGCTTCTTTCGGGCGCTTGTTGGGGGTTGACTGGCGTGCCGTGGGACCGGTCTTCGCCGCCGCCGCGTTGGGGCAGTTTTTCCGTCGCAGTTTGGCCCGGCGTCAGGCCAATCCTTTTATCTCCGCCACTCTGGTGGCCTTTGTCGGGGCGGTGGGCGGCGGATTGGGTGCGCGTCAGCTGGGCAGTCACACCGTGGCTGCCGCCATGACCGCCGCCGTGCTGCTTCTGGTGCCTGGGGTGCCGGCGCTTAATGCCCAAAGCGATATTCTGGATGGCCGCCCCACGCTGGGCAGCGCCCGCATCGTCTGGGTGGCGGTGATGCTGGTGTTTGTTACGGCGGGAATCTGGCTGGGGCAGCTGCTGCTGGGGGAGGGAAGATGAGCATGGATTATGCGCTCGTTTTGCATCAGACGGTTTTTGGCGGCCTAGCCGCGCTGGGTTTCGGTGTTCTGTTCAATCTGGGTCCCCGCTCTCTGGTTTGGTGCGCCTTGTGCGGTGCGACGGCTCTGGCAGTGCGCAGCGCGGGCTTGGAACGGGGGTGGAGTCTGGAAGCTTCGTCTTTTTCCGCGGCGTTGATTGTCGGCGTGGTCGTGCAGTTGCTGCGGAGGCGAATCGGGGTGTCCCGCAACACCCTTGGCGTGGCGGGATGTATTCCGATGGTCCCGGGTGGATTTGCCGCCAAGGCCATTCTCGGTCTGTTCGCCCTGACTTCCCCCACATTGGAAAATCCCGACTCAACCCTCATCCAGTCCCTTGTTTTTTCCCTCCGGGTCGTCTTCACAATCGGCGCCATCGCCACAGGCTTGGCCATGCCAACGCTGCTCCTGCGCCTGCGAAAGTAGAGGCAGGAGCGCCGGGATTCTGCCGGATTGCGGCCCCGGATCGGTGGTTGAGCCCGAATAATATCGAACGGGATTGGGTGAGGTGCGCCGGCCTTTGAGGCGGTCTGATGCATTCACTTCGCTGCGGGGGTGCCGGATTTTCCAGCCCGGCCCGGGAGCAAGAGAGGGGCCCGCGAAACACGCCGTTTCTGGCGGGAAATGTTGCCTTTGCCTTGAGGATTCTTCGCGCTGGATCCTTAATACAGCGGTTGGGAAAAGCAGTGGGACAGGCCAAAAGATTAATCCGGAAAGCCAAAGCAGGATTGCCGGAGTTCTCAATGAACCAATCGAATTTGTTTGGTTAGCCTGCCAGGAGAGTTCCTTTTTTTATCTCCCACTTTTGAAGATCGCGGCTCAGTTCGCGCGGCCAGTTTTCCTCGGTGCAGGTCATGAAGACCTGGCCGCTGCTCTGGTGTGCCCGTTCCAGCATGGGGAGAAGCCCGCTGCGCCGTTTGACGTCCAGCTCGCCCATGACATCGTCGATCAACAGTACCGGGGCGCTGCCGTGCAGGCCGGTGAGGTATTCGGTTTGGGCCATTTTCAGGGACAGCGCCAGGGTGCGCTTTTGGCCTTCGCTGCCGAATTGGGCGGCTGACTGGTCGTTGAGCAGAAGTTGCACCTCATCGCGGTGCGGTCCGATCAAGGTGGAGCGGCAGGAGCGTTCCCGTGCCCGGGACTGGGCCAGTTCCACTGCGAAATCCCTTTTCACGCTGGGCTGATATTCAATGCGCAATTCCTCTGCGTCGTTCGAGATGCGGCGGTAGGCCAGCCGTGCCAGGGGCGAAATGCGCGGCACCAGTTCAGCCCGCATCCGGGTCACCTCGACGCCTAACCGGATGAGTTCGGCGCTGAAGCTTTCCAGCGCGGCGGCGTCCGGAGTGTGCTGTTTGAGCAGGGCGTTGCGGGAACGCAGAGCGTGGGCATAGCGCTGAAGCAGTGGGAGATAGGTGGGGTGTGTTTGGGTGAGTAGCAGGTCTAGGAACCGGCGGCGTCCGCGCGCGGCGCCTTTGACCAGTTGCAAATCCTCCGTGCAAAACACCACCGCGCGCAGCACGCCCAGATAGTCGGCCAGTTTTTTCACAGGCTGTGCGTCGAGCGAGAGTTTTCTTTGGCTGGCCGACCAGAACAGCTTGATCTCGCGGGCGCCCTGGCCGACGATTTTTCCTCCGGCAAAATAGCCGCGCTGCCCGTGGCGGATCATTTGGGCGCCGCCCACTCCGCGAAATGAGCGCAATGTGGCCAGCAGATAGATCGCCTCCAGAATGTTGGTCTTACCCTGGGCGTTGTCTCCGAGCAGCAAATGGAAGCCGGGCGCGAGATCCGCGTCCAGCCGGGCGTAGTTGCGAAAATCGCGGAGCCGCAAATGAGCCAGATGCACGGTGGGAAAATGGCTTGGAACCCGCCCGGCAGCGAGGATTTTCCTGCGTGTGTTTCACCGGGTTTGTTGCAATCATCCTCCCGGCATGAAAACAAATGAAGCCCCTCTGCCCAGGCGGAGCCATCGATGGCCTTGGTTCGCCCTCGCGGCCGTGGTGCTGGGGGTTGTGCTGGCAGTTCTTTGGGTCGGCGTTGCCGCCCGGCGTCTGCGGGATATGAGAGAGCCCCGGTCCTCTCCGGGCGATCCCAGGCCCGCTGCCCCTGCCCGGAACGGTTAGGCGCGGCTTGCTTTGGCGGACCGCTGGATTAGGCTGGACCCAATGCAGTCCGTCCCGCAAACCGATTTCTGGCCGCTCATCAGCATCATCATGCCCACGCTGAACCCCGGGGTGTTGCTGGAAAACGCCCTCGACTCCATCGCCCGCCAGACCTATCCCCGCCATCGTTATGAGATCATCTTGGCCGACGCGCAGTCCAGTGACGGGACGCGCGAGCTGGCCGGAAAACGGGGGGCGATCGTTCTGGATGATCGCGGCAAAAACATGGAGGAAGGCAAGCGTCTGGCGCTGCGCCATGCCACAGGCGATTACATCGTTTTCATGGATGCGGACAATGAGTTGACGCATCCCGATTACCTTGAGCTGGCGGTCAAGGCCCTTGCCGCCCAGCCCCAGGCTCTGGGGGTAGAGAGCTATTATCTTCCATCGCCGCGGATGAGTTCCTTTTGCGCCTATCTCACCCATTGCCTGCACATCAGCGATCCTATGGCCTGGTTGATCAGTGCCAATCCCCGGCTGGTGGCGCGGGAGGGGGAGGTGGAGCGCTGGGCTTTACCGTCGGGGACTTTTTCCTATCCGCTCGGGGCCAATGGATTTGTATTCCGCCGGTCGGATCTGGAATCGGTGAAGGCTGACGAGAAATTCCAAGACACTCATGTGGCCCTGTTCCTGATGCGCCGTGGCCAGCGCGAGTGGCTCCGGATCCGGGGGCGCGGAGTGCATCACTATTACATCCAGAATTTGTGGAGGTTTGTGCAGAAACGGCGGCGTGCCACGGTCCACTTTCTCCGGGTGCAGGCGGAGATGCCGGTGAACTGGATGCGGGAAAAGCCGCCGGTACCGCTGTGGCTGGCGGCGTTCTATTGCGTGAGTTTTTTCGGGCCGCTCTGGCATGCGCTGCGATGCGGTTGGCGGGATCGCGACTGGCGCTGGTGTTGGCACGTGCCGGCCTGCTTGGCGAGTGTGACCGGTAATGCCTGGGGCGTCTGGACTTATCGCCGGCGCGGGAAGGACCGCTTGATTATCGCGCAATTGCGGGTGAAGCAGACGCTCAAGCCTTGAGGTTTTCGGACATGCGGTGGCAAGTCCGGTTGAAAGGAAGGATTCGTTTTAGCGGCTTTGGATTATCCCTGCGCAACCTGTTGCCAATCCCCCACGCAGTGGTGCGCCGTGCTTGCAGCCAGCCTCCGGCATTTGCGGCGGCTTGGACAGGCGCAGTTTGAATTCCCGATTCCTAAAATCTCCGCTCTTGACGGAGGCTGTAGGGATGAGAGGGGGCCGCTGGTGGGCAATTTTGGCGCGGACGCGGGGCTATTTGTTCGACCCGTTCAGCCGGCTGAGCAGCCGCAGGAGTTCCGCATACAACCAGACCAGAGTGATCAAGAGGCCCATTGCGCAATACCACTCCATGAACTTAGGTTTTCCGGCACG
>Ga0114958_10000292_pt1 | contig 43270 bp, 39 predicted proteins | sample C_130208_EF_Meta_FD_89577 | JGI IMG/M metagenome (GOLD analysis project Ga0114958, IMG submission 89577) | Freshwater microbial communities from Lake Croche, Canada to study carbon cycling - C_130208_EF_MetaG | ecosystem: Environmental > Aquatic > Freshwater > Lake | place: Lake Croche, Canada... | reverse complement strand
GAAAAAATTTTAATCTAAGATGGAATACTTTAATTATTGATCTTTTGACCAAAAAAAATTACTCGCTATGCCATCTGCCAAAAATTTTGCTTCTTTAGATAATGTATAACCCATTGCTGTTTTTTGTAATTGTTTATTTTTTGCCAAAGGTTCAGCAATCAATTTCACATGAGTCTCGTATTTTTCTCCAAATTCATTTTTTATTTTAGTAAAAGAAAATCCTTCCATTTGTCTTAGCGAAATCATCATGTATTCGTTAAATTGAGTAATGGTATCTAGGGTCTCCATTTCAAAAGGAACGCTATTGTTTTTGATGGATTGAAAATAGAGTTGGTTATTTGCTACATTCCATTGTCTTGAATGGATATTAAATGAATGCGCGGCAGGTCCAAGCCCCAAATAGGGAACTCCATTCCAATAATTACTATTGTGTTTGCTTCTACAATTTGGTTTAGAGAAATTAGAAATTTCATAATGTTCCCAACCAGCATTAGCTAGAATTTGCATTATGTATTCAAATTGTTTTGCTTGTTGTGCAGCATCTACATCCTGTAAATGCTTGTTTTGAATTTTGGAATACAAGACAGTTTTTTCTTCAACAGTTAAAGCATAACAGGAAATATGGGGGATGTCATAGCTTAATAAAATTTCAAGATCTTCGGCTAGGTCATGATCGCTCAATTGAGGTGTTCCGTAAATTAAATCTACGCTCATATTAGTAAACCCTGCTTTTTTTGCGTTTAGAATGGCTTGATGGCTTTGTTGAACGCTATGGGCTCGATTCATCCAGGCTAATGAATGTGGCTGAAAACTTTGAATCCCAATACTCAAACGATTCACCCCTATATTCAACCAATCTTGAGCTTGGCTAGCCGTTAGGTCATCCGGGTTGGCTTCTAACGTAAATTCTAAATTATTAGATAAGTCAAAGGAATCTTTGATTTTATGGTAAATGGTTTGAATGGCTTCTGTAGACAAAAGGGAGGGGGTTCCGCCTCCAAAATATAAGGTTTCGATTTTCCCATTTAGGTATTTTTTTTGTAGTTCAATTTCTATTAGCAGGGATGAAGTATATTCATTGATATATTTTGTTTGTGTTGAAAAATGAAAATTACAATAATGGCAGGCTTTTTTGCAAAATGGTATATGTATGTAAATGCCTGACATAGTAAGTATTGGTTAACAAAGCTAGGCATTAGTTACTAATTCTGCATTAGGATACTTATTTTTGTGCTCTATGTGGACAAGCGTAAAAACTAAAACCTGGCTAATAGGGGCTTTCTTCTTTTTGAGTTCGTTTGCTCAAAAAGATACCAGCTTATTAATTCAGGGTAGTTCAAGCCAAATAGTAAGTAGTAAAATTAAAAATGACAAGCTTTTAATAAAGTACATTCCTGTTGTACCAAAATCTTTTCAATTCTATGATGCTTGGTTTATTCAATCCAATCATAATTATAGTATAGATTCTAATATTAATAGCTTAAAAAATTACCAAGATTACTTTAATAATTCTAAAAAAGCGTTTCAATTGTATTTTAAAAGCGCACACTTTATTGAAGAAAATCAAGTAGTTTATAAAATTGAGCAATTATTTTCTTTGCCAAATAAAGATTTATTATTTTATTTAATAGTGTGTATTCTTTTATTGTATGGTTTCATCAACACGATTTATCCTCAATATTTTCCTAAACTCTTTAGTCAGTTTAATCAATCAACTATGAGAATGCTGCAAAATAGAGATCAACTTTTACAAAATGGATTTGCTTCCTTAACATTAAATATTTGTTTTATTTTAAGTTTTTCTTTGATGACTTCTCTGCTTATTTTCAATAAGCACTTACTTCCTATTTCTTTTTGGCAGGGGTATGGGTATGTTGCACTTTTTTTTACAATGCTCTATATGGGAAAATATCTTTTTCTTGAAATTACAGGGTTAATTTTCAATGCAAGAGAACTGGTAAAATCTTACATTTTTGTTGTTTTTATGGTCAACAAAGTATTAGGGTTTTTATTGGTCCCCTTTATCTTAATTTTAGCCTTTGCTAAACCTATTTATTACGAATTCTCTATTTATGGGGCGGCAGTAGCTTGCTTCTTGTTGATACTTTACAGGTATTTATTTTCAATAACATCTGTTAGGAATAAATTACAATTATCTTCCTTTCATTTTTTTCTATACCTTTGTGCTTTCGAAATATTACCTCTTTTAATTTTGTATAAATTGGTAGTTCAGTATTTTGGCGGGACTAACTAATTTTCAAAGTATAAAACGGAAAATAAATGATTGAAGAGAAAAAAACAACAAGTTCAAAAGCGCCTAAAAAAATATTGATTTCACAAGCGCGTCCTGAAAGTGAAAAATCTCCTTACTTTGATTTAGAACGAAAACATAAAGTTTCTTTACATTTTCATCCTTTGATTGAACTAATTGCTATTCCTTCCAAAGATTTTAGAAAAAATAAAATAGATATTGCTTCATTTTCTGCTGTCATTTTTACAAGTAAGCATGCCATAGATCATTTTTTCAGAACCTGTGATGAGTTAAAAGTAAGTATAAGCCAGGAGACTAAATATTTTTGTGTGACTGAATCAGTGGCCTTGTATCTTCAAAAATTTATAATGTATCGAAAGCGTAAAGTATTTTTTGGCGCAGATGGTACCAACAAGAAATTATTTGATGTACTAAACAAACACAAAGCAAATGAGAAATTTCTTTATGTATGTAGTGAAAATCAACAGGACAATGAAATTGTTAATTGGCTTAAAGGACATGATTGTGAATTTGATCTTGGCTACATGTACCGCACCGAATTTAGTGACATAAAAAAAGTATTGCAGGAACATAATTTTGATGTGATTTGTTTATTTACGCCAAGTGGTTTAAAGAGTTTGTTACAGAATAAACCAGACTTTAAACAAAACGGAACTGCCATTGGTGCTTTTGGCGCTAGTACCTGTAAGGCAGTAGAAGACGCTGGACTAAACTTACATATTAAAGTGCCAAGTCCTCAAACTCCAAGTATGATAGCTGGCTTGGACCAATTTCTTTCCACAAGTAGTAAAAAGAAATAAATTGCATTCTATGAATGCAAACCCTACATTTACCAATCTGCTTATTCACGAAAGCAGCCCTTATTTGTTACAACATGCCCACAATCCAGTAAATTGGATGCCTTGGTCAGCCGAAGTTTTTCAGCTTGCCCAAAAACAAAACAAACCAATTTTATTAAGTATTGGATATGCTGCTTGTCACTGGTGTCATGTAATGGAAAGAGAAAGTTTTGAATCGGAAGAAGTTGCTACCTTCATGAATTCATTTTTTATCAACGTTAAAGTAGACCGCGAAGAACGTCCCGATGTGGATCATATTTATATGGAGGCTTTACAAGCAATGACCGGGTCTGGAGGATGGCCACTGAATATTTTTTTATTGCCCAATGGGAAACCATTTTTTGGCGGTACCTATTTCCCACCAATTGCAATGCATCAAAGGCCATCTTGGATGGATATTTTAAAAAGTATACAAGAAGCGTATGTTCAACAACCTGAGAAGTTAATAGAGCAGTCAGAAAATTTAATAAATCATATTGCTCAATCTGGTAAGGCTACTGTCAATAATATTATTTCAAATGGTTTTGAAGAGGTTGCCCTAGCAACTAAAGAGGAGGTCACTTTAATAGGGAATCGAATTTTGCAAAATGCAGATACGCAATGGGGAGGGTTCGGAGCTGCTCCGAAATTTCCACAGACTTTCTCCATCCAAATGTTATTTAGAAATTATTATTTAAACAAACATGAACCTTCTATGGTACATGGGATAAGATCATTAGATAAAATGATTCAAGGGGGCATTTATGATCATTTAGGAGGTGGTTTTTCAAGATATAGTACAGATGTGCAATGGCAAGCTCCTCATTTTGAAAAAATGTTGTATGATAATGCTTTATTTTTAACGGTATTGTCAGAAGCGTATCAGATTACTGAAAAAGAAAATTATAAAACAGTCATGAAAGATACCATTCACTTTTTAGATAGGGAGCTCGCCAATGAAGCAGGAGGCTATTTTGCCGCATTGGATGCAGACAGTGAAGGAGTTGAAGGCAAATACTATACATGGACCTATGAAGAAGTAAAAGCTCAGATTGATCCCCTTATTTTAGAGGAATTTTGTAAGTATTATCAAATTAAAGAAGAAGGTAATTGGGAGCATACTAATATTTTATGGACCCAAAATAGTTTTGAAGCTGGAAGAAACCCCTCATTTGAAAGAGCAAGGGAAGTATTGTTTACCGAAAGAGCAAAAAGAATTAGACCAGCCTTAGATTATAAAATTATTTTATCCTGGAATAATTTAATAGTTATTGCGCTTTGTAAATGTTACGGAGCATTAGGAGATGAAAATCTAAAGAATAAAGCGATCCTAACGATGCAATGGGTAGAGTTGAATTTATACAACGAATCAAAAAATTATTTTTATCACACTAGTACCAAAGGAAATAAAAAAGCGTATGCATTTTTAGAAGATTATGCCACTTTAATTCAAGCCTACATTCAACTTCAAATAATCACTGGGGAAGGAAGTTATTTAACCAAAGCAAAAAAATGGACCGAATATGTTCAATTGCATTTTATCGACGAAGAAAACATATTTTTCTATTATACAGCAGCCTATCAAACTGACCTCATTATTCGAAAAAAAGAAGTGTACGATGGCGCCCAACCTAGCGCCAATGCCATGATGTGTGCCAATTTATTATATTTAGGAAATATATTAGGAATGAGCAGCTGGGTGAAACAAGGGGAACAGATGATAGCGAATAGGAAGAAAATGATTTTGCAATACCCCAATGCTTATAGTTATTGGGCACAAAGTTTTTGTCAATTGGCAGCGGGTTTTACAGAATTGGTGTCCGTGGGACCAAAAGCCCCGCAGGCCATCCCATTGGTGATAGCTAAGTTTTTGCCTCATCATCTGATTGTTTTTACAACCAAGGAATCAGCTGCTATTGGCTTAACAATTGGGAAGCAAAATATTGAAAATCAATTTTTTATATGTAAAAATAAAACCTGTTCTGCACCAATTAGGGAGCTCGAGCTTTTTTTAGCAAATATCTAACAACAAAAAGTTTAATTTGCAAACTAGTTAAGTAATGAATATCAATACGTTCTGCCTAACAAAATGAAATATTATTTTTTTAAAGAAATATAATTTATTCCCATTTTTTTCGTTTAATAAAAGGAATAGATATAGGTTAAAAATTAAATATGATAAAAATTACATATAAGTTCCCATTTAAATTTCCCCTCATTGTATTTGTTATTATAATGGGATCCATGTTGATCATGGCATTTGAGTCTAACAAAAGTGCTCCAAAATTCAACTCCGATGCAGTGCATACAACATTCATTCCAGGAGGATCATTTTATCTGGGTCCGAGTGATGAACAAATTGATATGAATATGGTGAATCGAAAAAAATTAGTTTCCGTTCAGAGCTTTTGGATGGATAAAACAGAAATAACCAATGAGCAGTATAGAAAATTTGTAAATTATATAAGAGACTCTTTAACCTACCTTGCTGTATATCATGGAGGAGTGAATCAAACAGAAGACACCATCAAAGTTGATTGGGCAAATGTGCGCAAAATAAATTTAAAAAGTAAGGCGGTTTTAGAAAAATTAAATGAGTTGTTGTTAAGTCCTGATAATCGTTTCAAAGGGAAAATCGGAATAGATCCACAAAAATTAATTTATAAATATACTTTTATAGATTATAAAGCCGCTGCATTAAGTTCTAAATCATTAGAACTTCCTTTAAGTGACTTTTTAGTCACGAAGGAAGAACCCATCTATCCAGATACTTTAGTGTGGATGCGCGATTTTTCTTATTCTTATAATGAACCACTCACACGCATGTATTTTTCTCATCCATCTTATAATGAATACCCAGTGGTTGGTGTAACATGGAAACAAGCCACTGCTTTTTGTAATTGGAGAACTAACAATAGTGATTATTACAATGGGAAGCCAGGACGACCCGATTTGAAGGTGGATGGTATTTTTCGTTTACCTTCTGAGGCAGAATGGGAATATGCAGCAAGAGGAAATTCAAAATCGAATACAATGTATCCATGGGGCGCTCCATATACTAAGACAAAAGAAGGACGTTTATTAGCCAACTTTAAGCCTGGAAGAGGCGACTATCTTGGAGGAAATTCAAAAGCAGATAATATATACACCACCAAGGTTGGATTCTACCAAGAAAACGGGTATAAACTCTATGATATGGCAGGCAATGTGGCTGAATGGACTAATTCTATTTTTTATGAAGGAGGTTATAATTTTTTGGGAGATTTTAGTCCCGATATGCAATACAACGCAAAGGAAGAAGACCCAATTTTAATGAAACGTAAAGTAATTAGAGGAGGTTCATGGAAAGACATCGCTTACAACTGTCAAGTAAGTACTAGAAATTATGAATACCAAGATACAGCAAAATCTTATATTGGATTTAGATGTGTATTGACAATGGCCCCAAGAATAAATTAAAGAAAGCTAACCTATAAATTTTTATTTTTTAAACAACATTTAAATTTTCCAAATGTCAAATTCTATTTCTCCGAGAACCAATAAAATCATAAATATAATTTTTTCATTGGGAGCAGCAGTTGTTATTATTGCCACTTTGGCTAAAATATTACATCTTGGATGGGCAGATTATGCATTAATACTTGGATTTATAACAGAAGCCGTTATTTTTACCATCTACGCTTTTTTACCTCCGCCAGAAGTGGGGGATGCTACACATGCACCTCAAGCTGGTGCAGTAGATTCGGTAATGGCCCATTTAGAGGCAGCTAAATTAGATGGTGCTGCATTTGAAAAATTAAGTAAAAGTTTTCAACGATTGAATGATACCGCCATGTATCTAGGCGATTTAGCGGATATGTCTAAATCTAGCAAAGATTTTACGCATAATACCAAAGACGCAGCCATCGCTTTGGGTTCCATTAAAGATGCTGCGGCAGGAGTGTCTACTAACTTAGGAAGTTTTGCTTTGGCTACGAACGGTGTGAAGGATTTAAATGAGCAATTTCAAATGATGAGTAAAAGTATGGAAGCCATGAATACCTATTATAGTAAACTTGCAGAAGCTTCTAATGCGATGTCTAGCTCGGCGCAGGATGCCATTAGAGCAAAAGAGCAAATTGCATTATTGGCTGATAATTTAACCAAATTGAATCAGGTCTATGGCAATATGATTATTGCAATGCAGGGACGTTAATTGTATTTTAAAACATTTTTTTTATTAAAAACTAGTATACATGTCATTACCTAAGGAGCCAAGGCAGAAAATGATTAACATCATGTACATTGTGTTGACTGCTTTATTGGCATTAAATGTATCTAGCGAAATTTTAAATGCGTTTAAAACTATTGATCAAAGTTTAGTAAATGCGAATGAAATCATTGAACGAAAAAACAATGATATCTTCAAGTCATTACAAAAAAAATTAGCAGATCCCAAAACGGCTGAAAAAGCAGCCATTTGGGCGCCTAAAGCTGATAAAGCACATGGTTATGCAGATGTTTTATATAATTATATTGCTGAATTAAAAAAAGAATTAAAAATTGCATCTGGTTTGAAAATTAAAGATGGAAAAGAGGAATACAAAGAAGACGATTTGGAAGCAACTACAAGATTATTTTTAAATTATAAAAGTGGTGAAACAAGAAGTCAGGATTTATATAAAAAATTAGTACAATTTAAAGCAGATTTAGCAGCAATAGATCCAGCAATTGACAAAGAAGTGATTCCAAATTTGCCACTTGATTTAAGGATTCCAGAAACAAAAAGTATCGCTGGGAAATCTGATTGGGGGTATGCGTATTTTAATATGACACCAACTGTAGCGGCAATTACTATTCTTACTAAATTTCAAAATGACATTAGAAATAGTGAAGCTCAAGTTGTGGAATATTGTCATAAGGAAATTGGGGAAGTAGATTTAATATATGATCAGTTTAATGCTTTTGCTGCTTCTAATTCTCAATATTTAATGACTGGCGAAGAGTTGATTATTACAGCAGGGGTAGGTGCTTTTAGTAGCGCTGCCAAGCCTATTGTTAGTATTGATGGCAATACAGTTCCTATAACAGCAGATGGCTCAGCTGTCTATAAAACAATTGCAGGTACTCCAGGACCCAATTTAAAAAGAGTACGCATTTCTTTTTTAAAACCCAATGGAGAGACGGCCATCATTGAAAAGGATGTTAAGTATACTGTGGGTACTCCAGTTGGTTTGGTGGTCTCTACCGATAAAACAAGAGTTTTTTATAAAGGACTAGACAATCCATTGACCATTACGGGTGGAGGAGGTGCAGAAAATATTAATGTCACCGTAGAAGGAAGTGGATCAACCATTAGCAAAGCAAGCGCTGGTCAATACCTTGTTAAATGTACTCAATTGGGAAATGTAATCGTGAATGTGAATAGTGGAAAGTATGCTCAAAAAATTTCTATCCCTGTAAAAAGAGTACCTGATCCAATTGCCATAGTGGGAGGAAGTGCAGGTGGAAATATGGCAGCCAATAAATTTAGAGTTCAACAAGGCGTCATTGCCGATTTAAGGGATTTCGTTTTTGAAGGTATTAAATTCAATGTAGTTTCATTTATAGTTGTATGCACTGGAAAGGGATTCGATGAAGTTGAATTTGCCGAAGTAAATGGTGCTGCTTTTGCAGGAGGTGCTCAATCTTTAATAAGAAGGTGTCAGCCGGGTACTTCAGTAACTATTGGTGAAATTAAAGTGTCCGAGCCTGGTGGGGGCACAAGAAAATTAGATCAAACAATTACTTTTATTTTACAATAAAAATTTAATTTTTTGTAAAATGCGTAATTTAAAAAAGCAGAAAATGAAAAAAACAACAATACCGTTTTGTTTTATTCTAGGGGGACTTTTAATGGTGAACTCTGGGAATGCGCAAGGGTTTAATTATAAGAAAAAAAATGCTCCTGCAACTACTGTTGCAAAAGATACCGTTGTGACTACTGTTTCGTTACCTGCTCCAGTCGAAAGTAAAGTAGCCGCAGTAGTAGACCCCAATGTAAAACCTATTAAATCAATTGATACCACCATTGTGGGGGGATTTAATTCAAATAATAAAAAAAGTTTAAGAAATATTAATGGGTTCGCTTCTAATAAGAATGCTGGGAAATCCAACCAAGAAAGAATTCCACCCAATTATCAAAACTTAAGGGAAGAGGATGCCTTGTTTAGCGAGTTTGTTTGGGAAGAGGTAGATGGTAGAGAAAAAATAAATAGACCATTTATTTATCAGGGGTATAATGAAAGTGGAGATCAACGCTTTTTTGCCCTATTATTAAAGGCTATTGAAAATGACGGAGTAGTTCCATTTTCTGCAGAAGGGGGTGATGATCGTTTTACAAAACCAATTAGTTTTGAAGAGGTAAATGCCATGTTGAAAGGAACTTTAGATACTCAATTAGTACAAAACATAAGCAATCCAAACGTATTTGATACCAGTATTATATACAATACCAACTTAGCACCTAATCCAGATTCTATTTATACTTTTAGATTAAAAGAGCAATTTATTTTTGATAGTAAAACCAGTAGAATGTATTGTAGGATAATTGGTATAGCACCTGTTGCAACTATTGTTATTAATAATAAACCAGTTAAAAGAACTTTATTTTGGGTATATTATCCTGAGCTTAGGAATAGTTTAGCCAAACAAGAAGTATACAATCCGCGTAATATTTCTAGTAGAATAACTTGGGAGGAATTATTTGAAAGCAGGTATTTTAATGGCTATGTAGTTAAATCTACACTAGATAATTACAATGATAAGATGCTTAATTCTCTATATGCTGATCCTAAAAGAAGATTGCTAGAAGGAGAGAAGATTAAGCAAAAGATTTTTGATTACGAACAGGATAGATGGGTTTATTGATCTTTTGTTGCTTTAGATAAGGCGTTTTTTAATATAGCTGCTTTTTTAGCTCCAATAATTTCTGTTAATAACTCTAATTTTGCTTCTTTTATTTTTTGCACCGATTTAAAATAAACCAATAACATTTCTTTCGTTTTAGGTCCAATTCCAGCAATTTGGTCCAAGCTATTTTCTAGTGCTCCTTTAGATCTTTGGCTTCTATGAAATTGAATACCAAAGCGATGCACTTCATCTCTAATGACACGCACAAGCTTATGGGCTGGGCTATTCCAATGTAAACGAATTGATTCCGAATCTCCAGGGAAAAACAATTCTTCTAAATTTTTTGCTAAACCAATGGTAGTCACTTGGTGCTCAATACCCAATGAATTAAGTGCTTCTAGTGCTGCATTCAATTGTCCTTTTCCCCCATCAATAATGATGAGTTGAGGTAAAGCTTGTTTTTTTTCAAGCACAGAATGGTAACGTCTAAAAACAGTTTCTTTCATACTGGCAAAGTCATTGATTCCTACTACCGATTTAATATTAAATTTTCGATAGTCCGATTTGCTAGGATGGCCATTTTTAAAACAAACCATGGCAGATACGGGGTATGCACCTTGAATATTTGAATTGTCAAAACATTCAATGTGAACTGGCGTTTCTTTAAGATGCAGTAAGATTTTTAACTCCTCTAATACTTCATTTTCTTCTGTATTTTGAACAGTCAATAGTTTTTGTTTTTGCAACCATTCTTTTATTGCATAATCGGCATTTTTTTGAGACAACAATAATAATTGTTCTTTATCGCCTTGTTTGGGTAAGGTATATTTAACATCCGGTATCCTGTCTTCCAATTCAAATGGAACTATAATTTCTTTGGCATTAGATTGTAAATTACATCTGAAATAGTGTATGGCAAAGGCTAGAATGGTTTCTTTATTTTCTTCTAATGGGACGCTAAGTGGTAAAATATGGGTTTGAATAATTCTACCTTCTTGTACCATTAAATAACTAACATAGGCTTGATCTTGCTCATGCGCAATACTAAAAACATCAATAGGATATTCTTGTTTTATATAAACCACCGATTTCGTTTGGTAATTTTCTAGTTCTTCAATTTTTCTTTTGGTCAAATCTGCTTTTTCAAAAGCCAATGTTGTAGCTTCCTGAGCCATTCTAAATTTAAGTGCTTGAACGACGGGTTTAATATTCCCTTTTAATATAAAATTTACTTGTTCAATTGATGCGTCATAGGCCAATTCGGATTGTAATCCTTGGCAGGGGCCTAAGCAGTTTCCTAAATGATATTCTAGACAGACTTTAAATTTTCCAAGTTCAATATTCTTTTTGGTAAGTGGAAGGGTACAGGTTCTTAGCGGAATAGTTTGCCTGATATGGGCAATCAATTCCCTTACTGCCAAGCTATTAGTAAAGGGTCCGATATAGGTAGAGCCATCTTTAATTTTTCTTCTTGTTAGAAAAACTCTTGGGTAGTTTTCCTTTTTAATTACAATATAGGGGTAGGTTTTGTCGTCCTTTAAATTGATATTGTATTTAGGTTGATAATTCTTTATCAATTCGTTTTCTAATATAAAAGCATCGTGTTCTGAGTCAACCAAAGTAAACTGAATGTCTTTAATTTTTTGAACCAATTCAACCGTTTTTTGAGAATGTAGCGTAGCTAAAAAGTAAGAACTCACCCTTTTTCTAATATTTTTGGCCTTACCAACGTACAATAAATTCCCCTTTTCATCAAAATATTGATAAATGCCCGGGTTGGCTGGCAAACTGGTTTGTATCTGTTTAAATTGCTCTTTATCCATTTTAGGTCGGTAGTTCACAAAAATACTTTATATTTTTGTGTCATGGAATTATCTGTAAATATACCTGCCTTACTTTTTCCGGCCATCAGCTTAATTATGTTGGCGTATACCAATCGTTTTTTAGCACTCTCTAATAGGGTTCGAATGTTACATGATAAATACCAAGAACAAGAACAACGTCTTATTATCTTTGGTCAAATTAAGAACCTAAAATACCGCATCAAGCTTATTCAGAATATGCAAACTTATGGAGTTGCAACTTTATTGTTATCTATTGTTTCTATGTTTTTTATTTTTATTCAGTATCAGGCCATCGCTAAAATAGTTTTTGGAACTAGCTTGGTTACATTCTCCATCTCCATTTTTTTATCACTTATTGAAATTAGATTAAGTACACGCGCCATTGAGTTGGAATTGAGCGATATGGAAGGTTTGGAAGATCCCACCGTCTTGGAGTACTTAAGAAAAAAGTTTGACCGCGAGTAGGTTTTAAAACTTAATTTTTACTCAAGTTCTATTTTACTATTATACCGTCATTCTTCTTTCTCCAATTTGTTGTCTCCACATGGCATAATACAATCCCTTTTCTAATAATAAAGATTCATGGGTACCTTGTTCAATGACTTGCCCTTTTTCTAAGACATAGATTCTTGTGGCATGAATAATGGTACTCAAGCGATGGGCAATCATAATGGTTATTTGTTCTCTTTCAGCAGATAGTTGACGAATGGTGTCCGTTATGGATTCTTCGGTAATACTATCCAATGAAGAAGTAGCTTCATCAAAGATGAGTAAATTTGGATGCCTTAATAAGGCCCGTGCAATGGATAACCTTTGTTTTTCTCCCCCACTTAATTTTAAACCACCTTCGCCAATCAGGGTATCTAATCCATTTCCCCCTTTGTCTAAAATATTCGTACAACTAGATTTAGTCAGGGCTAACAACATTTCTTCTTGAGTGGCATTAGGTGCTACAAATGCTAAATTTTCGGTAATGGTTCCAGCAAACAATTGGGTATCCTGTGTTACAAAACTTATTTGATTACGAAGTGTATTCATATTGATGTCATTGGTATTGACACCATTTACCAATATTTTTCCTTCCTGTGCTTGGTATAGGCCCACTAATAATTTTACTAAAGTACTTTTACCAGCTCCTGAAGGGCCAACAAATGCAATGGTTTCTCCTCTTTTGGCTTCGAAACTAATATCTGCTATCGCTTTAAAATTGGCAGTTTGGTGCTGAAAGCCCACATTTGAAAAAGCCAAATTTTCAATAGTCTCCACTGCAATTGGATTTACAGGAATTTGTTCAGTAGGTTTCTTCATAAGTGCATCAAAGTTATTCAGAGAGGCTTCTGTTTCTCTGTAACTCAAAATGATACTTCCAATTTCTTGTAAAGGGCCAAAAATAAAAAAGCTATAAAATTGCAATGAAATTAATTGTCCAACAGTTAAAATTTCTTTGAAAATGAGCCACATTAAAGTAAAAGTAATCACTTGCCTTAGAAAATTAACCATAGTACCTTGTACAAAACTTAATGATCTAATGTTTTTTACTTTTTTTAATTCTAAGGCTAGAATTTTGTAAGTATTATTATTCAATCTATTTATCTCCTGAGTCGTTAGCCCCAAACTTTTTACCAATTCTATATTGCGTAAACTTTCGGTAGTGGTTCCTGCCAAAGTGGTCGTTTCTTTTACAATATTTTTTTGAATGACTTTAATTTTTTTACTTAACAAATTGGTAACATAAGCAATCATACTAGCGCCGCCAATGTATATAGGTATAATAGACCAATGTAATCTAGTGGCATATACAGAAACAAAAATCACACTAACAATGATGCCAAATAAAACATTTATTACGTAGCTGATGAACTTTTCACAATCCCCCCTTGCTTTTGTTAAAATAGACAGCGTCTCACCACTTCTTTGGTCCTCAAATGCTTGATAAGGCAATTGCATGGAATGTCTTAATCCATCTGTGAATAAGGCAGCGCCAAATTTTTGAATAATAACATTGACTGTATAATCCTGAAAGGCTTTTGCAATCCGACTTACCATAGCAGTGCCCACCAATAACAACAACATATTGCTTACGCCCCATAAAAAGTCTGATTGACTTCTGTGTTGACCTGCTTTATCCAATAAGGGGCTTTTTGCAAACCCATCTATCAGTCGGCCAAATATCATGGGGTCAAATAAGGAAAAAGTTTGGTTGATACCTGCCAATATAAATGCTAGTAAAACCAATTTGTTAAAGGGTTTGATATATTGAATTAATATTTTCATAGTGGGTAATTGAAGAGGTGCCAAAGGTAATAAAACTAACTTATTCTAAATCAAATGGCTTGCTTATCCACTTATTGTTGAAAACTGAACCTGTTAATTTTTACTCATTTATAATGAATGCACTAATTTACAAGTACATTTTTGAGTATTTCTTAATTATTTTTATGCTTTGGAGAAAATTCAATGGCGAAAAAATTATGCTTCCCATTAAAGAAGCGGTTAGACAAGCTATTATTGCTGAGTCGGAGAAAAAAACTAAATTAAAAGTTTGTATTGGCACAGATAGTCAAGTAAAAGCAAATATGACAGAATTTGCTACAGTAATTGTTTTTTTAAGAGAACACAATGGAGGCTTTATGTACATACACAATGATAAGACGACACAAAAATATCATTTGAAGGAGCGCATGTTAACAGAAGTGGCAAAAAGTATTGAGATTGCCTATGAGCTTTGTGATTTATTTATAGAGCACCATGTAGAGATGGAAGTACATGCTGATATCAATACCAATCCGCAATTCAAAAGCAACGACGCATTGAAAGAAGCAATGGGCTATATTTTAGGTATGGGGTTTGCATTTAAAGCAAAGCCAGAAGCCTTTGCAAGTAGCTGTTGTGCCGATAAGGCAGTCAATTAGTAAGGTATTTTAATTCTTAGGGCCTTCTTCATCCAATTTATTGTATTGGTCTATGCAATCCAATACTTCTTCTACTCCAATTCCTTTTTCAGCACTGGTTACAAAACCTTGAGGTAAAAAAGGTAAAATTTTATTCAATTCGTCAAAGAATGATTTTACATTTCGAGTAACTACACCAGGTTTTTCTTTATCCGATTTCGTAAAAATAAGGGTGTAGGGTATTTCCCATTTAAACAACTGTAAAATAAATGCTAGGTCAATTTTTTGTGGAGTGTGCCGGCTGTCAATTAAAATGAACACTCGACTTAGGTTTTCTCTTTTTCTTAAATAATTTTCAATCATTTGTTCCCATCTTCTTCTGCTGCTTTGGGATACTTTGGCAAATCCATAACCAGGTAAATCTACAATGTACCATTTCGCCTGTTTTCCTTTAGCCACTTGATTACTCGTAATTTCAAAATGGTTGATTAACTGCGTCTTACCGGGCGTCCCTGAAGTTTTAGCAAGGTTTTTTTGCCCACACAGGGCATTAATAATAGAAGATTTGCCCACGTTGCTTCGGCCAATAAAGGCATATTCAGGTGCTTTTAAGTTTGGACATTGATCAAAACTTGGACTAGAAATTAAATAACTCGCCTTAACAATTTTCATAAAATAGACTTATTTAGCAGCGGCGTCTGTTTTATTGTATCTTTTTAACTTAAGACTATCAGCGGGGTAAGTCGCTTTAATCGTATCAATTATATTTTGACACCAATCAGAAATTAATGCTTTTTCTGCATCAGTTAATTTTGCTTCTTTATGAACCAAGGTATAGGAAGATAAAGGCATTTCGCCTTCCTTGATTTCATCTATACATTCTTCTAATTTTTTATTTTGTTTGCCTATTCTATAGCCTGCAAACTCGTTTATATTAAAATGTTTTTTTCCATCTTCCACATGGCTAGCAGTCCAATATCCAATGGGCTCAATAGCAGTATACCAAGGGTAATTGGTTTTATTACTATGGCAATCGGCACAAGCTTTGTCAAAAACCAACTTTACACTATCAGGCATAGCATATTTAGTACTAATGTCTTTGGTCTTATCATTAGATAAGTTTTTTTCTGGACGTATCAACTGCATTGCTATTAAAACGATTAGCAGTCCAACTAAAATTTTCTTTATCATAATTTTTTTTATTTCCGTTTTAAAACAACTTGGTATTAAGGTAGTAATAATTAGCTAAATTAATACATCCCCTGTCATTTCTTTAGGAATAGGAAGGTGCATCATCGTTAAAATTGTAGGAGCTAAATCGCCCAATTTTCCGGCTTGTATGCTTCCACTCCACTCCTTATCAATAATAAAGAAAGGGACTAAATTGGTGGTGTGTGCTGTATTGGGACTGCCGTCTTCATTGATCATAAAGTCGGCATTGCCATGATCTGCTGTTAAGAAAATGGTGTAGCCATTTTGTAAACCAGCTGTCACTATTTTAGAAACACAAGCATCTACTGTTTCCACCGCTTTTACCACCGCACTAAAAACCCCAGTATGTCCTACCATATCTGCATTTGCAAAATTCAAACAAACAAAATCGGGATGCCCAGCGTTTAATTCAGGCAATAATTTATCAGTTAATTCTTGGGCACTCATTGCTGGCTGCAAATCATAAGTAGCTACTTTTGGCGAAGGCGCCATGATTCTTGTTTCGCCTTCAAAAGGTTGCTCTCTTCCGCCGCTAAAAAAGAAAGTGACATGCGGGTATTTTTCTGTCTCTGCTATGCGAATTTGTTTTTTATTATTTTGTTCTAACACATCCCCCAAGGTATTGATCAAATTATCATTTTCAAAAATAATTTTTACGTTCTTAAAAGTTTCATCATACTTGGTCATAGTCGTATAGTGCACTTTCAATTTTTTCATCTCCAACTCAGGAAAATCTTTTTGTGTTAATACCTCCGTAATTTCTCTACAACGATCCGTTCTAAAATTATAACACAAAACAGCATCCCCTTCTTGAATGGTAGCGACAGGATTCCCATTTTCTAAAATAATAGTAGGCTTAATAAATTCGTCGGTTATGTCATTGGCATAATTTTCTGAAATAGCAGCAGTCGCAGAACTGGCACTAGGCCCGATACCTTTTACTAGCGCATCGTATGCAAATTTTACTCTTTCCCATCTTTTATCTCTATCCATTGCATAATACCTTCCACTTACAGTAGCGATTTTGCCAACCGATCCTACTAAATAATTTTCTACATTTTCAATAAAAGCCAAACCGCTTTTAGGATCTGTATCTCTTCCATCGGTAAAAGCATGAATGAATACTTTTGTCAAACCTTCTTTTTTACAAATGTCACAAAGGGCTTTCAAATGAGAAGTATGTGCATGAACCCCTCCATCACTTACCAAGCCTAATAAATGCAAAGGTTTATTGTTTTGTTTTGCATATTGAATACTTTCCAATAAAATTTTGTTATTAGCTAATGCTCCATCTTTGATGGCCACATTAATTCTTTGTAATTCTTGATAGACAATTCTGCCGGCCCCTATATTAAGATGGCCCACTTCGCTATTGCCCATTTGCCCCTCAGGCAATCCAACGGCTTCTCCGCAAGTAACCAAAGTGGTATTAGGATATTGCTTATATAAACTTTGAACAAATGGGGCATTGGCCTGTTGAATAGCGTCGGCTTTGGGCACCAAGCCCAAACCCCATCCATCCATGATGACTAATATTACTTTTTTTGACATTTTCTTACCTTATTTTAGCTGTAACTTTGTTTTTTATAAATGGTTAATGCAAAGTTTCAAAATACAAAGCAGACTACAAACTTTAAACTGTTATAATACTAAAATAATGAGCCAACTACCCAAAATACTGTTAATCTTAAGCTTTTTGATTTCAAATACTTCTTTATTTGCACAAAAGGACGCCGAACAAATTACCCAAAATATACAAACTGCTAATTTTTCAAACCTGCAACATTTTTGGGATGCAGAAGTAGAAATGACCATTTTAGACCAAATCAATCAAAAAACGAGCCATCCAGAAGAAGCCAATCAACAACTACAACTTTTTTTTAATAATAAAAGTATTGTGGGGTTTGATAAAAACGCTGAACGTAAAGTGGGCAATACCTTATATATAACTGGCAAACTTTTTTCCGGAACCAATAAATACAATCTTACACTTCTATTACAAGAAACAAAAAAAGGACTTCGTATTGTTAGTGTTAGAATTAGTTAGTGTCATCTTTTTTAATGATCTATTTTATTTTTAGAAAACAATGAATAAGAAACAAATTAAAAGTAGTTCGCCATTGGTGTATAGTACCGACCCAAATTACCTTCCCCCCTCGGAGTCAAATGAAGTAGCAACTTTATTGGCCGAAGAGCAACCACTTAGGATTCTTTTAGAAACCAAACAAAGAGCAGGAAAAACAGTCACAATAATAATTGGATTTGTAGGCAATGAGGAAGCAATCAATACTTTAGGAAAGGCTTTAAAAAATCATTGCGGTACTGGGGGATCGGTAAAAGAAGGAGAAATTATCATTCAAGGAGATCATCGTCAGAAAATATTTCAGTATTTAAAATTGAAAGGGTACAAGAAGACTAGGCTTTAAAAGTAGACTTCCAAGTTAAGTTTTGTCTTTAATTCTGCTATTAATGGATATTGTGCGGCCAAACGTTCATATTTTTGTTTACTATTCAAACTTAAATGCAATGGCACATCTTCTTTTTCACTCACCGCTACTAGAATATTAAATTGAATGGCACGATTGTGAAAACTTTCCCAAATTTTTTCTAATAAATTCATACGTTCTTGTTCTACAAATTTTTGAGCAGTTAATGCAGGAACCGTAATAGTGAAATGAGTCTCGTCTTCAATAGTAAGGAGCGCAAATTTAAAAGTGCCTGCCGCAGAATGTTTTAATGCAGTTTCTAAATAAAGGGTATAATCATCCCAACATTTTCTTAATGTTTCCATATTTAATGGGAGTGATTCAATCACTTCTTCAATCTTGTATTTTTCGCCATATTTTTCTTGTAAAATAGCCAACAAATTTTTCTTATTACCGTCGTTGGTATTTGAGGCTGAATAAGTACCCGAATGAGTAGGAGAAGAAATGGATCCACTAGCAACTTGTATAGCAGTATCAAATGGCTTTTCTATTGATAAAATAGAGGTAGTTTCTTCTGGATGTTTAACTTCAGGAGCAACAGGCGGTTTATCTTTAATTTTTGCAACAGGAGTAGTTTCAATGACTAATTTAGCCTCTTGATTTACAACAATATTGCTTAATGGAACTATTTTTTTAATGCGAATAGGATAGTGGGACTCAATTAGTTTTTTTTTTATTAGCTGGTTGTCTTCCATGCTTAATTCAATGGCTTGTTGTAAAAAATTCAGTTTAATAATGGCCATCTCCACATGTAGCCTTTTATTTCTTGCCATTTTAAATTGAATCTCTGCTTCATTTAGTAAGTTCAAGGCACTTACTAAATAGGGGGTGCTAATATTATTAGCCGTGGCAACATATTGTTCTCTCCAGCCTTCTATAGATTCTAATAATTTCGCACTGGCCGCATCTTTGCAAACTAATAAATTTCTAATAAAACTAGCCAATCCATGTAACACCATATCGCCTTCAAATCCTTTTTGATTTATTTCATCATACAATAGCATGGCATTGGTTAAATCCTGCTTTACTAAGTAATCTAATAATTTAAAATAATAGGCTTCGTCTAATATATTTAAATGTTCTAAGGTATTGGCATATGTTAATTCGCCGTTGGAAAAGCTTACTATTTTATCCAAAATGCTTAGTGCATCACGCATACAGCCTTCGCTTTTTTGTGCAATTAATTGCAATGCATTTTTTTCTGCTTTAATATGTTCTTTACCAACGATTTCTTCTAAATGAGTAACGGTATCATTAGAGTTAATACGTCTAAAATCAAAAATTTGGCATCTACTTAAAATCGTTGGAAGTATCTTATGTTTCTCGGTAGTGGCTAAAATAAAAATAGCATAGGGAGGAGGTTCCTCCAATGTTTTTAAAAATGCGTTAAAGGCACTAGTACTTAGCATGTGTACCTCATCTACGATGTAGACTTTATATTTACCAGCTTGTGGTGCAAAGCGAACTTGTTCAACAAGGGTTCTAATATCATCTACCGAATTATTACTGGCTGCATCTAATTCATGAATATTTAAACTTCCGCCTTTTTCAAAAGAAATACAACTTTCACAGGTATTACAGGCTTCACCTTCTTTTGTAACATGAGTGCAATTGATTGTTTTAGCAAGAATTCTTGCACAAGTTGTTTTACCTACACCTCTAGGTCCACAAAACAAAAAAGCGTGTGCTAAATGGTTGTTTAAAATGGCATTTTTTAAGGTAGTCGTAATATGCGACTGCCCCACAACTGTATTAAAGTTTTGGGGTCTATACTTTCTGGCTGAAACAACAAAATTTTCCATACTTGATGCGCAATATACACATTCAAAATCAAAAGTAAACCTTCACTAATTAAATCTTATCCCCTAATTATAAATAGATAATTATAGCAACTAGATTACGCTGTAATCCATCATTGGATGCCGTTCAAAGGGGGTTCTGGCAGTATTAAAAATATGTCTATAAGTGACCATTTGTCTGCTGGGAATACCCCCTAAACTTTTATAGATATTCACCATTTTTGGATTCCAATCGGCAGCCCATCCCATTTCATATTGTTTATAAATTTTTGCTTTTTGTAACCCTAAATTACAGGCATAAATTAAAAAACTATCCACCCCTAAAGCTTGGTATTTAGGAACCACTCCAAAGGCTAAGCCAGTTAATTTTGAATTTATTTTATTCCACTTCATCCACAATAATTGCAATTTTTGCCAAAGTCCAAGTTGACCATTGAAATATTTAAAATACTGATTTACATCTGGTATATTGATAAACATGGCAATCGGCTCTTCTTTATAATAGGCAAACCATATTACTTTTTCATCCATCACCGCTTTTAGGGAATTAAAAAGTTTTATGATTTGGTCATAGCTGATGGCCTTGGCTTCGCCATGTTGCGCCCAGGCTGCATTGTAAATAGATACGAAATCTTTTGCGAATTTTTGCAAATTCTTTTTATCTAAATGAAGGGCTTGGTAATCTGGTTTTGCTTTAAATTTATTATATCGTTCTTCAAACTTAGGAGGCAGGTCATCCTCAAGATTAACCTTATAATAGTATTGGTTGTAAAAATTTTCAAAACCATACTGTGAAAAAAGGGTTTCATAATAAGCAGGATTAAAAGACATACCATACATAGGTTCTTCTTCAAACCCTTTTAACATCAATCCCCACCATTTGTCTCTGTCGCCAAAGTTAATGGGACCATCCATTGCTTGCATCCCATTTTCTGCTAACCATATTTTAGCAGTATCAAAAAGTAGTTTGGCTGCATTGAAATCAGGAATGCAATCAAAAAACCCAAAACAACCAACCGGATATTCAGTACCCTTATTTTTATAATTTGAATAATAAAAAGCAGCAATTCGACCTAGTGTTTCCCCTTGCTCATTTTGTACCAACCATCTTTTGGCATTACCCTGTTGGAATAATTTATTTTTCTTTTTATCAAATACTTCTTCCACCTCTTTGTTTAAAGGTCTAATATATTTGGGGTTACCCTTGTTAAGTTGGGTATTGATTTTTAAAAAAGCATCTGCTAGTAAAGCGGAATTGACTTCAACTACTTTCATAGCTTGAAATTAATTTTTTTTTAATATACTCAACGCAAATAGTCCAGCTGTTTCTGTTCTAAGTCGAGTGGGGCCTAAATGAATGGATTGGTATTCATTCAGCTGGGCCAATTCAATTTCAGCTGGGCTAAAATCACCTTCAGGTCCAATCAATAAAAGACAATCCTCGCTAGCTTTAATTTTATTTATCTCTATTTTATCACCTAAAGCACAATGGGCTATTAATTTTTGTTCATTTTTTTGCTTTTCGATGACTTGTTTAAACTTGATAGGAGCAGCTAGCTGGGGCATCCAGGTTTGTTGACTCTGAATCATCGCCGACTGAATAATATTTTGCATACGATCCAATTTAAATTTTTCAAAAATGGTTCTTTCGCAAATCATCGGTATAATTTCTGTCACACCGATCTCGGTTGCTTTTTCAATAAGCCATTCTAATCGTGTTACATTTTTTAATAAAGCAATACCTAATGTTAAATTTTGTGAAGGGGCGATCATTTTTTTTTCTGATAAAATAGCAATAAGCGTATTTTTTTTATGCGTCGCAGAAATACTTGCTTCAAATAAAAAACCTTTTCCATTGGTTATATCTAAACGATCGTTTTGTTGCATTCTTAAAACTTGAATGCAATGTTTACTACTCGCTTCACTTAAAATAAAGCTTGTATTGCCTGCTGTTAAATTAGGTTCATAAAAATAAGGGACTGGCATAGTAAAGTATTTTAAAAAGGCTGATCGTCGTTAATGCCTTCGTCAAATTCTCCTCCATTCATTTTGCTACCTTGTATAAAGAATCGTCCACCATCACCTGTGCCACCTTGGTTAGCGCCAGATTGAATGGGTTTGTAATTATTTCCTAGCCCAGGAATACCGCTATCTCCTTCCCATTCTTCGAAACGTTGAATGTCCAAATTGGCTCTTAATTTAATCAATTCTAAACGACCGTTTCTATGCTTTGCAATTCTAATATGTGTTTCACCTTGAGTACTTTCTCCCATTTCATTGCTCATTACTTCATAATATTCAGGTCGGTAAATGAACATTACCATATCGGCATCTTGCTCTATAGCACCCGATTCACGTAAATCACTCAATTGAGGCATCTTGCTTTCTTTTCTTGTTTCAACCGCACGACTTAATTGAGATAATGCAATGATGGGAATATTTAATTCTTTAGCCAATGCTTTTAAGCTTCTTGAAATATTGCTAATTTCTTGTTCACGATTTGAATTTCTATCACCCGATCCACTCATTAATTGCAAGTAATCAATAATGATGATTTTAACCTGATGTTTATTAACCAACCTTCTTGCTTTCGCTCTAAATTCAAAAATATTTAAGGCAGCGGTGTCGTCAATATAAATAGGGGCTTGCTCTAATTTTTTGATACCCTTACTATGCAGTTGTTGGTATTCGTAATCTTCTAATTTACCTCTAGAAATTTTTTCCATTTTAATTTCACTCTCCGCACTTAAAATACGTTGAACCAATTGAGAGGCACTCATCTCTAAACTAAAAAAGCCAACTGCTTGTGGTTTGGTCGGATGTAATGCAGCATTTCGTGCCAAATTTAACGCAAATGCAGTTTTACCTACCGAAGGCCTTGCAGCCAATATGATTAAATCGGTAGGTTGCCATCCGTAAGTAATTCTATCCAATGCCGTGAATCCACTTGGCACACCAGAAATTTCATCTTTCTGTGTTCTTAATAAATCTATTCTAGTCACTGCATGGGCTAAAGCATCTCCTATGTCCACAAAATTTTTCTTCAAGTAGTTATTGGTGATGTTGAACATTTTAGTTTCACTATCATCTAATAAATCAAAAACATCGGTGCTATCTTCGTAAGCATTCGCAATGACTTCTCCACTTATTCGAATTAATTCCCGCTGAATAAATTTTTGCAATACAATTCTGCCGTGTGCCTCTATATTAGCAGTAGAAACAACCACATTGGTTAATTTTGAAATATAATAGGCACCACCAATGAGGTCTAGCTGTTCTCTTGTTTTTAATTCTTCCACCATAGTGAGCATGTCGATGGGCATATTCTGTTGCTGTAAGCCCTGCATGGCAGTAAAAATTAATTGATGTGCTTCAACATAAAAACATTCAGGTTTAAGTATTTCACTAATGGTGTCAAAAGCGCTTTTGTCCAATAAAATCGCTCCTAACACTGCTTCCTCTAATTCCCTAGCTTGTGGAGGGATTTTCCCATACATCATAGAACTAATATCTATTGAAGGACTTTTCTTTTTAGTTCGATTGGTATTTATTATTGGAACTGCCATATGGATCAACTATTTTCTACTGCGAAAATGAACCCAAATTGGGACTTCATGAAATTTAGTTTTACAAGATGCTTATACACAGGCTATTTACGCGAGAAATGCACAAATTTAAGAGGTTATTAACCTATTTTGCACTATGTATTTGTGGTTATTCACTTCTATTTTTTACTTAAAAGCACTTAAAAATTTGTACTTTTGAAGCTATACCATAAAGATTCTATATGACGATTAGTTATCGCTGGCTGAGTACTTATTTACCCCAAACGCATACCCCTGAGCAATTGTCCACTATACTTACCTCCATTGGATTAGAAGTGGAGTCCTTGGAAAAATATGAAAATTTTAAGGGGGGGTTGGCAGGATTGGTTGTTGGTGAAATAATTGAACTGATTCCACATCCCAATGCCGACAAATTAAAATTGACAAAAGTGGCAGTTGGTAAAGCGCTTCCTTTAAACATTGTATGTGGAGCAAGCAATGTGGCGGTGGGTCAAAAAGTAGTAGTGGCAACTTTAGGCACTACCATTTACCCAAAAGGGGCAGCCCCTATTACCATGAAATTGGCAAAAATTAGAGGGGAAGAAAGTGAAGGTATGATTTGCGCAGAAGATGAAATTGGAATAAGTGAAGACCATTCGGGTATTATTGTTTTAGACCCTAAATGGAAGGTGGGTGAGTTGGTTTCGGCAGTATATGAATATGATCAAGATTGGATTTATGAAATAGGGTTAACCCCTAATAGGATGGATGCGATGAGTCATTACGGCGTTGCCAAAGATATATGCGCCTATTTATCTTACCATGAAGCGCCCGTTAAAGCAATAAGTCCTTTTACTAAAAAGGCAACTATCAATAGTGCAGTAAAACCTTTTAAAGTTATAATAGAAGATGAAAAAGGTTGCCGCAGATACAGTGGAATAAATATAGAAGGGGTGAATGTAAAAGAATCCCCTTCTTGGTTAAAAAATTATTTACAAGCCATTGGGGTGCGATCCATTAATAATATAGTAGACATCACCAACTATATTTTACATGCAACAGGGCAACCCTTACATGCTTTTGATGCGGATCAAATCAAAGACCAAAAAGTCGTCATTAAAAAATATCCAGCAGGTACCAAATTTGTTACCTTAGATGGAACGGAGCGATCGCTTACTGCTCAAGATGTAATGATTAGTGATAGTGAAAAACCGATGTGTATCGCAGGTGTGTTTGGTGGATTAAAAAGCGGTGTAACTCAAGCAACTAAGAAACTATTTTTAGAAAGTGCTTGCTTTGAAAATGTACACATTCGTAAAACATCTGTTCATCATGGATTAAGAACGGATGCAGCCACACGATTTGAAAAAGGGGTAGACATTACTGGAACGGTTAAAGTATTGGAATTAGCGGCACAAATGATACAAGAAATTGCAGGGGGGAGCTGCAGTGAAGTGATTGATGTGTATCCAAATCCCGCTTCAAAAACAAAAGTGAAATTAACCTTTGCGTATTTAAAAAAACTAAGTGGAAAAAATTATTCTGCTTTAGCAGTTAAAACAATTTTAACTAGTTTGGGATTTGAGCTACTCAATGAAAATGAAGCTGAACTTGAAATAGCAGTGCCCTATCATAAACCAGACATCCATTTACCAGCCGATATCGTTGAGGAAGTTTTAAGAATTGATGGCTTGGATAACATTGTAATTCCAACTACAATTTCTATTAGCCCTTCCATTGATCCTTTGGAAAAGAAAGAAAAATTTAAAGAAAAGGTAGCAAACTATTTAGTGGGCAGAGGCTTTACAGAAATTGTTACAAATTCAATTACCAATAGTGCCTATTTTTCAGAAGAGGTACTGGCAGCCTCGGTAAAGATGTTGAATAATTTAAGTGCAGATTTAGATCTATTACGCCCCTCGATGTTAGAAACTGGTTTAGAAACCATTGCCTATAATTTAAATAGAAAAAACAATGCTATTTCTTTATTCGAATTAGGTAAAGTATATGGGAAATCGAACCAGGGCAACTATTTTGAATCGGAACAACTGGGGATTTATATTTCTGGGAAACAATCCGAAGATGGCTGGAGAACAAAAGGAGTTGAACAAGATTTTTTTGTAGCCAAAGGCATTGTTAAAGCACTATTTGATTTGTTGGGCATCGTCAATTATACTTGGAAAACAAGTTCAGCTTTATTAATTGAGTTGGTTGTAGACAAAAAAGTAATTGGGGAACTACAAATAATTTCTACAAAAAAATTAAATGCATTTGGGATCAAACAGCCCACCTTGTATATTCGATTTGATTTGATGATGTTGTTTAATTGTTATCTAAATAAACAAGTAGTATATAAAGAAGTTTCTAAGTACCCCTCAATAGAAAGAGATTTGGCTTTGGTGTTGCCAAAAGCTACTATTTATGAAACAATTGAAACAAGTATTCATGCAGCAAAATTAACTGCGCTTAAAGAGTATCGCGTGTTTGACATTTTTGAAAGCGATAAATTAGGGGTGGGTAAAAAATCAGTGGCCATTAATTTTGTTTTCAATGCTGCTGATAAAACCTTAACCGATTTGGAGATTGATGCAATGATGCAATTGTTAATAAAACAATTTGAAAAAAATATTCAAGCGGAAATAAGAAAATAACTCATTAATGTAACCTTTATTCTTCATGACCAATCTTAATGATTCTATAGCATCTCTTAAAGAAAAGCTACAGCTTTTACTTAAGCGTTTTGACCAATTGGAGAAAGAAAATCAACAACTAAAATTAACCTTGTCTCATCAAAAAGAGATGACTCATTTATTAGAAATACAATTGAAAGAGGGCCAGTCACAATGGACAGCTTCCATGTTGAACAAAACCAATAGAAACCCTTTAGAAAAAGAAAAGATCCTCAAAAAAATAGATCAGTATATTAACGAAATTGATATGAGTATTAAACAGTTGAATTCCTAAGCCATGTTAGAAAATGAAAATTTAATTCCCGTAAATATTACTATTGCAGACAGATCGTATAGGGTAAAAATTACCCCAAAGGAGGAAGAGGCAGTTCGTAAAACAGCCCATATGATTAATCAGAAAATGGTAGAGTTCAAAAATACCTATGCCGGTAAAGACATGCAGGACTATATTTCAATGGTTTTATTGTGGTTTGCCCATGAGCAACAACAAACCGGTCAAAATCTATATGAACTCGAATCTATTCAAAATCAAATTGATGGTTTTGTTGGATCTATCGAAAAAGTGCTTTCTGGTACTTAATTGAGCCCCCTTGACTCATTCTTTCCATTAATTGATTATCTTCGTCTTGGAACCTTTGACGCATTATGACTAATCTTAATACGTTACATTGTAGAAGAAGAAACGAAGCTTGCTATAATTGACTAATAATGATTTGTAAATAATAGGATTAATGGATTAACCTCATTGCCAACGAAAAAGGGGAGTATGATTTTTTTAAAACAACAAGAATTAAACAATGGATCAAACAATATTATTAGTCATCATAGGATTAAGTTCCATGGTGGGTGGCCTGTTAATAGGCAAGCTCGTATTTGCGCGTAATACCAAGAAGCTAATTGAAGAAGCTGAGGCACAATCTGCCAATATTTTAAAAGAAACAGAACTTAGAGCGGAAACGATTAAAAAGGAAAAGCAGTTAGAGGCTAAGGAGCGTTTTGTGCAATTAAAGTCTGAGTATGATCGTGATTTATTGGAGAAAAACAAAAAAATTGGGGAAGCTGAAAATAGAATTAAGCAAAAAGAAATTACGATTAATCAAAAAGAGGCTTCTATTGATAAGCAATTAAAAGACAACGAAGTAATAAAAGAAAAGTTAAATCGAGAAATTGATTTAGTTAACGTAAAACGATCTGAACTTGAGAAACATCAAGAAGAACACATAAGACGATTGGAAAAAATAGCCAATTTAAGTGCAGAAGATGCCAAGCAACAATTAATTGAAAGCTTGAAAAATGAGGCACATACACAAGCACTAGCTTTACAACAAGAAATAATTGAAGAAGCCAAACAAAAAGCAAATAAGGAAGCAAAAAAAATAATTATACAATCTATTCAGCGGACTGCTGCGGAAGTGGCTATAGAAAATACAGTAACTGTATTTAATTTAGAGTCTGACGAAATGAAAGGGCAAATTATTGGTAGAGAGGGTAGAAACATTCGTGCCATCGAGGCAGCTACTGGGGTCGATTTAATTGTAGATGATACCCCGGAGGCTATTTTACTTTCTTCATTTGATCCACTTCGTCGTGAAATTGCACGATTAAGTTTACAACGTTTAGTAGCAGATGGAAGAATTCATCCAGCGCGTATTGAAGAGGTGGTAGATAAAACACGTCGACAATTAGAAGAGCAAATTGCCGAGATTGGAGAAAGGACTGTTATTGAATTAGGTATTCACGGTTTACACAAAGAACTAATTCGGATCATTGGAAAAATGAGATTCCGTTCTTCCTATGGACAAAACTTATTGATGCATAGTAGAGAAACAGCAAATTTGTGTGGTATTATGGCTGCGGAATTAGGCATTAACCCAAAATTGGCTAAAAGGGCGGGTTTATTACATGATATAGGAAAGGTGCCTGATGAAGAAACAGAATTAAGCCACGCCTTATTAGGGGCAAAGTTGGCTGAAAAATATGGTGAAAATCCGGCGGTGGTGAATGCTATTGGCGCACACCACGATGAAATGGAAATGCAATATGTTATTTCTCCTATTATTCAAGCATGCGATGCTATTAGTGGAGCAAGGCCTGGAGCTAGAAGGGAGATTATGCAACAATATATTCAGAGAATCAAGGACTTAGAAAATCTTGCCATGAACTATCAGGGGGTTGAAAAAGCCTATGCAATTCAAGCTGGTCGTGAATTAAGAGTGATAGTGGAAGCTGAAAAAGTGACCGATCAAACTTCTGATCAATTGAGTTTTGATATTGCACAAAAAATACAGACAGAAATGACCTATCCTGGTCAAATTAAAGTAACCGTTATACGTGAAAAAAGAGCTGTAAACATTGCCAGATAGACGGATATTTAATTTTATCAAATAATTTGGATGATAAGGTGGTTTCTCTTACCTTTGCCGTCCGCAAAAACAATGTATTATGAGCGAAGCAGTAAAATTTGTACACGAGCAATTGACCGCAAAAAAAGACTATCCAGCCTTCAAAGCTGGTGACAATATCACCGTTAACTATAAGATAGTAGAGGGTGGTAAAGAGCGTATTCAAAGTTTCCGTGGAGATGTCATCAAAACACAAGGAACCGGCGCCACAGCCTCTTTTACAGTGCGTAAAATTTCTGATGGCATTGGCGTTGAGCGTTTATTCCCTTTCTTGTCTCCTAATATCGATGGCATTTTGTTGAATAAGTCTGGTAAAGTACGTCGAGCTAAATTGTATTATTTACGTGATAGAAGTGGTAAGAGTGCTCGTATTAAAGAAAAAAGATTCTAAGAGAAAATTTTTATTATATTCCTATTATAAAAAGTCTCCTCCTAACTTAGGTAGGAGACTTTTTAATGAAACCTTAATTTTGACTTTATATTCGCTTTATTCCAATAAAATATTCGTTTTCTGTTTTATAATTACCTTATCTTTAAAGTTCTAAATTTAACATTATGGGCAACTTAGGATTTCAAGAATTATTAATTATCGGTGTGGTTATTTTAGTGATGTTTGGCGGAAGAAAAATCCCTGAATTCATGCGTGGATTAGGTAAGGGTATCCGTGAGTTTAATGATGCTAAAAACAACGTGAAAAAAGAAATCGAAGAAGGCATTAAGGAAAAAGATGAAAAGCCTTCTTAATTTTTTTTAATTGCTCCTTTTTACAAATTAACTCTTTAGACTTTGTTTCGGTTCCATTCAATCAAAGACTACCATGCTGCATTAATTGCTGAACAAGTAACTTGTATTCAGGCAACAAATTATTACCTGGATCAAATTAAAATAAATCAAAACTTAAATACTTTCCTAGAAGTTTTTACAGAGGAAGCATTGGAACGTGCAAAAACATTAGATGCCGCTCGTGCATCAGGAAACCGGTTGGGTAAATTACATGGGGTAATAGTAGGTATTAAAGATGTGCTTTGTTATAAAGACCACAAAGTAAGTGCAGCTTCAAAAATTTTAGAGCATTATATTGCAGTATATTCTGCTACTGCCATTCAGCTTTTATTAGACGAAGGAGCCATTATTATTGGACGACAAAATTGCGATGAGTTTGCCATGGGAAGTAGCAATGAAAATTCTGCTTATGGTCCAGTTAAAAATGCTTTGGACATAGAGAGAGTACCTGGAGGTTCATCTGGGGGTTCGGCTGTTTCAGTTCAAGCCAACTTATGTATGATAAGCATTGGATCTGATACAGGGGGTTCTGTAAGACAACCCGCAGATTTTTGTGGTGTCATTGGATTGAAACCAACCTATGGTCGCATTTCACGTTATGGACTTATTGCATATGCCTCTTCTTTTGATCAAATAGGAATTTTTTCTAAATCGGTGGAAGATGCGGCTTTGGTTTTAGAAGTCATTGCAGGGGAAGACACATTTGACAGTACGGTCTCCTCTCAAAAAGTGCCTGCTTATAGTCAAGAGATTAAGTCTATGGAGGTGCCCAAAAAAGTTGCCTATTTTAAAGAGACCCTAGCACATACTGGACTAGATGCTGAAATGAAAGCACAAATAATCAACTATTTGGATCAATTAAAAAAAGAAGGTTTTACGGTAGAGGCCATCGATTTTTCATTACTCTCTTACTTAGTACCAACCTATTATGTTTTAACGACCGCAGAAGCTTCCAGTAATTTATCTCGATTTGATGGTATAAAGTTTGGGCATAGAACTAAGGATACCTTAGAAGAACTTACTGAATTGTACAAAAAATCTAGAACAGAAGGTTTTGGGGAAGAAGTGCAAAGAAGAATTTTATTGGGTACTTTTGTTTTAAGTGCTGGTTATTTTGAAGCCTACTTTACCAAGGCGCAACAAGTAAGAAAAAAATTAGTTGATTTAACCCAATCGCTATTTGCTAACTATTCCATTTTGATTTCACCTACGGTGCCTACCCCTGCATTTAAGTTAGGTACAAATAATCAATCACCTACAGAAATGTTTTTAGCAGACATCTACACGGTCTATGCCAATTTAGTGGGTATTCCTGCCATTTCTATCCCCTTATTTAAACACAGTAATAAAATGCCATTTGGCCTGCAAATAATGAGTGCAGCTTACAATGAAACTGGGTTATTTTCTTTTGCTGCTAAAATGATGGAGCTCAAGGCTAAGGAAAGTGTATTGGATTAATAATCCTCGTCTAGTTCATCTTTCTCATTAAACAAATCATCATCGTTCTCGATTTTAAAATCATCGTTCAACGAAAAGTCATCCTCTTCGTCGGAGACTTTAAATTTACCTGGTTTTTTTGGAGATTTTTTCGGAACATCAAATTCTTCGAAATCGGGATCCCAATTGGTGTCGTCTTCTTCTTTTTCCCAATCATCATTTATTTCCTCTTCTTCTAAATCATCTTCCTCGTCTAAATCCTTTTTTTTACTTGACTTTTTTTCGGCTTTAATAGACTTTTCTATTCCACTTTTTGGAGTGGTCGTTTTTTTTTCTTTTTGTGATTTAATAGCCATAAGGGTTTGAAGATTTACACTGTAAATTTCAAATGAATTCTTTAATTACCAAAAAAAAAGATGAGTTTTTTAAAAAAAAAATTAAGATTTTTTTTAACTTTTATAAAAAACTAAATGTGCACTATCTGATCTCTGCCTGGACCGTTAGAAACATATTTTACTGGAACGCCTAAATACTCATTTATAAAATTTATATATGTCATCATAGTAGCAGGCAATTCGCCATGTTGCTTCATATTAGTAGTAGCTGTATTCCATCCTTGCATTTGTTTATATATAGGAGCTACCGGGGTGCCTACCAATTGAAAAGGAACATAATCAATTTGTTTGCCTTCCATTTCATAGGCTACTCCTAATGCTAATGATTTGAAACTATCTAATATATCTGCTTTCGTCATAATAATTTGAGTTACACCATTAATCATACATGTGTATTTTAATGCAACCAAATCTATCCACCCACAACGTCTAGGTCTACCTGTAGTGGCTCCGAATTCACTTCCAAGTTTTCTTAGCTCCTCTCCAGTAGCATCATGTAATTCGGTAGGAAAAGGGCCACTTCCCACTCTGGTACAATAAGCTTTTGTGATGCCAAAAACTTCATTTATTAATTTAGGTGCAATACCTAAACCTGTACAAACCCCAGCTGAAATGGTATTGGAAGAGGTTACAAATGGGAATGTTCCAAAATCAATATCCAACATAGAGCCTTGTGCGCCCTCCGCCAATACTTTTTTTCCTTTGGATATTTGGTCATTTATAAAATATTCGCAATTAATGATATTCATGGTTTTTAAAAACTCAAGCGCTTCAAAAAATTCATTTTCCATATCGCTTATATCATCATTGAAATTAAAGCTATCCAAAATTTTCTGGTGCTTCATGCGCAAGGTGATGTATTTGCTTATGAAATTTTTATTTAATAAATCACCAACCCGCAACGCATTTCGACCGGTCTTATCCATATAAGCTGGTCCAATTCCTTTTAAAGTAGAGCCTATTTTACTTTCACCTTTAGCTAATTCAGAGGCTTTGTCCAAAGCACGATGTGTAGGAATTATAATATTAGTTCTTTCAGAAATAAATAAATTCTTCTTTACATCCACCCCCATACTGGCTACGGCGTCGCATTCTTTTTTTAAAGTAACTGGGTCAAGCACCACCCCATTACCAATAATATTTATTTTGTCTTGGTGAAAAATTCCAGAAGGAATTTGATGTAATACCATTTTTGTTCCATTCACATACAAGGTATGACCCGCATTAGGACCGCCTTGAAAACGTGCAATGATGTCATAATTGGGTGCGAAATAATCAACAATTTTTCCTTTTCCTTCATCACCCCATTGAAGTCCTAATATTACATCTACCATAATTCTTTATTTGATAAAGCAAAAATAAGTATTGAAAAGTTGATTACCTATTTAAACCCTGATTAATTGCTTCTAATCTTTACACAGTTTCTGTGTCAAAACGGCTTACTTGTTGAATGCCATCTAGTGATTTTATTCTCCCCACCAATTCCTCTAGTTCGTCCTTGTCAAGTACGTAAACTTTAATGGTGCCTTGAAATAAGCCGTCTTTGGATTCAATGGTTAATGCCGCTATATTAATTTTGAGCTCCCCACTAATGATATTCGTAATTTTATTCACAATACCTACGTCATCCATTCCAATAATACTAAGACCCGTTAGGAATGAAATGTCTTTATTTTTAGCCCATTTTGTTTTAACCACCCGATGACCGAAATTAGCAAGTAGTTGTGTTGCATTAGGGCAACTAGTTCTGTGAATTATTAACCCTTTGGCCGTACTTACAAAACCAAAAACATCGTCACCTGGTATGGGGTTACAGCATTTCCCCAAACTATATTTAATTTTATCACTTTTTTCTCCAAAAATAATTAATTCAGAATCTTTTTTTGGTAGTTGTTTATTCGGGTTGCTTTCTTGACTATTTTCGGAAGGAACCACCACTGTTTTTGGAGCTTCTATTTTTTCTCCAATCACTTGAAATAATTTCAATTCTATTAAGTCTATATTTTTGGTAGCTATTTTAAACAACAAATCTAAATGACTTGTCAATTTATAATAGAACATCACTTGGTCTATGTTATAAGTATTGTAAACAGCACCAATCCCTTCTAGCTTTCTTTGTAAAGTATATTTTCCTTCCTCAGCTATTTGTTTTTTTTCTTCTCTTAAAGCATCTTTAATACTATTTTTTGCTTTTGCAGTAACCACATTTTGCAACCAATCTTCATTAGGTTTTTGTTTATTGCTGGTAATAATTTCAATTTGATCGCCACTTCTAAGTGCATGACCAATAGGTACTAATTTGTGATTTACTTTAGCTCCAATACATTTAGTGCCGATAGCGGTATGAATAGAAAAAGCAAAATCCAAAGCAGAGCTGTTGATGGGTAGCATTTTAACTTCTCCTTTAGGGGTATACACATAAATTTCTTCTGCTAAAAAAGAAGTTTTAAAATCTTGTAAAAAATCAATTCCGTCTTCTTGCTGATTACTTAATGCTTCTCTTATTTGCACGAACCATTTATCAAAACGGTCTTCATCTTGAGAACCTTCTTTGTATTTAAAATGAGCCGCCAAACCTTTCTCTGCAATTTCATTCATCCTTTTGGTTCTTATTTGCACTTCCACCCATTTTCCTTGTGGCCCCATTACAGTAGTATGCAATGCCTCGTAGCCATTACTTTTTGGATTACTTAACCAATCTCTTAATCTTTCAGGGGAGGGTAGGTATTCATCGGTAATTAAGGAATACACTTTCCAACAATCTTCCTTTTCTTTATCAATGGAAACATCTAAAATAACTCGAATGGCAAATAGGTCATATACTTCTTCAAAGCTGACCCCTTTCTTTTTTATTTTATTCCAAATAGAATGGATGCTTTTAGGACGGCCTTGAATTTCAAATTCAAATTCAGCTCCTGTTAGCTTCTCTTTTAATGGACGAATAAATTCATTGATATATTTAGTTCTTTCTCGCTTGGTTTCTGCTAATTTTTTTGCTATTTCTTTATAGGTTTCTGGCTCCATGTATTTCATGGACAAATCTTCCAATTCGGTTTTTAAATTATACAAACCCATACGATGTGCTAATGGCGCATATACCCAAATGGTTTCTGAAGCAATTTTTAATTGTTTCTCCTGTTTCATAGCATCTAGCGTACGCATATTGTGTAACCGATCGGCGAGTTTTATCAAAATAACTCTTGGATCATCTGTTAGCGTAAGTAAGATTTTTTTAAAATTCTCGGCTTGTTGACTGCTGTTGGCATCCATGATGGTAGAAATCTTTGTTAGCCCATCTACAATTTTAGCAATCTCATTTCCAAATTCACTATTGATGTCATCCAAAGCAATTTCAGTATCTTCTACCGTATCATGAAGTAAAGCACAAATTGTACTTCTTACTCCTAAACCAATTTCGTCCACACAAATAAGCGCAACCGCAAGGGGGTGAAGAATATAAGGCTCTCCACTTTTCCTACGCATTGTTTTATGGGCATTGGCTGCCATTTCAAATGCGGTCCTCAGCAATTCTTTATCTCCTTTTTTTAATTTGGGTCTTAGTGTTTTAAGCAAAGCGCGATAATGTCGAACAATTTCTTTTTTTTCTTGTTCTTCATCTAGGTTGTATTTGGGAACAACCACTGGGTTATTATCTAATTTAATCAGCTCCATCTTATTACGAAAATACGTAAAAGGGCGAGGATTTTTAAAAAGAACAAACAGATAGTGTAACTTTGAACCTATATGTCGTCGACCCCGCCCAAACAAATATTCAAAGGATCCATTTTAAGAAGAGTATTCTCTTTTGTGAAACCCTACCGTATTGTATTTTGGGCTAATGTATTTTTGTCCATTGTGTTGGCATTTTCTACCCCTATTCGGCCCTATTTAATTCAAGCAACCGTGAATGCGGCCATTGGTAAAGCAGTTAATTTACCCAACTGGGTTCATTGGGTACTACCCAACAATGCTTTTGATACCGTCATTCAACTTATTTTATCTATTACACTTTTTCAAGTGGCCTTTATATTGTTTGAAACCTTGGTGCGTTTTTTTTTCAGTTTTGGAATGGCCTGGTTAGGACAACAAGTGATTAGGGATTTAAGAAATAAAGTATACCATAAAATTATGCATTGGGAAATGCGTCAATTTGATAAAACACCCATAGGAACTTTAACTACTAGAACCATCAATGATATTGAAAGTATCAATGATATTTTTTCGGATGGCTTGATACCTATATTGGCAGATTTATTAACCATTATTGTGACCCTTACAACTATGTTTGTAATTGATTGGAAATTGACTTTAATATGTCTGATACCTTTCCCCATTATGTTGGTGGCTACTTATTTTTTTAAGGAAAGTGTGAATAAAAGTTTTAATCAAGTTAGAAATGCAGTTGCTGCTTTGAATGCCTTTGTGCAAGAGCATATCTCTGGAATGCAAGTGGTGCAGGCATTTGCTGCGGAAGAAAAAGAAATGCAAAAATTTTCTAAAATTAATGAGGGGCATAAAGGCGCTAATATTAAAGCTATTTTTGCCTACTCTGTTTTTTTCCCAGTAGTAGAAGTAGTCTTGGCATTGAGTATTGGTTTAATTGTATGGTGGGTAGCAGATCGGTCTTTAGACGCAGGATTATTAGTCGCTTTTATATTGTTCTTAAATCAAATTTTTAGACCATTAAGAATGGTTGCCGATAAATTTAATGTGCTACAAATGGGGATGGTAGCTGCAGAGCGTGTATTTAAAGTTTTAGACAACAAGGATGTTACTTTAAATGAAGGCACTTACACTCCAGCTTTTATAAAAGGGAAAATAGAATTTAAAGAAGTTTGTTTTGCTTACAATGAACCCAATTGGGTCTTGAATCAATTAAATTTTGAGGTCGCAGCAGGCACTACGGTTGCCTTAGTGGGATCTACAGGGAGTGGTAAAACATCCATCATTAGTATTCTAAATAGATTGTATCCTTATCAATCAGGAACTATTCTATTAGATGATCACCCCATAGAATCTTATTCTTTGGATAGACTAAGGGCTTCAGTTGGGGTGGTGTTGCAAGATGTATTTTTATTTTCAGGTTCCGTATTAGATAATATTACTTTAAGAAATAAGGACATTCGGAAAGAACAAGTCTATGAAGCAGCAAAAATGATTGGGATGCATGATTTTATTTTGCAACTTCCTGGAGGCTACGATTATCAAGTCATGGAAAGAGGGGCTACTTTGAGTTTAGGGCAAAGACAACTTTTAAGTTTTATAAGAGCTTTATTGTATAATCCATCCATTTTAATATTGGATGAAGCCACTTCTTCAATAGATACAGAAAGTGAACAGCTAATTGAACGTGCTATTGATACACTCATTAAGGGACGGACTTCAATCGTAATTGCACACCGACTTTCAACCATTCGAAAAGCCAATAAAATTATCGTTTTAGATAAGGGACAAATCAAAGAAATGGGTACCCATTTGGAGCTATTGCAACAAGGGGGACTTATGCTACTTTAAACGAAATGCAATTTGAACAAAAGAAACCTACTTAATTCTTTTTAATAAATTGATTATTAGTTAGTTATATTATTTTTTATTTTAAATATTCCGTTTCAATTTCTCTTTAAATTTCTGCTAATTCAAAGGCTTTCTTCTTATCTTTGCAGCAAATTTTCAAATAAGTATGTTCCGTAATTGCATTAAACCTTTATTGGCAGTAAGTTTCAGCCTTATTTTCTTCTTTAATACGATGATTGCGTTTGGAGCTGAAAATGCAGGAGAAAAAGAAGCAGGTAGTTTTAATGTTACTGAAACCATTTTGGAACACATTAAAGACGATCATAGTTGGCATTTATGGGGACATACCACCATTGCTTTGCCTGTTATTTTATACAGTCCAAAAGGCCTTGAAGTTTTTTCTTCAGAAAAATTAGTGGATGAACATCATGCGCCCAAAGTAACCAAGGGAAATTTTGATTATAAGTTGGTTGCAGGTAAAATTAAAGTTGTAAATGAGTCGGGTGAAATAGATGTGGCTGCGAGTAAAAAAGTATGGGATTTCTCTATTACAAAAAATGTGGCTAGTTTATTTATATCTGTCATCATTTTATTAGTGGTTATTCTAACTGCAGCAAGCGCATATAAGAAAACAGGCATTCATTCAGCACCCAAAGGGTTACAATCTTTTATGGAGCCAATTGTTTTATTTGTAAGAGATGAAATAGCGCTTCCAAACATTGGAGCTAAACGTCACGCAAAGCACATGCCATTTTTATTGACTATTTTCTTTTTAATTTTAACCAATAATTTTTTAGGCTTAATTCCATTATTTCCAGGTGGTGCCAATGTAAGTGGCAATATTGCTTTTACAATGACTCTAGCAGTTTGTGTGTTTATTGTTGTAAATTTAAGTTCTAACAAAAACTATTGGGAGCATATTTTTTGGATGCCTGGTATGCATTGGAGTATGAAGTTATTTTTAGCACCTATTGAATTAATTGGGGTTTTTACTAAGCCTATATCTTTAATGATTCGATTGTTTGCAAACATTACAGCTGGCCATATTCTAGTATTAAGTTTGATTTGTTTAATTTTTATATTTAAAACAGTATTCGCTTCTGCTATCGCAGTTCCTTTTGCTGTATTTATTGGTCTTATTGAGTTATTGGTTGCTTTTTTGCAAGCATATATTTTTACTATGCTAAGTGCCATGTATATTGGTATGGCTTCAGAAGAAGCGCATCATGACCATCCAATTACTGAAGGGGTATCTAAAGAATTGACACATCATTAATAATATTTTATAAATCTTTTTTCGATAACAATTAAAACGTAAAAAAATGGTAGTAGGAAGTGTTGCCGCAATTGGCGCTGGATTAGCTGCAATCGGTGCTGGAATTGGCATCGGTCTAATTGGTAAAGGTGCTGTTGAGGGTATTGCTCGTCAGCCAGAAGCTGCTAACGAAATTCGTTCTAACATGATTGTTGCTGCTGCGTTCGTTGAGGCTGTTGCCTTGTTCGCAGTGGTAGTTGCTCTTTTGGGTAACGGATAATTATGTTTTTGCTTCGTCACACAGACAGGCTTCGATTTTCAAAATAATTATAGGCCCTAGCACAGGGCGATGGGCCTATAATTAACTCAAAAGAGTTCGTTCCAAAACGATGAAAAGATTTTTAATTATTAAGATAAATTAAGGAGTATGTTGTTAGAAATAAACCCATTGGTGTTGCCAGATATCGGATTGGTATTTTGGAACACGGTTGCCTTTGTTGGACTGCTTGCAGTATTAGGTAAGTTTGCATGGAAGCCCATGTTAAAAGCAATTTCAGATAGAGAAAAGGGAATTGAAGATGCGTTAACAAAAGCAGATCAAATGAAAGCTGACTTGTCTGCTATGCAAAATGAGAATGAAATCTTGTTGGCTAAAGCGCGTGAAGAAAGAGCCACTTTGATTAAAGAAGCTAAGGAAGCTGCTGAGAAAATGGTGGTAGAAGCAAAAGAAAAAGCTAAATCTGAATATGAAAGAATTGTGGCAGATGCGCAATTAGCTATCACTCAACAAAAAAATGCCGCATTAAGTGAAGTAAAAAATCAAGTGGGCACTTTGGTAGTGGAAGTGGCTGAAAAAGTGTTGCGAAAGGAATTGTCTAATAAAGCAGATCAAGAAAAATATATTAAAGAATTAGCAGACGGAGTTAAGTTAAATTAAAATGTAAGAAATGGCCAACGCACGTTTAGCAGGTAGGTACGCAAAAAGTTTATTGGATTTAGCTACAGAGCAAGGTCAATTGGAAGCCGTATATGTCGATATGAAATATTTGCATGCAGTTTGCCAAGAGAGCAGTGAGTTAGTGAATGTATTGCGCAGTCCTATTATCAAAGCAGATCAAAAAAACAACATTCTTGCCCAGGTTTTTAAAGGAAAAGTAGGGTTGTTGATTAATTCCTTTATGATTTTGTTGGTGAAAAAAGGTCGTGAAAAAGAATTGCCAGAAATGGCGACTGCTTTTATTGAGCAGTACAATGAAATCAAAGGGCTTCATCAAGTTACTTTAACAACAGCTGTGGAAGTAAGCGATACGTTCAAGCAATTAATTGAAAACAAAGTGAAATCTGAAACTTCTTTTGCAACAGTAGAACTAACCACCAAGACCGATGAAAAATTGATTGGTGGATTTATATTAGAGTTTAATAATAATTTATTAGACGCGAGTATCGCAAGAGATTTGAAAGACATAAAAAAACAATTCATTAACAACGAGTTTGTAGGAAAAATATAATAATAATTCAATAAAATAATCTGTTATGGTGGACATTAAACCTGATGAAATTTCAGCAATTCTTAGACAGCAATTAAGTAATTTTAATGCGTCAGCTGATTTAGAAGAAGTGGGAACCGTATTGCAAGTGGGTGATGGTATTGCGCGTGTATATGGTTTGAATGGTGTAAGAAGTGGAGAGTTAGTGGAGTTTGAAAATGGAACAAAAGCGATCGCATTAAACCTAGAAGAAGACAATGTGGGTGTGGTATTAATGGGTGATAGCAAGTCAATTAAAGAAGGAAATAAAGTAAAAAGAACTGGTGAGATTGCTTCCATTAAGGTTGGAGAAGGATTAGTAGGTCGTGTAATTAATACTTTAGGTGAACCAATAGATGGAAAAGGCCCAATAACTGGTGAGTTGTATGAAATGCCATTGGAACGTAAAGCACCAGGTGTAATTTTTCGTGAGCCGGTAAAAGAACCATTGCAAACGGGTATCAAAGCAATTGATGCAATGATTCCAATTGGACGAGGTCAACGTGAGTTGGTCATTGGTGATCGTCAAACAGGAAAAACGGCTATTTGTGTTGATACCATTATCAATCAAAAAGAATTTTATGATGCTGGCAAACCAGTATATTGTATCTATGTAGCGATTGGACAAAAAGCTTCCACGATTGCGGGTGTAATGAAAACACTGGAAGATAACGGAGCGATGGCTTATACTATTATTGTAGCTGCACCAGCAGCAGATCCAGCTCCATTACAATTCTATGCTCCATTTGCAGGTGCAGCGATTGGTGAGTTTTTCCGCGATACGGGTCGTCCAGCATTAATTGTTTATGATGATTTATCTAAACAAGCGGTAGCTTATCGGGAGGTTTCTTTATTGTTACGTCGTCCTCCAGGAAGGGAAGCCTATCCAGGCGATGTATTCTATTTACATAGTCGTTTATTAGAACGAGCAGCCAAAGTAATTGCCAACGATGAAGTAGCTAAGGATATGAATGATTTACCTGCTTCTATCAAACATTTGGTAAAAGGGGGTGGTTCATTAACCGCTTTGCCCATTATTGAAACACAAGCAGGGGACGTTTCTGCTTATATTCCTACTAATGTAATTTCGATTACTGACGGACAGATATTCTTGGAGGGTAACTTGTTTAACGCAGGTATTCGTCCAGCGATTAACGTAGGTATTTCAGTTAGTCGCGTGGGTGGTAATGCGCAAATTAAATCAATGAAAAAAGTATCTGGTACTTTGAAATTAGACCAGGCATTGTACCGTGAGTTGGAAGCTTTCTCTAAATTTGGTGGCGACTTAGATGCGGCTACTAAATCGGTTATTGATAAAGGAGCAAGAAATGTGGAAATATTAAAACAAGCGCAATACACTCCATTCTCTGTAGAGAAACAAGTAGCTATTATTTATCTAGGTACCAATGGCTTATTGAAAGAGGTAGCTGTACGTAAGGTGAAAGAATTTGAAGCGCATTTTTTATTAGAAATGACTAACAAATTACCTGATGTGTTAGCAGAATTCAAGAAAGGAAATTTACCTGAAGAGGGTTTAAAACAAATGGTAGCATTAGCCAATAGCATTATACCACAATACAAATAGTAATAACCAATTTTATAGAAAAACCCTGAACTAAGTTCGGGTTTTTTTGTTATTAGGGTATGTCGGTAATTAAAGTACAAAATATTAGTAAGCATTTTGGTAGTCTGAAGGCAGTTGATGACCTTAGTTTTGAGGTTCAAGCCGGACAAGTCTTTGGATTTTTAGGCCAAAATGGATCTGGTAAAAGCACCACTATTCGAATGATGCTGTCTCTGATCCATCCGACCAGTGGGCGTATAGAAATTTTTGGGCAACCTATTGATAAAAACAGAGCAGCAATTTTAGAACAAGTAGGTGCCATTATTGAGCGCCCCGATTTGTATCCCTATTTAAGTGCCAAAGCGCACTTGCATTTGTTTGCTAAAGCGAGGAAGCAAAAAATATCGGCTAATGCGATAGAAGAAACTTTAGTAAAAGTAGGGTTAGATCATCGCGCCAACGATAAAGTTCAAACTTTTTCCTTAGGGATGAAACAAAGATTAGGCATCGCTATTGCTTTAGTACACAACCCTAGTTTAATTATATTAGATGAACCAACGAATGGATTAGATCCGCAAGGCATTGCGGATATTAGACAATTAATTATAAAATTGGCACAAGAAGAGGGGAAAACGGTATTTGTTTCCTCTCATTTGCTTTCTGAAATTGAACAGATAGCCAATCAGATATTAATCATACATCAAGGAAAAAAAATGGTCGAAGGAGTCACCAAAGAATTGCTTGATCCTAAAAAGAGAATCGTGCAAATAAAAACGATGGATGATACCAATGCGCTGCAAGTGATAATAGCTGGAAGTTTTAGTAATTATTTATTACCAAGAAAAGAAGGAATTTTTTTAAAAATACCTACCTATGAAATTCCATTACTCAATGAATCACTTTTTAAAGCAGGGGTTTCATTATTAGGCATTGAAACAAAGAATTCCTTGGAAGATTATTTCTTACAAATCACATCAAACGCATAATTATGTGGGCACTGATTAATATAGAATTATATAAAATATTTAGACGGCCTAGAACTTATATTGCCTTTGGAGCCATCGCAGCTTTGATTGTGGTAATACAATTGGGATTAAAAATTGATGGCAATTCCTATGCAGCTTTTTTAATGAAAGATATCAACGATACCTTAACAGTTGATGGCAAGGTTTTAAATGGGTATTTAATTTGTTATATATTATTACAATTGTTATTAGTGCATGTACCATTATTGGTAGCATTGATCGCAGCAGATATGATTTCCGGAGAAGCCAATTTAGGGACCTTGCGTTTATTATTTACTACTCCCTACAGCAGAAGTAGTTGGATGATGGCAAAATTTATTGCAGCCAGCGTGTATACTATTTTACTTTTAATATGGTTGGCCTTTTTAGCACTATTTATAAGTATGTGGGTGTTTGGAACAGACGATTTGTTTTTAATGAAATCCAATTATGTGGTACTCATTCAACAAAACGATGTGCTTTGGAGGTATTTTGGTGCATTTGTTTTTGCAAGTTTTTCTTTGCTAACAGTAACTAGTCTTGGATTTTTAATGTCTAGTATGGCAGGAAACTCCATTGGGCCTATTGTAGGAACGATGAGCGCCATTGTATTTTTTACCATTTTAAGCACTTTAAATATTCCATTATTTACCGTCATAAAGCCATATTTGTTTACTACTCATATGAATAATTGGAAAGAATTTTTTGATATAAAAGTAAATGCGAATAATGAAGCCATTATTGGCAGTATTTTAAATATTCCTAAAATAAAAACATCCTTGATTGTATTGTCACTGCATATTATTTTATTTGTTAGCGCTTCAATTATCATTATAAAGAAAAAAGACATCCTAAGCTAATCTTACTATGAAAAATTTTAAATTAATGTTAGGAATAGGAATTTTGTTATGTGCAAATTTGTTTATTTCGTCCAATGCACAAGCACAAACCGATCCGCTAATT
>Ga0114958_10000291_pt1 | contig 43273 bp, 54 predicted proteins | sample C_130208_EF_Meta_FD_89577 | JGI IMG/M metagenome (GOLD analysis project Ga0114958, IMG submission 89577) | Freshwater microbial communities from Lake Croche, Canada to study carbon cycling - C_130208_EF_MetaG | ecosystem: Environmental > Aquatic > Freshwater > Lake | place: Lake Croche, Canada... | reverse complement strand
TCTCAGGGACAACGCCACCGAATCGCTCATGTTCGGCAACACTGCTAGCAACGCAGTCAGCTAACAACGTTGTACCGCGGACAATGCCAACTCCTGTTTCATCACAGGAGGTTTCAATTCCTAGTACCAAGGCTTGGCTCATGAGGTACCACCGATGAGTTTGCGCATCACAATGGCATCAACACCGGAAGCGTAATAATCCTTACGCTGGCCGGTTTGTTCAAATCCATCCTTGAGATACATCTGCAAGGCAGAGTGATTATCTGAACGCACTTCAAGAAAGACGCGGCTACACCCACGAGCAAGAGCAGTATCCAAGAGGTTGTGTAACAACAAACGGCCAATTCCTTTGCCCTGCGCTTGGGGAGAGACCGCAACGGTTTGGATATCAGCATCTGACCCAACTGTGAAAACTCCCCCATAACCCAGGAGTTCTTCCGCATCATCGTCTTGGGCAGTTGCAACAAGGTAGCAACGCGTTTGTGGCACCAGAGCCAATTCCGACCAGAAGGTCTCCACGCTCCAGGGGTCAACGGGGAAAAGTTGCCTCTCAAGGGTTTGCACAGCGGGAATGTCAGTCCAATGCATGGCTCGAATCTGAGCGGTTTGAACGGGCATCACTTCACCCGCGCTACAGGTTCAGTGGCATCGGGAGTTCGAACGTAGACCGGGGTGGCGGGCATAACCTCAAAGACACCATCGTGCGCGCTGGCGATGGTGGCAATGGCGGCGGCCGACGGCACCGCATCAATCACACTCTCAAAGATCGGATAAGAAGCCGCGATGTTGCCCACAACAACGAGGTCAGATTGATGATCGTCCAGCAAACGTTGTGGGTTGATCGCGGCAGGAACACTTACTCTTCGCCCGTTGGAATAACTCGCCCAAAAAACTTCGCGTCGCCGGGCATCTAGGGCCACGACAAAATCACCCGAAACCAGTTCTGCATCTAAGGCAGCACGGGCCATCGCATCCAGGGTGAGTACTCCATCGCAGGTAATGCCAAGTGCCAAAGCTAGCGTTCTGCCAGTGGTGATGCCCACCCGCAAACCTGTAAACCCACCCGGGCCGGTACCGACCACAATGCGCGTGAGCTGATCAATTCCAACACCGCACTGACGTAAGAGTTCAGAAATTTCCCCGTTGAGCAATTCGGCATGATTTCGAGAAGCTTGCACTCTCCGCTGCCTTCGAACTAATGCTCCATCATGAAGCGCCACCGAAATAACATCGGTTGACGTATCCAGAGCAAGTAGCACGCGCCAAGGCTAACCCTTAACGCTAAAGCCGCCTACCGCGACGATGCTGACTTGTCGAAGATCGTCATCACCACGATCAATGCTGACCTCAAGCCGAGTCGGGGCCAAGGGCTCAACCAGCCCACTGCCCCACTCAACCACCGTGACGGCCCTGGCAAGGTCAAGGTCCAAGTCGTCAAGTTCAAGGGCTGAGCCAAGTCGGTACGCATCGACGTGGATCAATGCTGGCGCACCCTTGTGTTCGCGCGCAATGACAAACGTTGGAGAAGTAACCGGTCCATCAACTCCAAGTCCGAGACCAATGCCCCGAGTCAGTGTTGTTTTCCCTGCGCCTAACGGTCCGCTTAAAACAACAACATCGCCGGCCCCAACCCACGATGCAATCTCTTTTCCCAGTTCCTCCATCATCGCTGGAGTGGAGATTTCTCGACTGATGGGAAAGCTCACCTTCACCGCGTCCCCTTAAGCAAGCTCGCTACCAAAGCAAAGTCTTCACGCATTGCGGCAAGCGGCATCCCATTGGGGCCAAATCTCAAAGCCGCGGAAGGGTGATAGGTCACCATCAACTGACGCGATCGCCAATCAATGAAACGTCCACGCGTTTGACCAATTTTGCTCGTCTTGCCAAGCGCCCACTTCGTGGCGATAGAACCTAAAGCAACCACCACTTGGGGATTGATCAACTCCACTTGACGATCAAGCCATGGTGAACAATGGGCAATCTCACCGGCCAACGGGTTCCGGTTCTTTGGCGGCCGACACTTGACCACAGAAGTGATAGCAATGGTGGCCCTGGTCAAGCCCGCGCTTTCAAAGACCGAATCAAGCAGTTGCCCCGACTTTCCAACGAAGGGTTCTCCGGTTTCATCTTCTAAAGCTCCCGGTGCCTCACCTACCACTAACAAAGATGCGCGTTGAGGGTGATGGCCCACCACGACCCGATTTCGAGTACTCGCCAAATCTGCACACGCCGTGCATGCCTGCGCCGCCAAAACCAATTCGGACAACGTTGAACAGGCCGAAGCAACTACGGCTGAACTCACGTACCGCCGCCGCTAAAGATCCGCGGCACCCGAGGCCCGATGCGCGTGACAATTTCATAGCCAATGGTGTTGGCCGCGCTAGCCCAGTCATCGGCAGTGGGTTCACCGGAATCACCAGGCCCGAAGAAGATCGCCTCATCGCCTTCGACCACCTGATCTGTCCCGATGTCGACCACGACTTGATCCATACAGACGCGACCTGCGATCGTACGCGCGCGCGAACCAATAAAGATCGGCCCAACGTTTGAACCAGCAAGTGGAACACCATCGGCATAGCCAACCGGGAGCAATGCAACGCTGGTGTCAGTGGTGGTGACGTATTCATGTCCGTACGAAACTCCGTGGCCGGCTGGCAGCTCTTTGACCTGAATGACGTTGGCGCTAAAAGTCATCACCGGACGGATGCCGAGCTCTTGACTGGTTCCAACGCCAACACCAGGCGAGAGTCCATAGACCGCAATTCCTGGTCGCACCATGTCGAAATGGGCCTTGGGGGTCTTGAACGTGGCCGCACTGTTGGCAACGTGCCGCAAAGCCGGTTTGATTCCTAGTGATTCGGCCTGCCCAAGTGCTTGATGAAACACCTCGAGCTGGTGTTCCACGATGGGATTTTCGGGTTGGTCAGCGAAAGCCAAGTGGGTCCATACGCCAACTACTTCAATGCTCTGTTCGGCAACGGCTTGAGCGCTATCGCGAAGGAGCCCTTCCCACGCTTGCAAACTTGCGCCGGCCCGGCCCATTCCCGTGTCCACTTTTAAGTGAATGCGAGCAGTGGTTCCCGTTTGAGTTGCTGCCTCAATGGCTTTCTGCAATCCGCGAACACTTGAGACTGACACTTCAACATCAGCCAAGACCAATTCGACCCATTCATCGACGGAGTCTGTTTGAAGTAGCCATGCCAATATCGGAGTAGTAATTGAAGCCTGCCGCAATGCGATTGCCTCTTGGGCCAGGGCCACCCCTAGATAGGAAGCTCCCGCGCTGACTGCAGCCTTGGAACACTCAACCAATCCATGACCATAAGCATCGGCTTTGACAACAGCCAAAAGGGCTGCCGTTGGCGCTGCCTCATGGAGTATGGACACATTTGCGCGCAATGCGTCCAGATCAATCTGGGCTCGCGCTCGCTCCGTCACGGATTTATCTTGTCACTGCCGGCTGCGCTCACACACTTGACTCACGCAAAGCAGCCACAGCTTGGGGCAGAGCATCGGCCAGTTCACGAGAACGCAAGGGCGAGACCTCACCGTGACTGAGCACCTGTCCGGCCACACCATGGACAAATGCGGCAACTGAACCGGCATCTAGAGCGCTGCAGCCTGCAGACAGGTAGGTCCCAGCTAGTCCGCTGAGGACATCGCCACTACCTGCAGTTCCAAGCCAGGCTGTGCCGGTGGGATTGGCTCGAACAGCACCTGTGGGTTCAGCAACCAAAGTAATAGATCCCTTAAGTAGTACACAGCAGTTGAAGGCAACCGCGGCCTGCTTAACAAAGTGGTAGGGACGAGCTTCAATGAGATCGCGTTCAACATCGAGTAACCGAGCAAGCTCACCAGCATGGGGAGTAAGCACAGTGGCAAAGGGGCGCTGACGAACTTTTTGTCGCAGATTTTCACTGCGTGCCAAAATTGTGAGGGCATCTGCGTCAAGAAGAACGGGAACTTCGGAATCCAAAACTACGTCAACCAGAGAAGCTGACAGTTCGCTGGTTCCAAGTCCAGGCCCAACGACCCAACTTTGCACTCGTCCGGCTAGCCCAATCATCTGTTGGGCGAAGTCTGGCAATTCAACCTCAGGAAGCTCAGTGGCCACTACCTCAGGAAAATCCTCTTGAACCAATGAGATCACCGAGGAAGGTGCGACCAGCCGTACATAGCCGGCGCCAGCTCGGATGGCACCCGCAACGCTGAGGACGGCAGCCCCGGGGTACTGGGCCGAGCCAGCGAGAATTCCCACAACGCCGCGCTGATATTTGTCACTGTCACGCTCCGGGTAGGGCAATTTCTGCACAACATCATCTACTTGCAGGGCTTCAATCACCGGCTCTGGAAGGTAGCGCTGCAATCCAATATCAATTAATTCGATCTTGCCGGCCATGTTTGCACCCGGGTCAACCATCAGTCCTGGTTTGAAACTACCCATACACACCGTCACGTCTGAATCAACAGCGCTGCCCGTGACTTCCCCAGTATCGGCATCAACGCCACTGGGAATATCGACCGAAATGATCATGGCCTCCTCGGGAATCTGACTCACGATCCGTGCTGCCTGCTCGCGAAGACCGCCAGCCCCACCAATACCCACGATTCCATCGATGACAACCTCCGCGCTAACCCACCACGACTGTTGCGTCAGCTCGCCCAAAGAATCGGCTTCATGGATCCGCCCGCCGACAAGAAGCAATGTTTCAACATGGTCATGCCTGGTTGGAGACATCAAGACAGCATCGACTCGAGCACCTCGAGTAGCTAAATGCCAGCCAGCAAGCAAGGCATCGCCACCGTTGTCTCCACTACCCACCAGAAGAACGACCCGAAGTCCATACGCGCCACCTGCTGCATCAATAACTACCGAGACCAAGCCGGTAGCAGCACGCTCCATTAACGTTCCCGGTGGCAACGTGGCCATCAACTGCGCTTCTGCGGCGCGAATTGATGCAACATCATGTGCATTACGCACCTTCAGCCACCACCATCGCAGAGGCAATTCCCCCGTCGTGACTTATTGATAAGTGAATCGAATGAACACCAAGTTCTTCCGCAAGGGCCGCCACCGAACCGTGAATCAGGAAGGATGGCTTTCCATGTTCATCGTTGACAACTTCGGCATGTATCCAGTGCAACCCTGCAGGTGCACCCAATGCTTTGGCTAGCGCCTCTTTGGCGGCAAAGCGGCCAGCCAATGAACCAACCGGCAAAACCTTTTCGGCATCGGTGAACAATCGATCGCGCATAGTGGGCGTTCGCTCAAGTACTTGTTGAAAGCGGTCAATACTGACCACATCAACGCCGATACCGATAATCACACGTTCAGCCTATGCCGTGAGGCTGGAATCCATCGCCTTGTTATTCGACCGTGACTGATTTAGCCAAGTTACGAGGCTGATCAACATCGAATCCCTTTGCGGTAGCAAGGGCACAGGCAAAAACTTGCAAAGGAACCGCCGCCAGGATCGGCTGCATCAAGGTGGGCACCGCTGGGATCGTTATAAGCACATCGGCAAATGGGACAACTTCGCTGTCGCCCTCTTCAGCGATGATGATCATTCGAGCTCCACGAGCGCGCACCTCTTGAATATTTGAAATCACCTTGTCGTGCAAGACGCTACGACCTTGAGGTGAGGGCACGATTGCCACCACAGGCAGACCCTGCTCAAGCAAGGCGATCGGACCGTGTTTGAGTTCACCAGCTGCGAAGCCTTCAGCATGCATGTAGGCCAATTCCTTGAGCTTGAGAGCCCCCTCAAGCGCAACCGGATAGCCAACGTGGCGTCCGATAAACAACACCGCCTGCGCATCCACCAGGGATTTGGCCAACTCTCGCACCGGCTCCATCGTTTCCAACAAACTTTCGATCTTGCTTGGCATCGAAGCGAGCTGATCAATGTGGTGGCGGATTTCATCGCCCCATTTAGTACCGCGCACCTGCGCCAAATAAAGAGCCACTAAGTGAACCGCAACAACTTGAGTTAGGAATGCTTTTGTGGAGGCGACAGCAATTTCAGGTCCGGCGTGGGTGTAAACGACGGCATCGGATTCTCGCGGAATGGTTGACCCATTGACATTGCAGACAGCGAGCACCCGAGCACCTTGTTCACGTGCATGGCGCAACGCCATCAAGGTGTCCATCGTCTCGCCAGATTGGGAAATGGCGATCACTAACGTGTCTCGGGTCAAAATTGGATCGCGATAACGGAACTCACTTGCAAGTTCGATTTCGCAGGGAATCCGCGTCCAATGCTCAATGGCATACTTCGCGATCATCCCCGCGTGATAGGCAGTGCCACAGGCGATCAAGACAATCTTGTCAATACTGCGCAACTCGTCATCGGATAAACGCATCTCGTCAAGGACTAGAGACCCCTCATCATTGATGCGACCAAGCAAGGTGTCAGAAACCGCCTGCGGTTGCTCAGCAATCTCTTTGAGCATGAAGTGCTCAAAGCCACCTTTTTCAGCAGCTTCGGCGTCCCAACTGACGTAGTACTCGTTAATGGGCGCAATCGATCCATCAAAATTTGTCACTTCAATGGAATCAGGACGTAACTCAACGACCTGATCTTGGCCCATCTCAATGGCGTTGCGGGTGTAGCCAATAAATGCCGCAACATCACTACCAAGAAAATTCTCACCCTCACCGCGACCAACTACCAGCGGGGAGTTACGACGAGCTCCCACCACAACCCCGGGCTCGTTGGCATGAATCGCCACTAACGTGAAGGCACCGTCAAGGCGGCGACAGGCCTGGCGCATCGCTTCTGCCAATCCCAAGGCCGGGTCATAGATTGAATCCAACAAGTGTGCAACGACTTCTGTGTCAGTCTCCGAGGCAAACTCGTAACCGGCCTCTTCTAGTTCGTGACGCAGCCGTGCGAAGTTTTCAATGATCCCGTTGTGGACCACCGCGATGGAATTTTCTTGAGTCAAATGTGGGTGCGCATTGCGGTCGTTAGGTGCCCCGTGCGTTGCCCAGCGGGTATGACCGATACCAGTATGTGCCGATGGCAAGGATTCCTGCGCCAAGGCGTATTCCAGATTGATGAGCTTGCCGGCCTTTTTGACGCAGGCCAGTGTGCCGTCGCTGACTACGGCGATTCCTGCTGAGTCATACCCGCGGTATTCAAGTCGACGTAGTCCTTCTAGGACCACCTCGTCAGCGCGCAAAGGGCCGACATATCCAACAATCCCGCACATACCCCCAGCCTAGAGGGCAAGGACTGCTTCAACCTGACTGGCTAAAGCCTGCGCAACACTTTTTGCAATCTCATCCGTTGCCGCTTCCACCATGACCCGAATAACCGGCTCAGTGCCAGAGGGGCGTAGCAGGACCCGACCAGAACCACCCAGTTCAGCTTGGGCCGCAGCCACCGCCTCAGCGATATCTTGGCTTGAGGCCAACTTGGACTTATCAACACCTGAAACGTTGATCAAAATTTGTGGCAGCGGTTGTACAACCTGCGCCAAGTCTGCCAATGGCTTACCCGTGGACTTCACCTGTGACAACAGGTGAAGGGCTGTGAGGATTCCATCACCGGTTGTGGAGTAATCACTCATCACGACGTGACCTGACTGTTCGCCGCCGAGGCAATAACCCCCAGCGCGCATCTGCTCTAGGACATAGCGATCGCCGACATTTGTTTCCACCAGTTCGATCCCAGCTTGTTTCAAAGCAATGGAAAGGCCGATATTGCTCATGACGGTGGCAACCAGGGTGTTCTTAACCAAAGTTCCGGCTTGCTTCATCGCGATAGCCAAGATGCCCATGATTTGGTCACCATCAATGAGTTTGCCTTGAGCATCAACGGCCAAGCATCGATCCGCGTCACCATCATGTGCGATCCCAGCATCAGCGCCATTGGCCAGGACGGCTGCCTGCAAAGCTTGCGGATGGGTCGAACCGCAATTGTCATTAATGTGCCACCCATCCAGGGCGTCATTGAGGACGATCACCTCAGCGCCCAATGCACGCAGCGCCTGCGGTGCCAAGACCGATGCCGAACCGTTGGCACAATCAACAACAACTTTCAAACCAGAAAGATCCGCCGGAATCGTTGACACGATGTGGTCCAGGTACTTCTGAGCCGCCGCAGGGTCGTCAACAATTCGGCCGATCGCATCACCGGTCGGCAAGGCGCTGTCTTGAGACAATCCAGCTTCGATGGCATCTTCTTGCTCATCGGTGAGTTTCGAACCACCTGCGGCAAAGAATTTGATGCCGTTATCGGGCATAGGGTTGTGACTTGCTGAAATCATCACACCAAGGCAAGAGTTGTACTCCTTGACTAGCAAAGCAACTGCCGGTGTTGGAACAATTCCGATCCGAAAAACCTCTACCCCAGCTCGGGCAAGTCCAGCGGCAACAGCTGCTTCAAGAAACTCACCAGAAGGTCGCGGGTCGCGACCAATTACTGCCGTAGGTCGCGTGTGATTTCCGCGAAGCACTGTGGCAGCAGAGGTGGCAAGAGCCAGTGCTAATTCGGCCGTTAGGTCGCCATTGGCTAAACCGCGAACACCATCGGTGCCAAACAGTCGAGTCACGGTGCACCTCCTGCCCTACAAGTAATGGCCTATCCAAGTCATTGCCAAGTGCGGTATCTAACTCAAAACTAAATGCCAATGCCCCGGATAGTAGTCCGGGGCATCAACCAAAAGTGCGAAAAGCGATTAACGCTTGGAGTATTGCGGTGCCTTGCGGGCCTTCTTGAGCCCGTACTTCTTACGTTCCTTGGCACGAGGATCACGAGTGAGGAAGCCGGCCTTCTTAAGCGAGGGGCGGTTACCTTCAGTGTCAATCTCGTTCAGCGCGCGGGCAATACCTAGGCGCAGGGCACCGGCTTGACCCGAGACTCCGCCACCACTGATGCGCGCGATGACGTCAAATCGACCTTCAGCCCCCAGCGTGACAAAAGGATCGTTGACCAGCTGCTGGTGCACCTTGTTGGGGAAATATGCGGAAAGTTCACGACCATTGATGACCCAACGGCCAGTGCCAGGAACCAAACGAACACGAGCGATGGCTTGCTTACGACGACCAGTGGCTGCAGCAGGTGCGGTCACGATGGAACGAGGGGCTTTAGCTGCAGGAGTCTCTGAGGTTAGAACAGTGAGACTTCCACTCTCAACTACGGCAGCGTCCACTTCAGTGGATGCGCCAGTCTCGTTCTCGGCGGGTGTCTGCGTCACGCCAGGTGTTCCTTTCGATTGGTTGTGCAGGTCTGGTTCGCGGTTACTGCGCAACCTGAGTGATGTTAAAAACGGTGGGGTTTTGTGCTGCATGAGGATGTTCGTCACCGGTGTAAACCTTGAGCTTGCCAAACTGCTGACGACCAAGTTTGTTGTGCGGGATCATTCCCTTAACTGCACGCTCAACGGCTTTACGCGAGTCGGTGGCCAGCAAGTCGGCGTAGGAAACCGCACGAAGACCACCCGGGAAACCGGAGTGCGAATATGCCTTCTTGTCGGTCAGCTTGGTGCCAGTTAAGGCAACCTTGTCCGAGTTAATGACGATGACAAAGTCGCCCATGTCGGTGTGGGGCGTGAAGGTTGCCTTGTGCTTACCCCGCAAAAGGGCAGCGACCTGAGTTGCTAAACGGCCGAGGACAACATCGGTAGCGTCGATAACGAGCCACTGACGCTGAGCGTCGCCAGGCTTAGGGCTGTAGGTGCGCACGGGACTGCCTTCACTTCATCGATTTATTGGTACTGGCCCCAGTGGGGGAAGGTTTAAAGGGTACCTTCCACGCCTACAGGCACAGCAAGCGGGTCGGACTTTGCCCCGAATCGGCGCTCGCGCAATATCTGCCCCCAGATCAGGTTCAGCTGGGCTCTAGCCGGCGCCTGCTACGCGTTCGTTCGGCTTGAGCCGGCAGGTCCTCATCGGGTGGATAGGTCACCGATTCAAGGGTCAGGCCATGGGCTGGGGCTACTTGTATGGCCGAGGTGCGCTCGCCGGCGATAGCCATCTGCTCAACCCACTCAACGGGTCGTCGGCCCTGCCCCACGTCAAGCAGCGCCCCCACAACAGATCGGACCATTGAGTGGCAAAAGGCATCTGCTTCTACGGTAGCTACCACCAACCCATCATCGGTGCGCGAAAAACTGCATCTCATCAAAGTACGAATCGTGGTCGCGCCTTCCCGTCGTCGACAAAACGAAGCGAAGTCACGAAGTCCCACTAGCCCAGCTGCCGCCTTATTCATTGCTGCAATATCAAGCGGGCCCTTAACCAGCACCACATCGTGGCGCCTGAGCGGATCGAAGTTTTCGAAATCGTCGCAGATTCGATAGCGATACAGCCGTGCCAGCGGCGAAAACCTTGCATCAAAACCTGATGCGGCTTGGCGAAGGGATCGAATCCGAACGTCATTGCTAATGCGCCCATTCAGACGACGCAATAGGTCCTTTCCAGTCGTTGATTTCCACAGCGCAGTGGGCAAATCCACGTGGGCGACCTGACCACGAGCATGGACTCCAGCATCAGTTCGTCCCGCCACAGTTAAGCGCAGTGGTCCTGGCACTCGCAACACCGTGGCTAGGGCTTCTTCGATCTCACCTTGGACAGTGCGAAGTTCACTGCCCTGCTGAATGGCCCAGCCGGTGAAATCGGTGCCGTCATAGGAGATATCCAGCCGCAGACGAATGAACCCGCCATCCCCAGAGGGATCAGCGGGTTCATTGTCAAAAGAGCGCGAACTCACACTCACTCGTCTTTAGCCTCGCTCTGCGCTGCTGGCTCTTGGGCGACAACTTCCTCGGCCTGGCTCTGGTCAGCGACAGCTTCGTCAGCAGCAACCTCTTCGGTGGCAACCTCGTCGATAACAGCCTCTTGGGCTACTGCGTCATCAACGACTTCCTCAGTTGCTGCCGGGGCAGTTTCAGCCGCTGCCTTCTCCTTGGCAGCACGCTTGGTTGCAGCTTCTGCTTCGCGAAGCGTCTTTTGTTGTTCAGTCATGGCTTCCACAAGTTCGATGACAGCCATCTTGGCATTGTCACCCTTGCGTGGTGCCAACTTGATGATGCGGGTGTAACCACCTTCACGATGTTCAAAGCGAGGACCGATCTCGGCAAACAACGTGTGCACCACGTCCTTGTCGCGAACCACTTTCAACACCCGGCGACGAGCATGCAGGTCGCCGCGCTTTGCGAAGGTAACCAGACGCTCCGCTAGCGGACGCAGACGCTTGGCCTTTGCCTCAGTGGTGGTAATCCGGCCGTGCTCGAACAACGCAGTGGCCAAGTTGGCCAGCATGAGCCGCTCGTGCGCTGGGCCACCGCCCAGTCGCGTGCCCTTGGTGGGGGTAGGCATGTTCTTTACTCCTTGTTAAGGGGCATCACCAGGATGCCTCCGGATTACAGCTCTTCAGTCTCAGGTTCTGCGTCAACAAATGGGTCAACGTCTAGGTCTTCGTCGTCATCATCGGCGTAGCTACGAACGATGGACGAAGGGTCAAATCCAGGAGGGGAATCCTTCAAAGCAAGTCCGAGTTCAACAAGCTTTGCCTTAACTTCATCAATGGACTTTTGTCCGAAGTTACGGATATCGCCCAACTCAGCTTCGCTACGGGTGACAAGTTCGCCGACCGTGTGAATGCCTTCACGCTTAAGGCAGTTGTAGGAGCGAACCGAGAGGTTCAACTCTTCTACCGGCATGGTCAGCTGCTCAGCAAAGACTGCGTCCTGCGGAGATGGACCAATGTCAACACCCTCAGCATCAAGGTTGAGTTCACGAGCCAGACCAAAGAGTTCAACCAAGGTCTTGCCAGCAGAGGCAACTGCATCAGCCGGGCGCATGGAAGATTTGGTCTCAACGTCAACGACCAAGCGGTCAAAGTCCGTTCGCTGTTCAACACGGGTGGCTTCAACCTTGTAGGTGACCTTCAAAACTGGGGAGTAGATCGAGTCAACCGGGATACGGCCAATCTCGTCATCAATTCCCTTGTTTTGAACCGAGGAGACATATCCACGACCACGCTCAACGGTGAATTCGATCTCGAGCTTGCCCTTGCCATTCAAGGTGGCAATGTGCAGCTGGGGGTTGTGCACCTCAACGCCAGCCGGCGGAGCAATGTCGGCAGCAGTAACAGCGCCGGGACCCTGCTTACGCAGGTACATCACAACAGGCTCGTCGTTATCGCTGGAGACAACCAAGCCCTTCATGTTCAAGATGATGTCCGTGACATCTTCCTTCACACCTTCAAGGGTTTGGAACTCGTGCAAGGCGCCTTCAATGCGAATGCTGGTAACCGAAGCACCAGGAATCGATGAAAGCAACGTGCGACGAAGCGAGTTGCCGAGCGTGTAGCCAAAACCTGGCTCCAACGGCTCAATGATGAATCGCGAGCGAGAATCGCTCAATACTTCTTCGGACAGCGTAGGGCGCTGGGCGATGAGCACTGCATTACCTCCTGATCAGGGCGTCCGCTATATGACGCCTTGGTTACTGCGCCGATTCGTGATGTCGGATCACGTACCGGATGGTTACTTCGAGTAAAGCTCGACGATCAATTGCTCTTGCACCTGAGTGTCGATGATTTCGCGCTTAGGCAAGTTGTGAATGAGGATGCGCATGCGGCTAGGAATGGCTTCAATCCACGCCGGCACAGTGCGCTCGCCAGCTTCTGCCCGAGCAACAACAAAGGGAGTCAAGTCAACCGAGCTTGGACGTACATCAATGATGTCGTTTTCACTCACGCGGAATGACGGGATGTCGACCTTCTTGCCATTGACCATGATGTGACCGTGGCTTACCAATTGACGAGCCATGTCGCGAGACTTGGCAAAGCCAGCACGGTAGACAACATTGTCTAGACGAGATTCCAAGATGACCAACAAGTTTTCACCGGTCTTGCCGCTTTGGCGGTTGGCTTCTTCGTAGTAGCCACGGAATTGCTTTTCGAGCACGCCGTAAATACGAGTTGCCTTCTGCTTTTCACGAAGCTGCAACAAGTACTCAGAGTCCTTGGTGCGACCGCGACCGTGTTGGCCAGGTGGGTAGGGACGAATCTCAATGGGGCACTTGGGTGATTCACACTTGGCGCCCTTGAGGAACAACTTGGTCTTTTCGCGACGGCAACGCTTGCAGTCGGGTCCGGTATAACGAGCCATTTTTTATCTCTCCTCGGGCTTCAGACGCGTCGACGCTTGGATGGACGGCAGCCGTTGTGCGGGCTAGGCGTCACATCTTGGATAGCACCGACCTCCAGGCCCGCGGCCTGCAGGGAACGGATAGCGGTCTCACGGCCGGAGCCGGGACCCTTAACAAATACGTCAACCTTCTTCATGCCGTGTTCCATCGCACGACGAGCAGCAGCTTCAGCAGCCATCTGCGCGGCGAACGGGGTTGACTTACGTGAACCCTTGAAACCAACCTGACCAGCAGAGGCCCACGAGATAACGGCGCCTGATGGGTCAGTGATTGACACGATTGTGTTGTTGAACGTGGACTTGATATGAGCGTGGCCATGGGCCACGTTCTTCTTCTCCTTGCGACGCACCTTCTTGGCGGCCGCAGTGCCTTTCTTGGGGGGCATGTACAAAACTCCTAATTGGTTGAAATCGAAGGCGCGCGATGCGCACTATCGCTGGGCTACTTAGAGACCTTCTTCTTGCCGGCCACGGTCTTGCGCGGTCCCTTGCGGGTTCGCGCATTGGTGTGCGTGCGTTGTCCACGCACGGGCATGCCACGACGGTGGCGAATGCCTTGGTAGCAGCCGATTTCAACCTTGCGGCGAATGTCTGCAGCAATTTCACGACGGAGGTCACCCTCAGTCTTGAAGTTTCCTTCGAGGTAATCGCGCAACTTCACCAAGTCGTCATCGGTGAGGTCCTTGACCCGGGTATTGAGGTCAATCCCAGTTGCCTTCAGCGATTCTTGGGAGCGGGTACGGCCCACGCCGAAAATGTAGGTAAGGGCGATCTCAACACGCTTGTCACGTGGAAGATCGACACCAAGTAAACGTGCCATTAGGCAGGAACTCCTGTCAGTTCAAAGGTCGTGTGCGATAACCGTTCTTTTGCTCTACTGCAAGCAAGAGTCCTCGGCCTTCGTCCGAGGGTGGCGTCCTGACAAGTCAGGGGGCGGGTTACCACATTGGCGGCATTACTCAAGTATGTAATTTTGGGGAAGCACAACAAAAAAGTTAGTTAGCCCTGGCGCTGCTTGTGACGGGGGTTTTCGCAAATCACCATCACGCGACCATGACGACGAATGACTTTGCACTTGTCGCAGATCGCTTTAACGCTCGGATTGACCTTCATCACTTCTCCGTTAGAGGTTTACTTGTATCGGTACACGATGCGACCTCGGTTGAGGTCATACGGTGAAAGCTCCACCACTACGCGATCCTGCGGGAGGATTCGGATGTAGTGCTGACGCATCTTTCCGCTGATATGCGCAAGAACTTTGTGACCGTTATCAAGTTCAACCCGAAACATTGCATTCGGGAGGGACTCAACGATGGTGCCCTCGATCTCGATGGCGCCCTCTTTTTTGGCCACGCAGCAAATAACCTCACGCTAGATCTCATGTACCTACCGGTTCAGCGATGGGGAGCACATCGTCACATCTTGAAAATGAAAGGAGTTCTCAAGACAGCCGCGGACAAAATGGCTGTTCCGCTCGCTTAACCGAAGGCAAATCTTGCCAGAGGCCCAAACTCAGGCCTCCACCGCCCCCACTAGCCCCAATTTCACCAAGGATTTCGCAGCTTCTCGCCGCTTTCGCTTTCGCTCCTTCGGCCGGATGGGATCTGCGACCTGACAGCGCTGGTGACTAGGGCAGCGTCAAGATCTGTGGGCCCGAGGCTGTGATCGCCACGGTGTGCTCCCAGTGACTGGCCCAAGAACCATCGGCCGAGGCCACCGACCAGTCATCATCCAAGACCTGGGTCTGTGCACTGCCAAGAGTGATCATCGGCTCTAGCGCCAAGACATTGCCCACCGAAAGTTTGGGACCCTTGCCAGCTGGTCCGTAATTGGGAACGGCCGGATCCATGTGCATCGAGGTGCCGATCCCATGGCCGGTGTACTCACGCAAAATGCCGTAATTGCCAGCAGCATTAATCGAACTTTCAATAGCGTGCGAAATATCAGTCAACTTGGCGCCAGCCACCATTGCTGCGATTCCAGCATTCAAAGACTCCCGACACACATCAGAGAGTTTTTGATGCTCAGCGCTGATTGAACCTACCGCCACAGTGATGGCCGCATCGCCATGCCACCCCTCAACGATTGCCCCGCAATCGATGGAAAGTAGGTCGCCATCAAGCAGCACGCGATCATCGGGAATTCCATGAACGATGACGTCATTGACCGAAGTGCAAATCACAGCTGGGAACGGAGGTACCCCGTAACCTAAAAACGAAGGAGTTGCTCCGCGCGAGCTGATTGACTCAGCCGCAATCGCATTGAGTTCTTGCAAGCTCACACCAGGCTTGGCAGATACGCGCAAGATTTCCAACGTTTGTCCAACAACAGCGCCCGCTCTACGCATCAACGCAATTTCTTCAGCGGTCTTGATCTCGATTCGGTTGAGCAAGGACATCTGTACCGCCCCCAGATCAGTTAGTCAGAGCATCAAGGATGCGAGCAGTGATATCTGCGATCTGGCCAACGCCATCAACGGTGCGCAACAAAGACTTCTCCCGGTAGTACCCAACCAATGGTTCGGTTTGCTCGGCGTACACATCAAGGCGACGACGAATCACATCTTCGGTGTCATCAGCGCGGCCATCCTTTATCGCTCGATCTAACAATCGGGCGATAACAGATTCGCTGTCAACCACCAGTTCGACCACAGCATCTAGGCCAATGGATCGGTTGGCAAGGAGGTCTTCAAGCACTACGGCTTGATCGCGATTGCGCGGGTATCCATCAAGCAGGAAGCCCGGCTCAGTGTCTGGCTGGGTGAGACGATCGGCAACCATCGCGTTGGTTACTGAATCAGGAACAAGTTCGCCGGCGTCCATGAACTTCTGGGCTTGCTGACCCAGCTCAGTTCCGCCAGCAACATTGGCGCGAAAAATGTCACCCGTTGAAATATGTGGAATGCCCAACTGTGCTGCGACGAATTGAGCTTGAGTGCCCTTACCTGCTCCAGGCGGGCCCACCAGCACGAGCCTCACTAGCGCAGGAACCCTTCATAGTTACGTTGCTGCAACTGGCTTTGGATTTGCTTGACGGTATCCAAACCAACACCGACGATGATCAAGATGCTGGTGCCACCAAAGATGAACTTTTGGCCCACACCCAAGAATTGGAAAGCCACCAGCGGGATCACTGCGATAAAGGCCAAATAAATTGATCCGGGGAACGTAATGCGAGAGATGACGTAGTCCAAATACTCAGCAGTTGGTCGGCCGGCACGAATACCGGGAATAAATCCACCAAACTTCTTCATGTCATCGGCCACATCAACGGGGTTGAACGTAATGGCGACATAGAAGTAGGTAAAGAAGATGATCAAACCGGCATAGGCCAACACGTAAAGCGGGTGATCACCACGGGTGAAGTTGTTTTGGATCCACTGCGCCCATCCTGGCGGCAATTTCGCAGGGTCACTGGATGCAACAAGTTGCGTCAACAAAACCGGCAAATACAGCAGGGACGAAGCAAAGATGACCGGGATAACGCCAGCCATGTTGAGTTTCATGGGCAGGTAGGTCGATGTTCCGCCATACATTCGGCGGCCCACCATGCGCTTGGCGTACTGGACCGGAACTCGACGCTGAGCCTGCTCAACGAAAATAATTCCCGTCACGATCGCAATGCCAATGATGAGCACAAAGACCGTGATCACCAACGACTTAGTCTTGTAAATTGACCAAATCTGGCCTGGCAGGCCGGCAATGATTGAGGTGAAAATCAGCAACGACATACCGTTACCCACACCTCGGTCAGTGATCAGCTCAGCCAGCCACATGACCAAACCAGTTCCGGCCGTCATAACCAGCACCATCATGATGATGATGAACAAGGACTGGTTGGGGATGATGTTTTCGTTACAGCCTTGAATGAACCGACCCGGTTCACGAGCAATCGAGATCAACGCGGTGGATTGCAGTACCGCTAGACCAAGAGTGAGGTATCGCGTGTACTGAGTGATCTTGGCTTGACCCGAGGGCCCCTCTTTTTGGAGCGTTTCAAGACGAGGAATAACCACGGCCAGAAGCTGGAAAATAATGCTGGCTGTGATGTAGGGCAAAACACCAAGTGCAAAGACAGTTAGTTGTAGCAGCGCGCCGCCACTGAACAGGTTGATCAAGCCATAAATGGAACTATCGCCAACACTCTTAACGCAGGTTTGAATTGCTTCGTAGGAAACACCAGGGGTAGGAGTCACCGAACCCAAGCGATACAGGGCGACCATGGCCAACGCAAACAAAAGTTTGCGACGCAAGTCAGGCGTTCTAAACGCTGAGACGAATGCGCTAAGCACGTGGACCCTCCCTTATGTGCCGAGGTCAAACAGTGATCAAACTTCCTTCAGAACCCTACGGCCAGATAGGCCAGCCGTACAGGTTCACATGCTCTGATTCTGGCCAAATGCCGGCCAGAGTCCTACCGCGGAACTGGAACCTGAGTTGCGGATCCGCCAGTTGCAACGATCTTCTCCATGGCAGAGGCCGAGAATCGATTGGCCTCAATCTGGATAGCAACCGTGATCTCGCCGGTTCCCAAGACCTTCACCGGCTTGTCCTTGCGAACGGCGCCGGCAGCAACCAAATCTTCAACGGTGATTTCGCCACCCTTGGGGAAGAGTTCAGCCAACTTGTCGAGGTTGACAACTTGGTACTCAACACGGAATGGGTTCGTAAAGCCGCGCAACTTCGGCAAGCGCATGTGCAAGGGCATCTGGCCACCCTCGAAACGAGCTGGCACTTGGTAACGGGCCTTGGTGCCTTTGGTACCACGACCAGCAGTCTTACCCTTGCTGGCTTCACCACGACCCACACGGGTCTTGGCCTTGTGAGCACCTGGCGCTGGGCGCAAGTGATGAACCTTCAGTGTCATATCAGTCAACCTCCTCAACGGTCACAAGGTGTCGGACCGTGTTGACCATGCCACGAATTTCGGGACGGTCTTCTTTGACGACAACATCACCAATGCGCTTGAGTCCAAGCGAGCGGAGGGTGTCGCGTTGATTCTGCTTACCACCGATCTTTGATCGGGTCTGAGTTACTTTAAGGCGAGCCATCTGTTCAGGCCCCCGTTCCGGCAGCTTGCGCCCGCAGCAATGCAGCAGGTGCAACGTCTTCTACGGCCAAGCCACGGCGAGCCGCAACTTCTTGTGGTCCTTCAAGCATCTTTAGGGCAGCCACAGTGGCGTGAACCACGTTGATCGCGTTGTCTGAGCCCAAGGACTTAGTCAAAACGTCATGAATACCGGCACACTCGAGGACGGCACGCACCGGACCACCGGCGATAACTCCGGTACCAGGGGAAGCCGGACGCAAGAGCACAACTCCGGCAGCGGCTTCACCTTGAACAGGATGCGGAATGGTTCCTTGGATACGTGGGACCGAGAAGAAATTACGCTTAGCTTCTTCAACGCCCTTGGCGATAGCGGCTGGGACTTCCTTGGCCTTGCCATATCCAACACCGACTTGACCATTGCCATCGCCGACCACAACCAGGGCGGTGAAACTGAAGCGACGTCCACCCTTAACCACCTTGGACACGCGATTGATGGTGACAACGCGCTCAATGTAAGCACTCTTTTCGGCGGCCGGACCTCGGCCGTCACGACGGTCGCGGCGTTCGTTGCCGCCTGCAGCGCCTGCCATCAGTTGACCCTCGTTTCTGTAGTTGCTGAAGTCATCGTCATTAGAAGTCGAGACCTCCTTCGCGGGCGCCATCAGCCAAAGCTGCAACGCGTCCGGCGTAACGGTTTCCACCACGATCGAAGACAACGGCGCTGATGCCGGCATCCTTGGCGCGCTTGGCAAGGTTGCTGCCCACCGCACGAGACTTAGCCGTCTTGTCGTCGTTGCTTGCACGCAGGTCGGCTTCCATGGTGGAGGCACTTACCAAAGTGCGGCCAGTTACGTCGTCGACAATTTGGACGAAAACGTGACGCGTGGACCGAGTGACCACCAAGCGCGGACGCTCGGCAGTTCCTGAGACCTTCTTGCGTACCCGGATGTGACGACGACGTCGACCAATGGTCTTGGGGTTGGTGGGAGTCCCACTCAACTTCACGGAGATAGCCATGGCTTACTTACCCGCCTTTCCGACCTTGCGGCGAATAACTTCGCCTTGGTAACGCACGCCCTTGCCCTTATACGGGTCTGGCTTGCGCAACTTACGGATTTTGGCGGAAACCTCACCGACCAGCTGCTTGTCGATACCGCTGACATGAAAGCGAGTGGGAGATTCAACGTCAAAGGAAATACCTTCGGGAGCTTGCACAATCACCGGGTGGCTAAAGCCAAGGGCGAATTCAAGATCCTTACCAGTTGCCGCAACACGGTAACCAACGCCAACGATCTCCAAGGTCTTCTTGTAGCCCTCGGTGACACCAACAACCATGTTGTTGATCAAGGTGCGAGAAAGACCGTGCAACGAGCGATTACGACGATCATCATCGGGACGCTCAACACCAACGGAACCATCTTCATTGCGAACAACCTTGATGGGCTCAACAATGACCTGGCTCAAGGTTCCCTTGGGACCCTTGACCGTGACTTCTTGACCTTCAACGTTGACTTCAACACCGTTTGGAACGGTGATGGGCATACGACCAATTCGTGACATTTCGATGACCTCCCGTTACCAGACGTAGGCGAGAACTTCTCCGCCTACACCCTGCTTAGCGGCCTGTCGGTCAGTCAAAAGACCGGACGAGGTCGAGATGATCGCAATCCCTAGGCCACCAAGGACCTTAGGAAGTGCGGTGGACTTTGCGTACACCCGAAGACCGGGCTTAGAAACACGCTTGATGCCGGCAATCGAACGCTCACGGTTCGGGCCGTACTTCAGCCCAAGGCGCAAGGTCTTGCCCACGCCGCCTTCGGCATCTTCAACGCTCCAGCTGGCGATGTAACCCTCACGCTTGAGGATCTCGGCAACGTGCGTCTTGATGTTGCTTGACGGCATGAGAACCACGTCGTGGTACGCAGAGTTTGCGTTCCGCACGCGGGTCAACATGTCCGCAATCGGGTCTGTCATTGTCATGTGCTTGGCCTCAAGGCCTTTCTCATCGTGGTTTCCCCGCAGGGACCTTCGTTGTAGGGAGTTACCAGCTGCTCTTAGTGATACCAGGGAGTTCGCCGCGGTGTGCCATCTCACGAAGGCAAATACGACACAAACCAAACTTGCGATACACCGCGTGCGGGCGACCGCAACGGTTGCATCGGGTGTAGCCGCGAACCTTGAACTTCGGCTTGCGATTCGCCTTTGAGATTAGGGACTTCTTCGCCATCTCAGATCTCCTTGAACGGGAAGCCCAACGCGCGCAGGAGCGCACGGCCTTCGTCGTCATTGTTCGCAGTTGTCACAACCGTGATGTCCATACCGCGGACTCGGTCGATGTTGTCTTGGTTGATTTCGTGGAACATGGACTGTTCGTTCAAACCAAAGGTGTAGTTCCCGCGTCCATCAAATTGCTTGGGCGAAAGTCCACGGAAGTCACGGATTCGAGGCAACGCCACAGACAACAGGCGGTCCAAGAACTCCCACATCCGGTCGCCGCGCAAGGTGGTGTGCGCGCCAATGGGCATACCTTCACGAAGTTTGAACTGAGCGATCGACTTGCGAGCCTTGGTCACCGAGGGACGTTGGCCGGTAATGGCTGACAGGTCACGGATTGCGCCATCGATGAGCTTGGAGTCACGGGCGGCTTCACCCACACCCATGTTCACCACAATCTTGGTCACGGTCGGGATCTGCATGACGTTGCCGTAGGAGAATTGCTCTCGCAATGCGGGCGCAATTTCTTCACGGTAGCGCTGCTTCAAACGCGGCGCGTTAGAGGTTTGCGTCATCAGATGTCCTTACCGGTGCGCTTAGAGATGCGGACGTTGCGCTCCTTGGTGTTGCCATTAGGCAATTCCACTGTTTCCTTACGGAAACCAATGCGCGTGGTCTTTTTGGTCTCAGGGTCAACCAACATCACGTTGCTCACATGAATGGGAGCTTCAGTGGTGATGATTCCACCCTGCTTTGAGCCGAACTGGGTCTGCTCAACCTTGGTGTGACGAGTCACGCGGTTAACGCCTTCCACCAACAACTTGTCAGTTTCTGGGTAAGCGGCGATGACCTTGCCTTGAAGACCCTTGTCGCGGCCAGAAATAACCTGGACGAGGTCGCCCTTCTTAATGTTCATCAGAGCACCTCCGGCGCTAACGAAATGATCTTCATGAACTTCTTGTCACGAAGTTCACGGCCCACTGGACCGAAGATGCGGGTACCACGAGGCTCGCCATCGCCCTTGAGAATGACAGCTGCATTCTCATCGAACTTGATGTACGAACCATCGGGACGACGACGCTCCTTGGTGGTGCGAACGATGACAGCCTTAACGACGTCACCCTTCTTCACGCCGCCACCGGGGATAGCGTCTTTGACTGTGGCGACGATGACGTCACCAATTCCGGCATAACGCCGACCCGAACCGCCGAGAACGCGGATGCACAAGATTTCCTTGGCACCGGTGTTGTCGGCGACGCGAAGCCGCGACTCCTGCTGGATCACGATTACTCCTGAATTGTCTGCTGGTTCTCTCTTCGAGCCTGGCGGAACGGACGGGTGGGGTTACTTGGCCTTTTCTAGAATCTCAACTACACGCCAGCGCTTAGTTGCTGACAGTGGACGGGTTTCCATGATCAGAACGCGGTCGCCAATACCGGCAGCGTTGTCCTCATCGTGGGCCTTGAGCTTGTTCGTGCGGCGAACGACCTTGCTATAGATCGCGTGCTTGAAACGGTCTTCAACGGCGACCACGACGGTCTTATCCATCTTGTCGCTGACGACCAGACCTTCACGGACCTTGCGGTCAGTGCGTTCGATGCTGTTTTCACTCATGCGGCACCGCCTTCGTAGGAAGTAATGCCGAGCTCGCGCTCACGCATGATGGTGTAAATCCGCGCGATGTCCTTACGAACCGCCCGCAGACGTCCATGACTCTCAAGCTGGCCGGTGGCTGCTTGAAACCTCAGGTTGAACAACTCTTCTTTCGACTCACGCAACTTGATGACCAATGCTTCGTCATCTAGGTCGCGAATCTCTTCGATGTTGGCGTTAATGGCCATTTATGCCTCACCTGCTTCGCGCCGAATAATGCGGCACTTCATGGGAAGCTTGTGCACTGCACGTGTTAAAGCTTCCTTAGCGACTTTTTCGTTGGGGAATGAAAGTTCGAACATCACGCGACCTGGCTTGACGTTGGCTACCCACCACTCCGGTGAACCCTTACCCGAACCCATGCGAGTTTCCGCAGGCTTCTTGGTGAGGGGACGGTCTGGGTAAATGGTGATCCAGACTTTTCCACCACGGCGGATGTGACGCGTGATCGCAATACGAGCAGCTTCAATCTGACGGTTGGTCACGTAAGCCGGCTCGAGGGCTTGGATGCCCCATTCACCGAATACGACGCGAGTTCCACCAGAGGCTGCACCGTGACGATCCGGACGGTGCTGCTTGCGGTACTTAACCTTGCGAGGAATTAACATCTCAGCCCTCCTGCGTGGGTTCAGTAGCAACAGGAGCTGACTCGACAGCAGCCGAAGCGGCAGCCAATTCAGCAGATTCAGAGGTCACAACGGGAGCGTTCTGCTCTTGGCGGCGGCTACGGGTTCCAGGTCGAGGAGTTGCAGGCCGGCCACGTGATGCTGCGCGCTCGAGAGCTTCTTTTTGTGCCCGCTCGGCACGACCACCAATGAGGTCACCCTTGTAGATCCAGACCTTGACGCCGATGCGTCCAAACGTTGTGCGTGCCTCGTAGAAGCCATAGTCAATGTCGGCACGCAACGTGTGCAATGGCACGCGACCTTCACGGTAGAACTCAGAACGAGACATTTCAGCGCCACCGAGACGACCGGAGACCTGAACACGAATTCCCTTTGCGCCCGACTTCATCGTCGACTGCATGGACTTGCGCATCGCGCGACGGAATGAAACTCGGCTCGAAAGCTGCTCGGCAACGCCTTGGGCTACAAGTTGAGCATCAATCTCTGGGTTCTTGACCTCAAGAATGTTCAACTGGACTTGCTTACCAGTGAGCTTTTCAAGATCGCCACGAATACGGTCGGCTTCAGCGCCACGACGACCAATGACAATGCCTGGGCGTGCGGTGTGGATGTCGACACGAACGCGATCGCGAGTTCGCTCGATCTCCACGCGAGCAATACCGGCTCGCTCCATGCCCTTAGTCATCAGTTCGCGGATGGCCACATCTTCGGCGATGTAGTCGCGGTAACGCTGGCCTACAGCAGAACTGTCGGCAAACCAACGAGACCGGAACTCGGAAGTGATTCCAAGCCGGAAGCCATGCGGGTTAACTTTCTGGCCCACTAGCGGGTCCCACCCTTCAATTGATCAACCGACTCAACTACAACGGTGATGTGACTTGTGCGCTTACGGATGCGGTAGGCACGACCTTGAGCACGCGGACGAAAACGCTTCATGGTCGGACCTTCGTCGACATAGGCCTCAGCAACAATCAAGGTTGCTGGGTTCAGTCGCAAATTATTTTCGGCATTGGCAATCGCGCTAGCGAGCACCTTGCCTACTGGTTCACTTGCAGCCTGCGGAGCAAACCGGAGAATCGCCGCAGCGTCGGCCGCCGGAAGGCCACGAATCAGGTCAACGACCCGTCGTGCCTTCATGGGCGTAACGCGGACGTACCGCGCCTGGGCCCTGGCTTGCATGTCTAACTCCTGACTGTTGGGTGAACGGTGTATTCGGCTCGATTCCGCTGAAAGTGCTTAGCGGCGACGGGCCTTTCGATCGTCTTTGATGTGACCACGGAAAGTACGGGTGGGAGCAAACTCACCGAGCTTGTGACCAACCATTGATTCCGTGACGAAAACTGGGACGTGCTTACGACCGTCATGAACGGCCATGGTGTGACCAAGCATCGCGGGCACGATCATGGAGCGGCGCGACCACGTCTTGATGACGTTCTTCGTGCCAGCCTCGTTTTGCGAATCGACCTTCTTCATCAGATGGTCATCCACAAACGGACCCTTTTTCAAACTGCGAGGCATGAACTAGTTCTCCTAGCGCTTCTTGTTCGACTTGCGACGGCGGACGATGTACTTGTCACTGGCTTTGTTCTTCTTGCGAGTACGGCCTTCGGCTTGTCCCCAAGGACTTACTGGGTGACGTCCACCGGAGGTCTTACCTTCACCACCACCGTGTGGGTGGTCAACCGGGTTCATAGCCACACCACGAACGGTTGGGCGCTTGCCCTTCCAACGCATACGGCCGGCCTTGCCCCAGTTGATGTTGGACTGCTCGGCGTTACCAACCTCACCAATGGTGGCTCGGTTACGCACGTCAACATTGCGAATTTCACCGGAGGGAAGTCTCAACTGCGCAAATCGACCCTCTTTGGCCACAAGCTGCACGCTGGCACCGGCTGAACGAGCCAGCTTGGCTCCACCACCTGGCCGCAATTCAATAGCGTGAATCACGGTACCGACGGGGATGTTGCGCAACGGCAAGTTGTTACCTGGCTTGATGTCAGCGGTTGGGCCACTTTCGATCTTGTCGCCTTGGGCAATTTTGTTGGGCGCAATGATGTAACGCTTTTCACCGTCGGCGTAGTGCAGCAATGCAATACGGGCCGTGCGGTTTGGGTCGTACTCAATGTGAGCGACCGTGGCGGGAACACCATCTTTATCGGCGCGACGGAAGTCAATGACGCGGTAAGCGCGCTTGTGGCCACCACCTTGGTGACGCGTGGTGATCCGACCAGTGTTGTTACGTCCACCCTTGCTGTGCAGGGGGCGCACCAATGACTTCTCCGGCGCAGACCGAGTGATCTCGACAAAGTCAGCAACACTGGCGCCACGGCGGCCTGGTGTTGTCGGCTTGTACTTACGGATACCCATTGTGTCTTTTCCTTTTCGTTAGGTGAGTCGATTCCCGCTAGGAAACCGGCCCTCCGAAGATGTCGATGCGCTGTCCGGGAGTCACGCTGACGATGGCCCGCTTAGTAGCGGCCCGTCGTCCAAACCCAGCAGCGGTACGGATGCGCTTGCCCTGACGGTTAGAGGTGTTAACCGAAAGAACGGTGACGTTGAAAACCTGCTCAACGGCAATCTTGATCTGCGTCTTGTTGGCCCGAGGGTCAACCAAGAACGTGTACTTGTTCTCGTCTAGCAAGCTGTAGCTCTTTTCAGAGACCACAGGTGCCAACAAGATGTCGCGAGGGTCTGCAATTTTCATTCTTGGTCCCCTTCAGCGTCTGCTTGTGAAGCAACAGCCTTGACTGACTTGCCACGAGGGACACCATCAAGGAAGGTGTCAATTGAGGCCTGAGTAAAGACAACGTCATCGCTAACCAACACGTCGTAGGTGTTCAACTGGTCTGGCGTGATCAGGTGAACATTGCCCAGGTTGCGAAGTGAACGCCACGAGGTGGCTTCAGTCCGGTCCAAGACAACCAAAACATTCTTGCGCTCGGTCAAGTTTGCGATCGCAGTGATGGCCACCTTGGTCGACGGCGAATCACCATCAATAAAAGAGGTCAAGACGTGAACGCGACCATTACGGGCACGATCAGAAAGGGCTCCACGCAAAGCTGCAACCTTCATCTTCTTGGGGGTGCGCTGGCTGTAGTCACGAGGCTTCGGCCCATGCACGACTCCACCACCGGCGAACTGAGGTGCACGAATCGAACCTTGACGGGCTCGACCGGTTCCCTTCTGCGCGTATGGCTTCTTACCACCACCGCGAACTTCGCCACGAGTCTTCGTGGAGTGGGTGCCTTGACGAGCAGCAGCTAGTTGAGCCACAACAACTTGGTGAATCAATGGGATATTGGCGTCAACATCAAAGATTTCTGCAGGCAACTCAATGCTGCCCTTGGTTTCACCTGATGGGGTACGCACGTCAATGCTGGTCATCGTCAGGATCCCTTCACCGCGTTGCGAATGAGGACAAGCCCGCCCTTGGGACCAGGAATTGCTCCCTTAACCAAGACCAAACCCTTTTCCGCATCGATGGAGTGAATGGTCAGACCTTGTGTGGTTTGACGATCTCCACCCATCCGGCCAGCCATCCGCATTCCACGGAAGACACGACCAGGCGTTGCGCAGGCTCCAATGGAACCTGGCTTGCGGTGGTTCTTGTGGGCACCGTGGGATGAACTCACACCAGCGAAGCCGTGACGCTTCATAACACCGGCGTAACCCTTGCCCTTGGTGGTGCCGGTGACATCAACTGCCTGGCCGGCTTCAAAAACTTCAGCGGTGATTTCTTGACCCAGTTCGTACTCGGCTGCATCGTCAGTGCGGATTTCGACCAAGTGGCGACGAGGAGTTACCCCGGCCTTAGCGAAGTGACCTGCGGCGGGCTTGTTGACCTTACGAGGGTCAATAGCACCAAACGCCAGCTGCACAGCGGAGTAACCGTCAGTCTCAGGGTTGCGAACCTGCGTAACAACGCATGGTCCGGCCGCAATGACCGTAACGGGGACAATCTTGTTGTTCTCGTCCCATACCTGAGTCATGCCGAGCTTGGTGCCCAGCACTCCTTTGACCTGCCTGCTCATTGTCGTATCCCTCAGAGCTTGATCTCGATGTCGACACCAGCCGGGAGGTCCAGACGCATCAGCGAATCAACCGTCTTCGGCGTGGGGTCGAGAATGTCGATGAGACGCTTGTGCGTGCGCATCTCAAAGTGTTCGCGACTGTCCTTGTACTTATGTGGTGAACGAATAACACAGAACACGTTCTTCTCGGTCGGCAACGGCACCGGCCCAGCAACCTTTGCGCCAGTACGCGTCACCGTGTCAACGATTTTGCGCGCTGACGAATCGATGACCTCGTGGTCATAGGCCTTGAGCCTGATGCGGATCTTCTGTCCGGCCATGGTGGCAACGTGTCCTTAACTGTGGTTCGGATAGTGCAGGGGGTGGATGTGCCGGGGCGCCAAAGTTCCTGGCGCCCCGGTTACATCACTTGAGGATCTTGGTAACTCGACCAGCTCCCACGGTGCGGCCACCTTCGCGGATTGCGAAGCGAAGACCGTCCTCCATGGCGATGGGCTGAATCAAAGTGACCTTCATTTCGGTGTCGTCACCTGGCATGACCATCTCTTTACCGGCTGGCAAGTCCACAACACCGGTCACGTCAGTGGTCCGGAAGTAGAACTGCGGGCGGTAGTTGTTGAAGAACGGAGTGTGTCGACCACCCTCATCCTTCGACAAGATGTAGACCGTGGCTTCGAACTCGGTGTGAGGCGTAACCGAACCAGGCTTACAAAGAACCTGGCCACGCTCAACGTCTTCACGCTTGGTTCCACGCAGCAGAACGCCAACGTTTTCACCAGCTTGACCTTCGTCGAGCAGCTTGCGGAACATCTCGATACCGGTAACGGTGGTCTTTTGGACCTCGTCGCGAATACCAACGATTTCAACTTCTTCGTTGACCTTGACGATTCCACGCTCGATACGACCGGTGACAACGGTTCCACGACCAGTGATCGTGAAGACGTCTTCAACGGGCATCAAGAAGGGCTTCTCAACATCGCGCGCAGGAGTCGGGATTGAAGCGTCAACAGCAGCCATCAATTCCATGATCTTTTCGCCCCACGCAGCGTCGCCTTCAAGCGCCTTAAGCGCAGAAACGCGAACGACGGGGATGTCATCGCCAGGGAATTCGTACTGGTTGAGCAATTCGCGAACTTCAAGCTCAACGAGCTCAAGAATTTCTTCGTCATCAACCATGTCGGCCTTGTTCAAGGCGACCACGATCGCGGGCACACCCACTTGGCGGGCCAAGATGACGTGCTCCTTGGTCTGAGGCATGGGGCCATCGGTTGCTGCAACCACGAGGATTGCGCCGTCCATCTGGGCGGCACCGGTGATCATGTTCTTGATGTAGTCAGCGTGGCCAGGGCAGTCAACGTGCGCGTAGTGACGCGACTCTGTCTGGTATTCCACGTGAGCAATCGAGATGGTGATACCGCGCTGGCGCTCTTCTGGCGCCTTGTCAATTTGGTCAAACGGCGTGAATGGGTTCACGTCCGGGTACCTGTCATGCAGCACCTTGGTGATCGCTGCGGTAAGAGTGGTCTTACCGTGGTCGATGTGGCCAACGGTGCCGATGTTGACGTGCGGCTTAGTCCGTTCAAACTTTGCCTTCGCCACTGCGTCCTCCTCGGGACTTGATCTTCACGCCGTACGACGTCTGATTGGTTGATAGTGCGGGTAGTGCAAGTTGAGGCGGGTGCCTCAACCCTTTTTCCGGGGTTATTCGCCCCGAGCCTTAGCGATGATTTCTAGCGAGACGTTCTTAGGAACTTCCGCATAGGAATCAAATTGCATGGAGTAGCTAGCGCGGCCTTGGGTCTTGCTTCGTAGATCTCCCACATAGCCGAACATCTCTGACAGCGGGACAACAGCGGTGACCACGCGTACGCCGGCCCGCTCATCCATCGCCTGAATTTGTCCACGACGCGAGTTGAGGTCACCGATAACTTCACCCATGAAGTCCTCTGGGGTGGTGACTTCAACAGCCATGACCGGTTCCATGATCACTGGGTCTGCGCGACGAGCTGCATCCTTGAACGCCATGGACCCGGCGATTTTGAAGGCAAGTTCTGAAGAGTCAACGTCGTGGTAGGCGCCATCTTTCAAAGTGACCTTGACGTCCACCAATGGGTAGCCGGCTAGAACACCGAACTCCATGGCTTCTTGGCAACCTTGGTCAACGGATGGGATGTATTCACGAGGAATTCGACCACCGGTGACAGCATTGACGAATTCGTAACCGCCCTCTTCACTAGCCGGTTCGATGTCGATGATCACGCGCGCGTACTGACCTGAACCACCGGTCTGCTTTTTGTGCGTGTACTCGACCTTGGCAACGGCTTTACGGATCGTCTCGCGGTAAGCAACCTGTGGCTTACCGACGTTTGCTTCCACCTTGAACTCACGACGCATACGGTCAACAAGGACATCAAGGTGAAGCTCGCCCATTCCGGCGATGATGGTCTGACCGGTTTCTTCATCGGTGCGCACCTGGAAGGTGGGGTCTTCTTCAGCAAGACGCTGAATTGCCATACCCAACTTCTCTTGGTCGCCCTTGGTCTTGGGCTCGATCGCCACGTGGATAACCGGGGCCGGGAAAGTCATTGATTCGAGAACCACCGGGTTGCTCGGGTCGCACAAGGTTTCACCCGTGGTGGTGTCCTTGAGCCCCATAACGGCCACGATGTGACCGGCGCCCATGCGGGGGATTTCTTCACGCTTGTTGGCGTGCATCTGGTAAATCTTGCCGATGCGCTCCTTGCGGCCCTTGACCGAGTTGAGCACCTGAGTTCCGGATTCGAGAACGCCGGAGTAGATGCGCAGGTAGGTGAGCTTGCCCAAGTGCGGGTCGGTCATGATCTTGAAGGCAAGGGCGGCGAATGGCTCAGACTCTTCAGGCTTGCGCTCAATGATGACTTCTTCGTCGTTGACCTTGTGGCCTTCAACGGCACCAATGTCCAGCGGAGAAGGAAGGTAGCGAACCACGGCGTCGAGCATGGGCTGAACACCCTTGTTCTTAAATGCGGTGCCGCACAAAACGGGGTTGAGCTTGTTGCCCAAGGTGGCCCGGCGAATGGCTGCTATCAGATCGGCTTCGGCTGGTTCGGCACCATCAAGCTCAAGGAACAATTCAGCAAACTGGTCATCAGCATCGGCCAAGGTCTCGATCAGGAGCTCGCGCCCTTGGGCTGCTTCATCAGCCAGGTCTGCGGGGATTTCTTCGACTGCATAATCTTCACCAAGTTGGGTTTCACCACGCCAGGTCAACGCCTTCATGCCCACCAGGTCAACCACGCCCACGAAGTCGCCTTCAGCACCAATGGGGACCTGCAGGACCAACGGGGTGGCATTTAAACGCTCGACAATCATGTCCACGCAGCGCTGGAATTCAGCACCTGTGCGGTCCAACTTGTTCACGAAGCAAATGCGGGGGACGTCGTACTTGTCAGCTTGGCGCCACACGGTCTCGGACTGTGGTTCCACACCAGCTACACCATCAAAAACGGCCACGGCTCCGTCGAGGACGCGAAGCGAGCGCTCCACTTCCACCGTGAAGTCCACGTGGCCGGGGGTGTCAATGATGTTAATGACGTGGTCATCCCACTGACAGGTTGTGGCAGCGGAGGTGATGGTGATTCCGCGCTCTTGTTCCTGCTCCATCCAGTCCATGGTGGCTGCGCCATCGTGCACTTCACCGATCTTGTAGTTGATACCGGTGTAGAAAAGGATGCGCTCAGTGGTCGTGGTCTTGCCCGCGTCAATGTGCGCCATGATTCCAATATTGCGAACCATGGCGAGATCGATTGCGGTTGACGTCGACACGCTGTGCTCTCCTTCGGTAGAACGGTTAGTGAAAAAAGTTTGTGTTTACCAGCGGTAGTGGGCGAAGGCCTTGTTGGACTCAGCCATCTTGTGAGTGTCTTCACGCTTCTTAACGCTGGCACCAAGACCATTGCTTGCATCAAGAATCTCGTTCATCAAACGCTCCGTCATCGTCTTCTCACGACGAGCGCGTGAGTAGCTGATCAACCAACGAAGAGCAAGAGTGGTGCTGCGACCTGCCTTGACTTCGACAGGAACCTGGTACGTGGCACCACCAACACGACGGCTACGCACCTCCAGGGTCGGCTTGACGTTGTCCAGAGCACGCTTGAGGGTGACAACCGGGTCAGCGCCAGTCTTCTCGCGGCAGCCTTCAAGGGCGCCGTAGACGATCGCTTCTGCCGTTGACTTCTTACCGTCGAGCAAAACTTTGTTGACCAACTGCGTAACCAGCGGTGACTGGAAAACGGGGTCAATAATGATGGGGCGCTTAGGAGCTGGACCCTTACGTGGCATTAGCCCTTCTCCTTCTTCGCACCGTAGAGACTGCGGGCTTGCTTACGGTTCTTCACACCTTGGGTGTCGAGTGATCCACGCACAACCTTGTAACGCACACCAGGCAAGTCCTTCACACGACCACCACGAACCAAAACGATGGAGTGTTCTTGCAGGTTGTGGCCAACACCAGGAATGTAGGCAGTTACTTCAATGCCACTAGAGAGGCGAACACGAGCAACCTTGCGCAACGCGGAGTTGGGCTTCTTAGGTGTCGTGGTGTACACACGAGTGCAAACACCTCGGCGCTGAGGGCTTCCCTTTAGCGCGGGTGTCTTGGTCTTTGAGACCTTGTCCTGCCGGCCCTTGCGGACTAGCTGCTGGATCGTGGGCACCGATGTTGTCCTTTGCCTTGTCGTGAATGCATTAGGTCGTACTGGTCAAACTCGCGCTCTAACTTGCCTCGGTTTCTCCCACCCACGCGGTCGGGTGTGTTGCTGCACGCAAGCGCGCAACAACGCATCCAAACGTTAGGAGTGACAAATCAGAGGCGGGTTGCGGGGAAGCCCACGTCGCTGCTGACTTGCACATTTGATGTGGCCAAACCCCTAAAAGGCACTTCCACATCAGGATCGGCCCAAGGCATCTCAGGCACGGCGGTGAACTGTACCGGAGGTGACTTTGGGGGGTCTTAGGCGGGGGTCGCCAAGACCGCCATCAGGTCATGCCACGCCTGGACGAAGGCCTGGGCCCCCTGCACCTGGAGCTCTTGACCGAGTTGGGGCACATCCACGCCGATTTGGGCAAATTTAGCCAAAATTTGGGCACTTTGCGCACCTGCTGGATCGAGGATTCTGGGCACATTTCCATGGTCTGCAAACGCCTGCAGGGTGGCATCGGGCATGGTGTTGATCGTGTCTGGGGCAACCAGATTGTCGATATATAACGTGTCCGGGGCCGAGGGGTCCTTCGTGCTCGTGCTGGCGAAAAGCAGGCGCTGGACTCGACCGCCAGCGGCCAATATTTCCTGGTGACCGGCACTGAGACGGTGCCCTTGGTAGGCCCGATAAATCTGTTGTCCAACAGCTAGCGCCAAGGCACCGCGAAGGTCCTGCGGGACTTGGTCCGCCACCGCACTATCCCAACGGGAAATAAAAACCGAAGCAACTGAAGCAACATCAGCTGACTTACCCTGCGCAATACGTCGCGCGATGCCGCGCTCATAGGCCTGAACGCACGCCACGTACTGCTCAAGCGAAAATAGCAGTGTCACATTGATCGGAACACCCTGGAAAATGCATTCCTCAATAGCTGGAAGTCCTTCAGGGGTACCAGGAATCTTGATAAACACGTTGGGCCGAGCTACTTGCTCATGCACGGCTAGAGCTGCCGTGATCGTGCTTGCGCAGTCATAGGCCAGCAGTGGGGATACCTCAAGCGAGACCCAGCCATCAACACCATTGCTATCGCGATGTATGTCAGCAAATAAATCGGCTGCGGCTTGCAGATCTTGAATTGCCAATTCAAAGAACAACTCTTCGGGCGAATCTGCCTGGGCCGCGGCAATTGCGGCGGTGTAGTCAGTTGTTTGTGTGAATGCTTTGTGAAAGATCGACGGGTTGGAGGTCAATCCGGTCACGGACAACTCTTGGATGTAGCGCTCCAACTCACCAGATGCAAGCATTCCCCTAGTGATGTTGTCCAGCCAGATGCTTTGACCAGCCTGCCGAAGCAACTCAAGGGGGCGCATGCGTCAAAGGCTACCGATGATCCCGATCTGGGTCTAAACCTCAGTACGATCAAGACCACAACGGCGAGCCCTGAGGACTTAGATGAACCCGACCGACCTGGAAAAGCAGGCTGCAGCACAAGCAGCGGCCGAGCTCGTCGAAAGCGGTATGAGAGTTGGGTTAGGCACTGGCTCAACGGTGGGCTTTTTGCTTCAAGCCTTGGCGGATCGATCCATTTCCATCGAATGTGTATCTACCTCACCGCAGACCGAACAGCTAGCACGCTCACTGGGGCTCGTTGTGCATTCATTTTCAGGGGTCGATGGCATCGGCCACCTTGACATCGCCATTGATGGGGCCGACCAAGTTGACCCTGCTGGCTGGATCATCAAGGGCGGCGGTGCTGCGCATACTCGTGAAAAGTGTGTGGCAGCTGCTGCCGATCGATTTATCGTGATCGTTTCACATGAGAAACTTGTTTCTCGTTTAAGTGCACCGGTGCCGTTGGAACTTCTCAATTTTGGTTTAGCTGCCACCTTAGCTAATTTGGAAACTGTTCAACTGCGCGATGTTCCGCCAAGTCCAGATGGCGGGATCATTGCTGATTGGACCGGGGATGTCAGTGACCCGGGAGCGCTCGCGGCCACACTTTCAGCCACCCCGGGCGTGATTGATCACGGACTTTTTGCCCCAGACATGACAGAGCGCGTGGTAGTTGCACAAGGCACCACCACGCGCCACATCATGATCAAGGGTTAGTTACCCGCGGAACTCAAATTCGTCCAACGGAACAGCTTCTCCGGAGCCACGACCAAAGTTCGAGTAGTCGTAGTCGGCAAAGTTCTGCATAACCGAGTACACCGCGTTCTTGGCTTCCTCAGTTGGCTCAACTCGCACATCCCGGTAGCGCTGAAGACCAGTACCAGCAGGGATGAGCTTGCCGAGGATCACGTTTTCCTTCAGACCAACCAACGGGTCCGACTTGGCGTTGATAGCCGCATCGGTAAGAACGCGAGTGGTCTCTTGGAAGGAAGCCGCAGACAACCATGACTCAGTAGCCAGCGATGCCTTAGTGATACCCATGAGTTCTGGTCGCCCAGAAGCAGGGGCTCCACCACCGGCAACGACTGCGCGGTTGGTCCGCTCAAAGGTTGCACGCTCGACCAATTCACCAGGCAGGTACTCGGTGTCGCCACCTTCAAGGATGGTGATCCGACGAAGCATCTGACGCACGATGACCTCAATGTGCTTGTCGTGAATCGACACACCCTGCGAGCGGTAGACCTCTTGCACTTCTGCGGCAAGGTGCAGTTGAACCTCACGCATACCTTGGATACGCAGCACTTGCTTGGGATCCTTGGCGCCGACCACCAACAGGTCACCGACTTCAACATGGCCACCGTCTTCAACCAAAAGGCGGGTACGACGTGAGGTGATGTATTCCATCTCTTCGGAACCATCATCGGGAACAACGGTGATCTTGCGGGTGCGATCAAGTTCTTCAATGCGAACTCGGCCAGCAACTTCGCTAATCGGTGCCATACCCCGAGGAGTTCGAGCCTCGAACAACTCCACCACACGTGGCAGACCGTGCGTGATGTCTTCACCAGCCACACCACCGGTGTGGAAGGTACGCATAGTCAGCTGAGTACCAGGCTCGCCAATGGACTGCGCAGCGATAATGCCGACAGCCTCACCGACGTCAACCAACTTGCCAGTGGCAAGCGAGCGGCCATAGCAACGAGCGCAGATGCCAATCTCTGATTCACAGGTCAGCACCGAGCGAGCACGGACCTCGGTCACACCCTTGGCAACAAGTTCGGCCAACAGCGGTGCAGAGAGGTCTTCGCCAGCCTTGGCCAAAGTGGTGCGATCCACCTTCACATCTTCAGACAACCAACGACCCACCACGGAGGACTCAATGTTGTCAATTTCGCGGGCAACGCCGTCCTTACCGATTTCAGCAATCGGCAACTTCAGGCCACGCTCGGAACCACAGTCATCTTCACGAACGATGACATCTTGCGAGACGTCCACCAAACGACGAGTCAGGTAACCGGAGTCAGCAGTACGCAGGGCGGTGTCAGCCAGACCCTTACGAGCACCGTGAGTTGAGATGAAGTACTCCAGCACCGACAGGCCTTCACGGAAGTTGGCCTTAATCGGACGCGGGATGATTTCACCCTTGGGGTTAGCCACCAGACCACGCATACCGGCGATCTGACGAACCTGCATCATGTTTCCGCGAGCTCCCGAGTTGACCATCATCCACACCGGGTTAGTGGCGGGGAAGTTCTTCTCCATTGCGTCGGAGACTTCATTGGTCGCGCGGGTCCAGATCTCGATGAGCTCTTGACGACGCTCATCGTTACTGATCAAACCACGGGCGTATTGCTTTTCGACCTTGTCAGCCTCAGCTTCATGAGACTCCAAGATGCCGGCTTTAGCAGCAGGAGCAACTACGTCGTCAATGGAGATCGTCACACCAGATCGAGTAGCCCAGTGGAAACCGATGGCCTTCAAACCATCAAGGGTGGCAGCGACTTGAGACTTCGGATAGATCTCTGACAAGCGGTTCACAATCGAACCCAGGTTCTTCTTGTCAACAACAAGGTCAACGAACGGGAAGTCCGATGGCAAGGTCTCGTTGAACAAGGCGCGGCCTAGCGTGGTTTCAATGCGCAATGGTTGACCAGGAACCCAACCTTGGGGAGCAGTACTTCCCTCGGCCGGAATGGCGTCATCGAAACGGATGTGCACCCGGGATTGAAGATCAAGGTCACCGCGATCAAAGGCCATGATTGCTTCAGCCACCGAGGAGAATGCTCGACCGGTACCAGCTCCGCCTTCTTTCTCACTGGTCAAGAAGTAGATGCCAAGCACCATGTCCTGAGTCGGTGAGGTAATCGGACGGCCGTTGGCCGGCGACAAAATGTTGTTACTCGACAGCATCAAGACCCGAGCTTCAGCTTGGGCTTCAGCCGAGAGCGGCAAGTGAACAGCCATCTGGTCACCGTCGAAGTCAGCGTTGAACGCGGTACAGACCAGCGGGTGAATCTGAATGGCCTTACCTTCAACCAACTGTGGCTCGAATGCTTGGATGCCCAATCGGTGCAGCGTAGGTGCACGGTTTAGTAGCACTGGGTGCTCAGCGATGATCTCTTCAAGAACGTCCCACACCACGGGGCGAGCGCGCTCAACCATGCGCTTGGCCGACTTGATGTTCTGCGCGTGGTTGAGGTCAACTAGGCGCTTCATGACGAACGGCTTGAACAGTTCCAAGGCCATCTGCTTGGGCAGACCGCACTGGTGCAACTTCAGCTGCGGACCAACGACGATGACCGAACGGCCGGAGTAGTCCACGCGCTTTCCGAGCAAGTTTTGACGGAAACGTCCCTGCTTGCCCTTGAGCATGTCGGACAAAGACTTCAGCGGACGGTTACCAGGACCGGTTACCGGGCGACCACGACGACCGTTGTCGAACAGCGCGTCAACAGCTTCTTGAAGCATGCGCTTTTCGTTGTTGACAATGATTTCGGGAGCACCAAGGTCAAGCAGTCGCTTGAGTCGGTTGTTCCGGTTGATCACACGGCGGTAAAGGTCGTTCAGGTCGGAGGTGGCAAAACGTCCACCGTCAAGCTGAACCATCGGACGCAGGTCCGGTGGAATAACAGGAACGCAGTCCAAGACCATTCCATCTGGACTATTGGTCGTGGTCATAAAGGCGGTAACGACCTTCAAGCGCTTGAGTGCACGCGTCTTCTTTTGGCCCTTGCCGTTGTGCACGATGTCGCGCAGCTTCTCGGCTTCGGCCTCAAGGTCAAAGGTTTGCAAGCGACGCTGAATCGCAGCCGCACCCATGCCACCTTCGAAGTAGCGACCAAAGCGGTCCCGCATTTCGCGGTACAGCATTTCGTCACCTTCGAGGTCTTGAACCTTCAAGGTCTTGAACCGGTCGAATACCCGATCAATGCGATCGATTTCGGTGTCAGCCTTACGACGAACCGAAGCCATCTCGCGTTCTGCGCCTTCACGAACCTTGCGGCGCACATCAGCCTTGGCACCTTCGGCTTCGAGTTCAGCCAAGTCAGCTTCAAGCTTCTTAGAGCGATCGTTGAGTTCAACATCGCGGGCCTTGGCGATCTTTTCCTTCTCCAGGGCAATCTTCTTCTCATGGTTCGGAAGATCTTCATGGCGAGCATCGACATCGACGCCGGTGATCATGTAGGCCGCAAAGTAGATGACTTTTTCTAGGTCCTTTGGTGCCAAGTCAAGCAAGTAACCCAAACGGGACGGAACACCCTTGAAGTACCAAATGTGAGTTACCGGAGCGGCAAGTTCAATGTGACCCATGCGCTCACGGCGGACTTTTGCGCGGGTGACTTCAACACCACAGCGTTCACAGATGATTCCCTTGAAGCGCACTCGCTTGTACTTACCGCAGTAGCACTCCCAGTCGCGAGTAGGTCCGAAGATCTTCTCGCAGAACAAGCCGTCCTTCTCAGGCTTGAGGGTGCGGTAGTTGATGGTCTCTGGCTTCTTAACTTCGCCATGCGACCACAAGCGGATGTCATCGGCAGTAGCTAGGCCGATGCGCAGCTCGTCGAAGAAGTTGACGTCTAGCACGTGGATCCTTCTTTCTTTTGTCTAAGGGGTGTAAGGCAAGAGCGAAACTGGCCTTACACCTCCTCGACGCTGCTGGGCTCGCGACGGGAAAGGTCAATGCCGAGTTCTTCGGCCGCACGGAAGACATCGTCATCGGTATCGCGCATTTCGATGGACTGCCCGTCGCTGGACAGAATTTCGACATTAAGCGCAAGCGATTGCATTTCCTTGACCAACACCTTGAATGACTCAGGGATGCCAGGTTCTGGAATGTTCTCGCCCTTGACGATTGCTTCGTAAACCTTGACGCGTCCAAGGACGTCGTCGGACTTGATGGTGAGGAGCTCTTGGAGGGCATAAGCAGCTCCATAAGCCTCGAGTGCCCACACCTCCATCTCACCAAAGCGCTGGCCACCGAACTGCGCCTTACCGCCCAACGGCTGCTGGGTGATCATGGAGTACGGGCCGGTTGAACGGGCGTGGATCTTGTCGTCAACCAAGTGGAGCAACTTCAAGATGTAGATGTAACCAACGGAGATCGGAGCCTTGAAGGGTTCACCGCTGCGGCCATCAAACATCATGGCCTTACCAGATCCGTCAATCAAGTGTTGACCGTCGCGGTTAGGCAAGGTTGAAGCAAGCAGGCCGGTGATTTCTTCTTCGCGAGCACCGTCGAAAACCGGTGTTGCCACGTTGGTGCCAGGAGCACCTTCAGCAGCACCGATGTCAACGAGACGGTTTTGCCACTCACCCTCGGCAGCTTCAACCTTCCAACCGGTCTTGGCAACCCAACCAAGGTGAGTTTCAAGAACCTGTCCCACGTTCATACGGCCAGGAACACCCAAGGGGTTCAAGACAATGTCAACCGGAGTTCCATCAGCCAAGAACGGCATGTCTTCGGCAGGCAGGATCTTGGAGATAACACCCTTGTTGCCGTGGCGGCCAGCAAGCTTGTCACCGTCTTGGATCTTGCGCTTCTGCGCGATGTACACGCGAACCAGTTGGTTCACCCCTGGCGGAAGTTCATCACCGTTCTCGTGATCGAAAACGCGAATGTCGATGATCTTGCCGGACTCACCGTGTGGAACCTTGAGCGAAGTATCGCGAACTTCGCGAGCCTTCTCACCAAAGATGGCACGCAGCAAACGCTCTTCCGGGGTCAGCTCAGTTTCACCCTTAGGTGTGACCTTGCCAACCAAAACATCACCTGGAACAACTTCGGCACCGACGCGAATAATGCCGCGCTCGTCGAGGTCCTTGAGGATTTCTTCAGACACGTTTGGAATGTCTCGAGTAATTTCCTCTGGGCCCAACTTGGTGTCGCGCGCATCGATTTCGTATTCCTCAATGTGAATTGAAGAAAGTACGTCATCTTGCACCAAACGCTGGTTCAAGATGATTGCGTCTTCGTAGTTGTGGCCTTCCCATGGCATGAACGCCACGAGCAGGTTCTTACCCAAAGCCATTTCACCGTTGTCAGTACACGGACCATCAGCAATAACTTGACCAGCTTCAACGCGATCGCCTTCAGCAACGATCACCTTTTGGTTGTAGTTAGTGCCCTGGTTCGAACGGCGGAACTTGGAGAGCTTGTACGTGGTGTACGTGGCATCGTCATTGGCAACTTCAATGTGGTCGGCGCTAACTTCAGCAACCACACCACCAGAAGCGGCCAAAACCACATCGCCTGCGTCAACGGCGGCACGGAATTCCATACCCGTTCCAACAAGTGGTGCTTCCGAACGAAGCAACGGCACGGACTGACGCATCATGTTCGATCCCATGAGCGCGCGGTTTGCATCGTCGTGCTCAAGGAACGGAATCATCGCGGTAGCGACGGAGACCATCTGACGTGGTGAAACGTCCATGTAGTCCACGTCATTTGGCTCGATGTATTCAACTTCGCCACCCTTACGGCGAACCAGAACACGATCCTCAGAGAAGGAGTTACCGGCATCAAGTGGCGCATTGGCTTGCGCGATGACGTGCAGGTCTTCTTCGTCCGCGGTCAGGTAATCAATTTGGTCGGTGACCTTGCCCTTTTTCACCTTGCGGTAAGGGGTCTCAATGAAACCGAACTCATTGACCCGAGCAAAGGTTGACAGGGAACCCATCAAACCAATGTTTGGACCTTCTGGAGTTTCAATCGGGCACATGCGGCCGTAGTGGGACGGGTGAACGTCGCGCACTTCGAAGCCGGCGCGCTCACGAGACAAACCACCGGGGCCAAGCGCAGATAGACGGCGCTTGTGGGTCAGACCCGAAAGAGGGTTGGTTTGGTCCATGAACTGGGACAACTGACTGGTACCGAAGAACTCCTTGATCGAAGCAACCACGGGGCGAATGTTGATCAAAGTCTGCGGCGTAATGGCCTCAACATCTTGGGTGGTCATCCGTTCACGAACAACGCGCTCCATACGAGAAAGACCGGTACGGACCTGATTTTGGATCAGTTCGCCAACGGTACGAAGGCGACGGTTACCAAAGTGGTCAATGTCATCGGTCTCAACACGGATCGGACCAGTGGGAGCTTCCATTTCAGTTTCGCCAGCGTGCAAACGCACGATGTACTTGATAACTGAAACGATGTCTTCAACGGTGAGTACCCGTTGGGTCAGCGGATGGTTCAGACCCAACTTCTTGTTGATCTTGTAGCGACCAACTTTGGCTGTGTCATAACGCTTCTCGTTGAAGTAGAAATTATCAATAAGGTTCTGTGCGGCCTCAAGTGTGGGCGGTTCGCCTGGACGCAACTTGCGGTAAATATCCAGCAGAGCATTTTCTTGTTGCGTACGGTGGCTGTCAGCCTCGATGTGATCCTTTTCAAGGGTCAAGCGGATTGATTCAAACTCACCAAACTCGTCGGCGATTTGCTCATTGGTCCAGCCCAGAGCCTTGAGCAAGATGGTCACTGGTTGCTTGCGCTTACGGTCAACGCGGACCGACACCATGTCCTTCTTGTCAATTTCAAACTCAAGCCAGGCACCGCGGCTAGGAATGATCTTGGCGACAAAGGTGTCCTTATCGGTGACCTTGTCGATGCTCTTTTCAAAGTAAACGCCCGGTGAGCGAACCAATTGCGAGACGACAACGCGCTCAGTTCCGTTAATGACGAAAGTTCCCTTGTCAGTCATCAATGGGAAGTCGCCCATAAAGACTGTCTGGCTCTTAATTTCGCCAGTTTCATTGTTCGTGAACTCTGCGGTTACGAACAACGGAGCTGCGTAGGTGAGATCCTTTTCCTTGCACTCTTCGACCGTGTACTTGGGGTCGTAGAACTCAGGATCAGAAAATGCCAGAGACATAGTTCCCTGGAAGTCTTCAATGGGTGAGATCTCTTCAAAGATCTCTGCCAAACCTGACTTGACCGGAATGTCAGTTCGCCCCGATGCGATGGCATCGTTAACGCGCGCACGCCACAAGTCATTACCCAGCAATGAATCAAAGCTGTCGACTTGAAGCGACAAGAGGTTTGGAACCTCAAGCGGCTCGCGAATCTTTGCAAAACTGATTCGGTTCTTGTGTTGCGATGATGAAGTGCGCGAGGCGGCCAAAAGAGATCCTTCCCTGGGCTGGCGTCTCTGGTCGCGCGCAACGCTTACGGCCTGTGTCCCGTACCGTTAGCAAAGGTGCACAAAGGCACAACTAAGCAAAACCAGCAAGGTCTACAGGAGAATCGGAAGGCTGCGCAGGCTTAAATCATAACTGAGGCCCATTCGTCAAGTTCCCTCACCCCCGAAAAGGGCCCAAATCCCCACTCAGGCACGGATTCAGGCACAAAAAGAGGGCTTGCGGCGGAAATCCCGCCACAAGCCCTCTTGAGTCAAGTACTTACTTGAGCACGACCGTGGCGCCGGCAGCTTCGAGAGCTTCCTTGGCCTTGTCGGCATCTTCCTTCTTAGCCTTTTCAAGCACAGTTGCCGGAGTGGCCTCTACGAGGTCCTTGGCTTCCTTCAAACCCAGGTTGGTCAAGGTACGAACTTCCTTGATGACCTGGATCTTCTTGTCGCCAGCGGCTTCGAGGATGACGTCGAACTCATCCTTTTCGCCTTCGGCTTCGCCGCCACCAGCAGCGCCACCAGCAGCCGGGGCTGCAGCAACTGCAACCGGAGCAGCAGCGGTGACCTCAAAGGTGTCTTCGAACTTCTTGACGAACTCAGACAGTTCGATCAATGACATTTCCTTGAAAGCCTCAAGCAAATCGTCAGTACTCATTTTCGCCATGTCAGCGATCCTTTCGGGTGTGGTGCCGGCCGAGGCCGACGCTTTTGTGGGCGTCAGCCCTGCGGGGTTTCCTCGGCCGTTTCGGCTGCTTCAGCGGGAGCTTCTGCTTCAGAGGATTCGGGGGAAGAGACAACATCTTCAGTGTCAGTGTCTAAGACGGCTTCGACTGCTTCAGCAGGCTCGGTGGTTGGTTCAGCTTCAGCAGGAGCTGGAGCTTGTGCAGGAGCCGAATTAGATTGATCGGCTTCTACCTTGGCGCGAAGTGCATCAATGGTGCGAGCTGCCTGTGAGAGCGGCGCCGCAAAGAGCGACACTGCGTTTTGCATGGAAGCCTTCATGGCTCCAGCAAGCTTGGCCAACAAGACCTCACGTGATTCAAGGTTTGCCAGCTTCTTAATCTCATCGGCGGTTAGCGGTGCACCGTCAAGCACTCCACCCTTGATAACGAGCAAGGGGTTGTCCTTGGCGAAGTCACGCAGGCTTTTTGCAGCCTCAACTGGGTCACCAGAAATGAAGGCAATCGCTGAAGGTCCAACCAACATGTCAGTCAGTCCCTCAACGCCAGCTTCTTTCACGGCGATCTTGGTCAACGTGTTCTTCACCACGGCATAGGACGCATTCGCACCCAACGCAGTCCGCAACTCTTTGAGCTGGGCCACGGTGAGTCCGCGGTATTCAGTCAACACAGCTGCATGGCTGGATCGGAATTGCTCCGTCAGCTCGGCAACTGCTGCCGACTTATCAGGCCTGGCCATAGGCCTCCTTCCGTGGTGCGCCGATCATCCAAAACAAAAACGCTCCGGCGCAGGAGCGCACGGAGCGTGAAATTCCAACCGAGAAGTTGGAGCACGTTTCGTATCACACCTGCGCAGGTCGTTCGAATTTCGAACCTTCGGTGGTTCACCGATAAATCGGATTCCCACAACCGGCGGTCATTGGCTAGCCATAAGAGTACGAGTTGGCCTTTGAGCCGCGTAATCCGGGTGGCTTTGGCCAGATATTTGGCGGAAACGACCCGTTCTCCTGCGCCGAACAGCGACTTAACGCCACAGTTGAGAAATGAGCATTCATTGGGATCCCGTGGTGGCCGCCAATGGAGCCGGCGAACTCCTGCAATACAACGGTGGCTTGACCTACAACCTGCGCGTTGCCGGCTCCCAGACCAACAACGAGTTCTCGGTGGTTGAAGTCACTATTCCCCCTGGCGCGCTAGGCGCTCAACCCCACGTCCATCGCGATCACTCAGAACACTTCCACGTCATCTCAGGTGAGATCACCTTCACAGTGGGCAGCCAGGATGTGGTGATCGGTGACGACAGTTGGGTTTCCGTTGCTCGGGACTATCCTCATGGTTTTCGCAATGACAGCGACCGGCCTGCGACCTACCGCTGCATCTTTACTCCCGCTGGCTATGAAGAAATCTTTCGCACCGTGGACGAAATCATCCGCACCGGTAGAGAACCCAGTGCGGATGAACTCGCAGAACTTCGAGCAAAATACGGGACAACGCCCGCTTAATAATTAGTTGTCTGATTCGTCAACGGTGACGTTGCGGGTGCGGTTTGGATCAACAGCAATACCAGGGCCCATCGACGTGCTCAGGACGATCTTGCTGATGTAGCGACCCTTTGAGGACGAAGGCTTGGCACGCAGCACTTCATCAAGTGCGGCCGCGTAG